>Ga0306924_10004764_pt1 | contig 13289 bp, 8 predicted proteins | sample sta12Can44000111_FD_203756 | JGI IMG/M metagenome (GOLD analysis project Ga0306924, IMG submission 203756) | Lab enrichment of tropical soil microbial communities from Luquillo Experimental Forest, Puerto Rico - statanox.12C.anox.44.000.111 (v2)... | ecosystem: Environmental > Terrestrial > Soil... | reverse complement strand
TCGCCGGCCACGACACCACATCCACCACCCTCGCGTACTCACTGTGGGCGCTGGGCCGTCATCCCGCCATCCAGCAGCGAGTGTTTGATGAGGTCAGCGAACTCGGCGACCGGCCGCTGACACCCGACGACGTGCCCCGGCTCGGCCACACCGTGCGCGTGCTGCACGAGGCCCTCCGGCTGTGCCCGCCCGCCTCCGGAACGTCGCGCCTGCTCAAAAAGGATTTGGCCGTCGACGGCTACCGGCTCGAAGCCGGCACCGTGGCGGTGGTCAGCTTCTACGCCCTGCACCGCGACCCCAACCTGTGGGACGACCCGCTGACATTTGAACCGGATCGATTCCTGCCGGAACGCTCAAAGGGTCGCAACCGCTGGCAGTACCTGCCATTCGGCGGCGGACCTCGGTCATGTATCGGCGACCATTTCGCCATGCTCGAGGCCACCCTCGCACTGGCCACCATCATCCGCGCCGCCCGCATCGAATCGCTTAATGACGACTTCCCCCTGGCAACACCGATGACCGTCGTCGCCGCCGCGCCCATCGATGCCCGCGTCCATGCGCGAAAGTCAACCCCGGTCAAGTCTGGGAGCCACGATTCGCGATGAATGCTCGTCCGCCAATCAATGTGCAGGACGGGATCTGTTCTCGCACAAGCACTTTAGGCTGACCAAAGAGCCGGGCCCGTCGCAAAGTCGCTGAGGGGGGTTTCACTCGCGGGCCCGCCTTCGATGACGTGATCGCCCGCGGGCTGGCCAAAGAACCCCGACGACCGCTACGGCAGCGCCCCGGCACTGGGCCGCGCAGCGCAACGTGCTTCAGACGCGACGACCCGGGAGGCCGCTCCCGGCTACCCCGGCCCGGTACCACGTGACCCGGTACCACGTGACCCGGGACCCATGCGTCCGACAGGCCAAGCCGGACAGCAGAAGCCGAACCAGGTCCCGCCATGGCTGGTGCCGGCGGCGATCATCATGGCTGCCGCGCTGCTGGGCGGTGTCGGGGTCATCGTCGGATTGCTCGCCCACCAGAACAATCCTCCGCCCAGTCCCACCACCCCCACGCCAACAGCCGGCCCAACAGCAGCGTCGCCAACCTCCGATCAAGGCCAGGGCCCAACGTCGGCGCAACTAAGCCCACCGCCAGTGCCTCCAGCGCCGCCTCCACCCCCCAGCTCTCGCACGCCCCCGCTGATCAGCGGCCCTGACAACAGCGCCGGCCATGAGAGCTGCGACTATGGTTGGTCCCTCAACAACATCACCGGATGGGGCAGCCACGCCGGGCGGGGAATACCCGAGACATCGTGCTACTTCGCGGGCAGTGTGCTTACCTCGTATTGGAACGAGTGCGGCAGGCCCAGCCGGCAAGTACGCACCGTATCGGCGCAGGGTGCAGTCGATTGCAACACTGTTGACGGGGCCGTGTGCGACGGATCGAACTTCGTAATGCAGTGCGCGGCTTATGGTTCCGACAACTGGATTACGTGCGCTGGCGGCAACAATGCGCGGGTTTATCTCTATTGATGGTCGCATCGGCCCATCGGCAGTTCCCCCAGGTGCCTAATCAGCCAGGTGCTGATTTCAGTGAGATCTTGAGTTCCATCGCTGAACGACCCGGATGTGGGCAGCGCTGCGATTGCCACGGCAATCTGACCGGTTGGCGTGGTCAGCACTCCCATCTGCCGCACGAGATATTGACCGGTAGGTGAGGGCCCCAGCCCCCCTTGAAGCGGATGTTGGCGATGCTGCCGAGACCCCAGCGCTGGTCGGGCTCGATCTGGCCCATCAGGTTCAATATCGGTTCGCCGCTGCGTTGGCATGCGGCATAGGAAATGAATCGGACTTGGTTTACCAGCGCCCAGTCGGACTGGCCGAAAGCGGTGAACTCCTGACGCACCTTTTTGATTCAACTCGCGTCGGATCGCCGGCTTGTCGCAATACTTCTTCGACCTTGTGCGACGCGGTGTCCGGATCGCCCAAACTCGCCCAGATCCGTTCGGCTGCCGCGTTGTCGGACTCTGTGATCGCGGCGATCATTTCGCCATGCTCGAGGCGACCCTCGCCCTGGCGACTATCCTTCGGCGGATCGAAATCAAGTCACTCAGTGGCGATTTTCCTACGGTTACCCCACTCACGATGGTCGCCGCCGCACCCATTCGAGCCAAGGTTGGACTGCGTGTAGATCGATTGAATCGGACGGTCGTCTCCCGACAAGCTGGATGAGGCTTACCTCTGACCCGTTTGCGACGGAAGGTCCGCGAGAATCCTTTGCGCCAGCGCAAATTCCGGCCAACGAGCGTCGCCTCGGAAGCGGCGGGCAGCGTCGGCCAGCTCGGACCCGTCACCGCCGCCCGCTAGGTCGAAAAAATCGAGGAGACAACGTAATTCGAACAGAGTCGCGCCTTGGTGGCGCGCGAAATCAAGTGCGGCGGCCAGGGCGTTGCGACGTTCCTGCAGGTCCGTGAACGTGTGAGCGCGTACGCGCATCAGCTCGGCATCGTGGAAGCGCATTCCCGTCTCTTCCGCGTGCCGCATCGCCGTCTCCAATCGCTCGCGCGCCCTCTCCGGCTGGCCCGCTGCAATCAGGAGGCGGCCGATAATCGAGTCGTGGAACGTAAGAAACATGTTGAGGTGCATGAGACGCGACCCATCGACGTGTCGCGCTAGTTTTACCGCCAAGGCCGTCAGCGTGGCATCGTCGGCACCATCGCCCAGCGCCGCCAGCGCCTTGGCGGCCGAGTGTTCGGTTCTCCCAACCCACTGCCACACATCGAGCCCCGCCTGCTCGCTTAACTGACGAAGTCGGCCGACCAGGGTGGCGGCCTCCGAGATTTGGCCGCTCTCCAGCCGGACCCAGATTTCCATAAAGTAGGTGTTTGCCCTGTTGTAGGCATTCTGTGGAAAGCCCAGGGCATCGCAGCGCCGGAATGATTCGGTCAACTCCGCGTTGGCACGGTCGAGGTCCCCGCACACCGTATGCGTAAGTGCCAAGTAGGTGTGAGCTAACGAGATCGGGTCCACGTTCACCCACCAGGCGGTGTCCAGCACGTGTGGATCGGCGGCGGAGCGGCCGGCCAACGCCCGCAGCAGATGCCTGCGGGCGGCGGTGAAGTCGCCTTCCAGCCAGATGACCGAACCCAATACTGACGCTATTGCCGGATAACTCCAGGGCCGATCCCTGGTGATCCGGGCCGACAGCGAGTCGAGCAGGTCACGGGCCCTGCGCAGTTCGGCCCGCGGCACATAGTAGCTGGTCAGCGCGGTGAGGGTGCTGAACAACTCGTCTTGGTAGTTGCCGGCGCTCGCCAATGCCAGGCACCGTTGGAAGTCGGCGGGTCCCTCACCGCTCATGCTGCCTTGCACGGCGCCCGCCAAGAAACCACGCTCCAGCCGCATGGCGATCTCGCTGCGGTCGCGCGCTGATCCCGCGGCGCAGCTGGTTAGCTGGCTGAGTGCGGTCGTCAGGTAAGCCAGCGCTTCTTGCAGGGCGCCGCGGCGTCGGGCGTTGACCGAGGCCATCTGGTAAGCCTCGACGGCGTCGTCGTATTGCTGTGCCTGCTGGAAGTGGCCTGCCACCACGCGCCAGTCCGGTTCGACGGCGGAGGCCGCGTCGACCAGCGCGCGGGCGGCCCGCGCGTGCAGGTCGCGGCGCAGCGATGGCGGGGCCAGCTCGGCCGCCACCTCCCGGAGCAACTCATGGCGGAATCGCCAGCCTTCGGTTCCGCGTCGTTCGAGCACGCGCGCCCGCACCAGTTCGGTGACGACCTCGTCGACGTCTTTGGCGTCGCCTCCGACCACGGAACGAAGCAACGGGAGGTCACCGGTGCGGCCGATGACCGCCGCCGCCTCAACCACCGGCACCACATCAGCGTGCGGGCGATGCAGCCTGGCGAACAGCGGCTCGTAGAGCGCCTCGGGTACCCCAGACTCGGGTCCGGCGGCGTCAAGTTCGCCGACGACGTGTTCGATGTAGAACGGCACCCCGTCACATCGGTTGCGTATCGCGGCCCGTTGAGCGTCGGTCACCGACGGATCCAACGCATTGATTAGTACGTCGGACTGTTCGTCGGTCAGCGGCGCAAGCTCGAAAAGCGTTATCGGCCAATCGGTTCGCAGCCAACCATCCTCGCGTCCGGTCAACACCACCAGCACTCGCCCGTCCGCAGTCGCGAGCAATGAATTGAGCAGCTCCAGGGTCGACGGGTCGAACCAGTGCACATCCTCGGCGACCACTAATCCGGCTTGATCCCCGATGCAGGCCAACACGTACTGCTGAACGGTCGCACCGATCAACTCGTAAAGGGATCGGCCTTCCACGGCAGCCGGGTGGTAGCCGTGCTCAGGACCGACGCCAATCACCGGCGCGAGCAAAGGCACGGTGCTCACGGGATCCAGTCCGCAGGCCCGCAGTTCGGCTTGAAGTAAACGCAGACGCTCCCGGCCATCGGTGAGCCGGGTGATGCCGCATCGCCGCTCCACGAGCCTGCGCACGGGGTGCAGGCCGGTGTCGGTATGCAGCGACGAACCCCTGAGCTCGAGGACGGCTCCGCCTGAATCCTCGACTAGTTCGGCCGCCTCGATCGCAAGCCGGGTCTTACCGATTCCCGGCTCACCGCGAAATACGACGCCCGGGCTGGTCAGCGCCCCGTCGCGCGCCCGTTGCCAGCTCTGCTGCAGCCAACCGTGCTCACGGTCACGCCCGATCAGGGGTGGCGGCCGCAGCGGCGACGCCGTCGGCCGCTCGGCGAGCACCCGGTGATGGCTGAGCAAGCCGTCGACGCCCTTCACCGAAACCGGCGGACGTGTGTCGAGTTCGAACAAGTCACCCACCAGAGGTGCGACCGCATCAGACACCGCCACCGTGCCCGGCTCAGCCACACCGCAAAGCCGGGCGGTCAGGTTAGCAGCGAACCCATACACGTCGTCTTGATCGGTGTCGAGATAGACCAGGCCGCGGTGGATGCCGACCCGCACATTGATGGCCACGCCGAACTTGCGCTTGGCCTGCTCGCTGAGCTCGGCTACGGCGCGGGTGATATCCAGTCCCGCTGCGACGGCACGTCGCAGATCGTTCTCATGCGCCTTGGGGTGGCCGAACACCGCTAACAAGCCGTCGCCCTTAATCGAGCTGATATGGCCCTCATATCGATCGACAACCCGCCCCACCTCATCCCGGTAGCGGCCGACTAACGTGCGATACGTCTCCGGTTCTAAACGGGTGGACAGCGCCGTCGACTCGACGAGGTCGGCGAACATGATCGTCAGACGGCAGATCTCACCGTAGCGAGCCGGCGCCGTGAGCAGGTCCTCGGCCTCAGGGTTGCCGCGGTCGACCGAAAGAACCTGGGCCGCCAACGTGGTCGCGGTCGCACGGTCGCCTTCGTTAATCGCCCGGACCGCGCGTTCGAGCAATTCATCGATCGATGCACCGCTCCAGCCAGGGCTCACCTGCTCCTCCTGCCCCAGGATTCGCTAAGAGTACCGGTCCCGCGCCGATTCCAGCGCATTCAAATAGCTCGAGACGTGGGACGTGCGCCGGTCCCTGGGTCAAGGCCGAAGAGGTCGGGAGCAGCTGAGCGCCACACTCAGCCAGTCGGTGAATCCCGACGGGTGATAGGCCATTCTGCATTAGAGCGAGTTGCCGGCCGCGGCGCCAGCGTTTGCTTTGGGGGGCCCGGGTCAGTCGGTGGGGGGCTGGGCTCGCTCGCCGAGGCGGGCACGCAGGTCCTCCTCGAAGGCGACGACCTCGGGGCTGAGCTTCTCGGCCCGCAGGCGCTCCAGGTTCGGGTAGCCCGCGCCGCGCTCGGCGTCCCACTCGTCCGCGAACTTGCCCGACTCGATCTCGCTGAGCACCTCGCGCATCACCCCGGGGACGTCGAGGCCATCGAACCGATCCGCCCGTGACATCTGGCCGTATTGGCTGGTCGGCGAGTGGTAGCGCATCTGACCGGCGTAGCCCTCGAGCCGCAGCAGCCGGTAGCTGCGCTCGATCTCGCCCGAGAGCATGAGTTCGGTCATGATCGCCTCAACGGGGATGCCGGCCCCGGACAGCAGCGCGACGAAGCTCATGGAGACCCGGCCCATGGCCGGGGCGAGCACCTGCTCCACCGCGAGGTCGAGGACGGCCTCCTGGCGCGGCGTCATCTCGATGGCACCTTGGCGCAAGCCGCCGACCGCCCGTGCGATGGCCAGCGTGCGGGCCAGAGCGGTCCCGGTGATGTCCTTCTGGATACCGATCGCGGTGATGAACCCTCCGCCCTCCACGTAGCACTCACGCACCTCGGGACCCAGCATCCGGGGAGCGACCATGCCGACGTCGCAATTGGGGTCGATCCGGTCGAAGGCCACCGCGTAGCCCGAGGCCAGCACCCACAGCGCATCTAGCTTGGGCGTGATGGGCACCTCGGGGATCACGTCGTCCGGGACGAGGGTGCAGATCACGTCGCACTCGCTCGCCGCCTCGATCTCGTGGGCTGCGAAGCCCTCGGCCTCGGCCCGATCCCGGGAGGCGTCAGCCTGGGTGAAGACCTTCACCGCGAGGCCCGAGTCACGCAGGTTGAAAGCCCACGAGCGGCCCTGGTTGCCGTACCCGACGACGGCAACCCGCTGCCCGTCCAGCACCCACAGGTCAGCGTCGGACTCGTAGTAGATCTTCGTCATCGGAATCTCCTCTGCACCGGTGCCTGAGGGATGCGCGTCCCGTGCCCTTACGTGGCCTATTTCGAGACCGCTTCCAGTTCTGTTCGGGCCTGGTCGATTTGGTCGTAGGCGTACGTCACCATGGCAGCGGTAGTCATCGTCTCACCCTTGCGGGCGAGCGATCCGTAGGTCTGGTCGCCGAGGACATCGCGCACGTGGGTGATCGCGGTGCTGATTTCGGGGACCCCCGTTGCGGAGAAGGGACTGCGTGCGAAACCGGCGATAGTGGCCGCCGGTTCGTAGCGTCCGAGCCGGTCGAAAAGAACGGCGAGGATGGCCAGCGGGACGCGGATCGTCGTGGTATTGCCCGAATTGTGGTAGTTGCGGATCGCCAGAGTGAGGTGATCGAACGCGGACACGATGACGCCGTGTTCGGCCTCAAGTACGGCCAGACCGTTCGCCAGGAATGACGCCCTGCTGCGGTCGCCGCTGTCTTGCGCGATCACCAGACCCCGGCCGAGGGCGTCAAGGGCCGCGACGGGATCCGCGTCACGGAAAGCCAAACCGTAGGCACCGAGCGCCCACGCGAGCAACAACGGGTTGCCTGTTGCCTCCGCAGCCTCGATGAGGCCATCCGCGGAATCCATCGCCTCCCCACCGGAACCGGCCAATGAAAGAGCCATAACTAGATATGCCCGGATGTGGACGTGGGTGTCGCGGCGGCGTGCGAGCTGGGCCCTGCACAACTCGGCCAACCGCTCGGGCTGCCCGATGATTAGGTATGGAACTCCAAGCCAGGCTTCGATGCCGCCCGGCAGCGCCTCGCGGCTGCTGCCGAGGGCGATCTGGCCCGCGTCGCTGTAGCGGACAGCCGCCTCGATCCGTCCGGTCGTGTAGCACAGCGACGCAATCACGTACAGAAACGCCAGCCGGGGGTGGTCGGCGGCGCGGGCGGGTTCGATCAGTTCTTCAGCCCAGGCTATCGGCTCATAGGTTTGGACCTCAAGGCCGAGCAACCCCGCATACGTGGCGATGATGGCGGCGGCGTCCAGATCGCCGTGGTCGGCGGCCCACCGAAACGCGGTGCGCACATTGGCCAGCTCGATAGTGAACCAGTCGTTTCCCGCACGCTGGCGGGGGCTGTCCCACAGGGCCAGGATGTCGGCTTCCCGTCCGGCGAAGTAGCGCGAGTGGGCGGCCCGAATCTCGGATGCTTCGCCGCGGGCGACGAGTTGCTCCTCGGCGAACTGGCGGATCGTCTCCAACATCGAAAACCGGGTCCGCCCGCCTGCCCTGTCGGCGATCAGCAGCGACTTGCGCACCAGCGCGTCGAGTACCTCGAGGATGGCGTACTCGTCGAGGTCATCTGATCCGGCTACTGCGCAGACGCTTTGGAGGTCAAATCCGCCCGCGAAGACCGAACAGCGGTCCAGCACTGTCTTGTCGGTGTCATCGAGAAGGTCGTAGGACCAGGCCACCGCGTGGCGCAGCGTGTGGTGGCGTTCCAGGCCGCGCCGGGAGCCGACCAGCAGCCGGAACCGCTGATCGAGACGATCACGGACCTCGCTCGCGCTCATCGACGCCATCCGCGACGCGGCCAATTCGATGGCCAACGGGACTCCATCGAGTCTGCGGCAGATTTCTACTACAGCATCAGCCTCGCCGGGCTGGGACAACGAGAAGTCCGACACGACACTTCGGGCGCGTTCGACAAACAGATTGACTGCGGCAGAGTCGATTCCCGCGCCGATGTCCAGCGAGGGCACCAACCACAACTGCTCGTCGGCGACCCCCAATCCTTCGCGGCCAGTCGCCAGGATTCGCACTGTTGCCGAGTGCGCGAGGATCTCCTCGACCAGATCGGCTGCCGCGTCGCGCACATGCTCGCAGTTGTCGATCACCAGCAGCCGCAGCCTGCCCTCCAGCGCGGCGGCCACCGACTCGCTCACGGTCTTACCCGGCTGTTGGGTGATGCCCAGCACCGCCGCCACTGCATCGGGTATCGCCGCCGGATCGGTGACTGCGGCCAGCTCGAAAAACCAGACCCCGTCGGGAAATTCATCGACGAGACGTACCGCGACTTCCAGCGCCAGGCGGGTCTTGCCGACCCCGCCTACGCCGGTCAGCGTCACCAACCGATGCGCCTTGACCGCCGCTTGCACCTGGTCGGCCTCGGATTCGCGTCCGATGAAACTCGTCGTCGCAGCCCGCAGATTCCCTGGACTCGCATCCAGCGCCTGCAATGGCGGAAAGTCGGTGCGCAGGCCGGGCGCTCGGACCTGAAACACTCCCACCGGGGTGGGTAGGTCCCGCAACCGGCGCGGTCCCAGATCGATGAGATCAACCCCGCTGAGCAGACTCGCCGTCGATTCGGCCAAGAGGACCTGGCCGCCGTGGCCGGCAGCCATCACCCGCGCGGCTCGATTGAGCACCGTTCCGAAGTAATCCCCGTCGCGCAGCTCGGCTTCGCCGGTTGCGATGCCCATCCGCACGGGCAGTTCCAGTTTGCGCTGCGCGACTATGGCGGCATCCACCGCTGCCTTTGGTGACGAAAATGCCGCACAAACCCCGTCGCCGGTGTGCTTGAATAACCAGCCGCCGTGTGCCTCAATCGCCTCACGCAACACCTCGTCATGGGCGGCCAGCGCCGCCCGCATCGCACTCGCGTCGTTCTCCCACCGACGGGTCGAACCCTCGACATCGGTGAACAGAAACGTCACGACACCCGAAGGAGCAGCCGCTGGAGGAGCGGACACCCCCGCAGAATGCCACACCGAACGCCGCTCCACCTTGAACATTGTGGGAATACCGCTGGAGTTCCGCCACGGACCAGCAACAAAACCCGCGAAGCAGGCCCTAGACCCGATGGTAGATGTTTTTGATGGCGTCCCTGAGTGACAATTACCATCGTCGCGAAGACACCTCACAAGGAGGCGGCACATGACATCGTCGTCGCTCACTTCGAAATTCGGTGCCGAGCTGTTCGGCACGTTCTGGCTGGTGTTCGGTGGCTGTGGCAGCGCAATTTTCGCGGCCAAACAGATCGCCCAGGCCGAGGATGGTAGCGGCACCTATCAATTGGGCATCGGCTTCCTCGGAGTGTCATTGGCTTTCGGGCTCACTGTCGTCACCATGGCTTACGCCGTCGGTCACATCTCGGGCGGGCATTTCAACCCCGCGATCAGTCTGGGCGCCGCGGTGAGCGGTCGGCTGCCATGGAAGGATCTCCCTGGGTACTGGATCTCTCAGGTCGTCGGTGGCCTGCTTGCGGGGGTGGCCCTGCTGGTCATCGCGAAGGGAAAGCCCGGATTCTCGCCAACCGGGCACATGGCCGCGAACGGATACGGTGATCATTCGCCTGGCCACTACTCGTTGGGTGCAGTGATCATCGCCGAGGTCTTGTTGACGGCGTTCTTCCTCATCGTGATATTGGGCGCGACCGACGACCGGGCCCCGAACGGGTTTGGGCCGCTGGCCATCGGTCTGGCGCTGACGCTCATCAACCTCGTGGCCATCCCGATCAGTAACTGCTCGGTCAACCCGGCCCGGTCCACAGGCGTCGCCTTCTTCAATGGGGACGGCGCACCGGGCCAATTGTGGGTGTTCTGGCTGGCACCATTGATCGGGGGTCTTATCGGTGGTCTGATCTACCCGCTGTTATTCGAGAGCGGAAAATTGGCGATCGGTAAGAAGACGCCGCAGCCAACTAATGGGCAACAGCGACGCCACTGACCGTTCACCACTACATGCGACCGCGAGCGGGTTAGACGGGCGCGCCGCACTTGTTGCAGAACCGTGAGTCCGGCGGCAGGTCCGTGCCGCACGACCCGTACAACAGTCTTGCTGCTTTCACCGCACCGCGAACGCCCCCAGTGCCGTCCACGCCACTATCGTGTCACTGCTGATCAAGCATGTCCGCCATATCGCCGTGCCAACTGTGAGATGACTGAGACGAAGTTTCGAGACTCTCATATGTCGCCTATTTTGCGGCAGCGTCCAGTTCCGCTCGGGCCTGGTCGATTTGGTCGTATGCGTAGGTCACCATGGCGGCGGTGGTCATCGTTTCGCCCTTGCGGGCGAGCGATTCGTAGGTCTGGTCGCCGAGGACGTCGCGCAGGTGGGCGATCGCGGTGTTGAATTGGGGGGATCTGGCGGTGAGGGGATCGAATGCGAAACGGGCGATCGTGGCCGCCGGTTCGAGGCGTCCGAGGCGGTCGAGGACTACCGCGAGAGTTGCCAGGGCGCTACGGATGTAGACGAGGTTGCCAGAGTCGTAGCAGTTGCGGATGACCAGAGTGATGTGATCGAGCGCCGAAAGCGGGTCGCCGTGTTCGGCCTCAGGAAGACCGAGGCCAATCGCCAGGACGGATTCGTTGTAGCGGTTGCCGCTGTCCTGGGCGATTACCAGGCCCCGGCGCAGGGCCTGTAGCGCGCGGACGGGATCAGCATCGCGGAGGGCGAAGCCGTAGGCATAAAGCGCGAACGAGAGCGCATAGGGGTTGTGGGTGGCTTCGGCGGCTTCGATCAGCCCGTCCGCGCTCGCCATCGCTTCATCACCGGCCCCGGTGATTGCCAGCGCGACGACCAGGGATGCCCTGGTGACTGTAAGGGTGTCGCGGCCGCGTGCGAGCTGGGCGCGGCACCACTCGACGTATCGTTTGGGCTGGCCGATGGCCATGTATACAAGGCCGAGCGCGCCCTCGACGCCGTACGGCACCTCGTCGCCGCAAGTGCCGATCACCGTCTGGCCGGCGTCGGCATAGCCGACAGCCTCCTCGATCCGTCCCACGAACCAGCACAGCGAGGCCAGCACGTACAGAGTCGGGAGCCGGGGATGGTCGACGGCGCGGGCGGGTTCGATGAGTTCTTCGGCCCAGGCGATCGGCTCACAATTCTCGACCAGACTGCCGAGCAACGTCGCATAGGTGGCGATGGCGGCGGCGGCGTCGAGGTCGCCCCAGTCGGCGGCCCATCGAAACGCGGTGCGCAGGTTGGCCAGCTCGACGGTGAACCAGGCGTAGGCCTCGCGCTGGCGGGGGCTGTCCCACAGGGCCATGATGTCGGCTTCGCGACCGGCGAAGTACCGCGAGTGGGCGGCCCGAATCTCGGATGCTTCGCCGCGGGCGACGAGTTGTTCCTCGGCGAACTGGCGGATCGTCTCCAGCATCGAAAACCGGGTCCGCCCTGAAGACCTGTCGGCGATCAGCAGCGACTTGCGCACCAGCGCACCCAGCAGGTCCAGGATGGCGAAGTCATCGGCGTCGTCTGATCCGACGACGGCGCAGGCACTTTGGAGGTCGAATCCACCGGCGAATACCGAACACCGCTCCAGCAGCTTCTTCTGCGCGTCATCGAGCAGGTCGTAAGACCACGCTACTGCGTGGCGCAACGTGTGGTGATGGTGCAGTCCGCGTCGTGATCCGACCAGCAGCCGGAACCGTTGATCGAGGCGATCGCGGACCTCGATCACCGTCATCGACGCCATCCGCGAGGCCGCTAACTCGATGGCCAACGGAATCCCGTCAAGGCGGCTGCAGATCTCCGCCACTGCGGCCGCCTCTTCGGGCGTGGCCAGCGAAAAGTGCGGGGCCACACTGCGGGCGCGGTCGACGAACAAACTGACTGCGGCGGAGTCGATTCCGGCGCTGACGTCCAACGAAGGCACCGGCCACAGTTGCTCCTCGGCGACCCCCAAATTTTCACGGCTGGTGGCCAAAATCCTCACCGTCGCTGAGTGCGCGAGGATCTCCTCGACCAGATCAGCGGCGGCGTCGAGAACGTGTTCGCAGTTGTCGATCACCAACAGCCGCACCCTGCCCTCCAGCGCGGCGGCCACCGACTCGCTCACGGTCTTACCCGGTTGCTGGGTGATGCCGAGCACCGCCGCAACCGCGTCGGGCACCGCCGCCGGATCGGTGACTGCCGCCAGCTCGAAAAACCAAACGCCGTCGGGAAACTCATCGGCGAGACGCGCCGCGCTGCCGCGCGGATGAGCAGGTCGGCCATGATCTCGCGCAGCCGCTCTGCGCCGACGGCCGCGGCGATGTCCATCGAATGCACCACGTCGGCGAACATCACCGTGACCTGCTTGTACTCCGCATGGGCGTCGCGCTCCGTAACGGGTGCACCGCAGCCGTCACAGAATCGCGCACCCTCCCGCGGCTCGGTGCCACACGTGCGGCACGCGGTCGCTGCGGTCATCCGACCCTCCGCCGCTTCCGGCCCCCGAGTTTCCCGGTTCACCAGCATAGGGCGCTAGACCCTGCGCAGAAGCGGTTTAATCGGTCACCGTCGGCGGCACGTCTCGCGCGTGAAGGGCACGTATCGCGCTGCTGCCCACCCCACCGGCGACCAGGTGGGCCAAAACCTAGATGCGAACAAGGCAGGCCATGCCGACCACGGTCGCCGGGGGCGAGCGTCCTTCGCCCACTTCTCGCGGAGTTCTATCTACGCGAACAATCGACTCAAACGAGTAGTGCACTACTCGTGCCCTGCGGACTGGACGCTGACACTATCGATTCGCATCCGCGCGCCATGACTGTCAGCGCCACCGATGCTCGAGGCTGGTTTTCCGGAAAGGTGAACTGCCATGCTTGAGGCGGCTGAATCGGTCGACGTCGCCAAGCTACCGATGGCGCCGAAAAATCCACTGCC
>Ga0306924_10004761_pt1 | contig 13293 bp, 12 predicted proteins | sample sta12Can44000111_FD_203756 | JGI IMG/M metagenome (GOLD analysis project Ga0306924, IMG submission 203756) | Lab enrichment of tropical soil microbial communities from Luquillo Experimental Forest, Puerto Rico - statanox.12C.anox.44.000.111 (v2)... | ecosystem: Environmental > Terrestrial >... | reverse complement strand
CGGCGAGGTGCGCGGGCGTGGGCTCATGGTGTGCGCCGAGCTCGTGGAGCCCGACGGCTCCGGCCGGCCGCTCGAGAGCAGCAAGTTCGCCAGGCTCGACCGCAAAGCGTGGGATCGCGGGGCGATCGTCTCCGCGCGCGGCCAGGTCCTGCGACTCGCGCCGCCCCTCTGCATCACGCGGGAAGAGGTCGATCAGCTCGTGGACATCGTGGCGGCGAGCATCTGCGAGCTCGAAGCCGAGCTCGGCTGAGCGGGACGAGCCGCGCGGAAGCGAGAGCGTGGAACAAGACCGTGACCGCATGCGCGTGCTCAGCAGCCGGCTGCTGACGCTCCACGGCGTGCTCCTCGACCGCGAGCGCCGCGCGTACGAGGAGCGCCACGGGACGGTCGCCTCCCGCGAGCTCCTCCACCTCTTGCTGTACGACGAGCAATTCTCCTGGCTGCGTTCCCTGTCATCGATGATCGCGAAGATCGACGAGGTCGTCGACGCGGACGAGCCGATCCCCCCTGACGGCCTGCGCAGCGCGTTCCGCGAGACGTACCGGCTCCTGAAATCGGGGTCGAGCGGCGACTTCCAGGACAAGTACTACCTCGCCCTGCAGGACTCGCCCGACGTGATCATGGCGCACGCCGCGGTGAGTCGCGTCCTGTCCGACGCCGACGCCGGTCCGGGTATCGGCTGAGCGGCGCGCCCGAGCATTCCGGGCGCGGTACGCGCGTTGAGCCGGCTCGCGCGACGCGATTTCCTGAACGGCGTCGCGCTCGCCGTGGGCGGCGCGCTCCTCCCTCCGCGCGATGCGCTCGGGTTGGCCCTCGCCGAGCCTGGACGCGACGGCGCGCCCTATCCGCCGGCGCTCACGGGGCTACGAGGAAGCCACGATGGCTCGTTCGAGGTCGCGCACGCGTTGCGCGACGGCTCGTTCTGGGCCACGGCGGGCGCCCCGGCCGACACGGGCGAGCGCTACGATCTGATCGTCGTCGGCGCGGGCATCAGCGGACTGGCCTCGGCATGGTTCTTTCGCAAGGCCGCCCCCTCGGCGCGCATCCTCGTTCTCGACAACCACGACGATTTCGGCGGCCACGCGCGACGCAACGAGTTCCGGGTCGGCGGGCGCATCCTGATCGGCTACGGTGGCGCCTTCGCCATCGACAGCCCGGCCCCCTACAGTCCGGTGGCGAGCGCCCTCGTGGCCGAGCTCGGCGTCGTCACCTCTCGCTGGGCGCACATGTTCGAGCGCGGCCTGTACCGCGGGCTCGGCATGGGCCCCGCGATCTTCTTCGACCGGGAGACGTTCGGCGTCGACCGCCTCGTGCCGGCTCCCGGCGGCATCGCCGAGCTGGGCGGCGCGACGGCGCGGATGGGCCAGGCCGATCCGTTCACCACGTTTCTGGCGGACGCACCGCTATCCCAGCCCGCGAAGCGCGACCTCGAGCGGTTATTCAAAAGACCGGGCGACTATCTTCCCGGGCTCGATGACCGCGAGAAGAAGTCGCGCCTGGCGCGGATGAGCTACGCCGACTTCTTGCTGAAAACGGCTGGGTGCGACCGCGGCGTGCCCCCGCTCTTCCAGGCGCGGCCGCACTCGCTCTACGGCCTGGGCATCGACGCAGTCTCCGCGCTCGATGCGTGGGGTCTCGGCCTTCCCGGCTTTGGCGGAATGAAGCTCGACTCGACGGCCGGACCGGGCATGGGGCTCGATGCGCGCCCGGGCCCGCGCTCGCCGTTCCTGCATTTTCCCGACGGCAACGCGACCATCGCCCGGCTTCTCGTCCAGCGACTCATCCCGCGCGCCGTCCCGGGCCGCGGCGCCGACGACGTCGCGGTGGCGCGCGTCGACTACACGCGGCTCGACGAGCCCGGATCGGCGCGCCTGCGTCTCGGCAGCACGGCGGTGCGCGTGCGCCACACCGCCCACGACGGGGAAGTCGAGCTCGACTACGTACGCGCCGGGCGATTGGCGCGCGTGCGCGCTCGCAGCTGTGTGCTGGCCTGCTGGAACGGCATGATCCCGTTTCTCTGTCCCGAGCTGCCCCAGGCGCAGCGTGAGGCGCTCGCCTACGCGACGAAAGTGCCGATCGTCTACACCAACGTGGTGCTGCGGAGCTGGCAGAGCTTTCACGCGCTCCGGCTGAGCCACGCACACTGCCCGGGCAGCTTCCACACGTCGGTGGGGTTGGATTTGCCGGTGCGCGTTGCAAGCTATCGGCCGCCGCGCCGCCCGGAAGAGCCCATCGTGGTGCAGATGCTGCGCACGCCGTGCCGCCCCGGACTCGCGGCACGCGAGCAGCACCGGGCCGGCCGCCAGGAGCTCTTCATGACGCCATTCGCCGCGTTCGAGCAGGCCGTGCGCGCACAGCTCACGCGCATGCTGGGGGCGGGCGGGTTCGAGGCGTCGCGCGACATCCTGGCGCTCACCGTGAACCGCTGGCCGCACGGCTACGCGTATCAGTACAACTCCTTGTGGGATCCGTTCTGGATCGACGGCGGGCCGCTGCCGTGCGTGGCCGCGCGGCAACCCTTTGGACGCATCGCCATCGCGAACGCGGACGCCGCGGCGTACTCGTACACCGACGCCGCGATCGATCAGGCTCACCGCGCGGTGGCCGAGCTGCTGGCTCGCGCGTGAGCGGCGAGGTCGGCTAGCTCGAGCTCCAGGCGAACGGAGCGAAGTGGCCGTTGTTGCGCCCGGACGTGTCGTCCCAGTTGATGCCGAACCCGTGCAGGTGGCTGCGCGAAGCCTTCGCGAGCGCCAGCCGACGCGCCGCCGGGTGCCCCACGTTGTCGAAGTAGATCGGCTCGTCGGGCTTACCGCCGGGGATGCCCTCGATCGCGAGGTCGAGCGTGCCCGGGATCGAGACCGCGCGGCGCATTCCTCTCAGCTCGAACGTGATCGGCTTCGCCTGCGTGCCGACGAAATTGCTGATCAGCGGCGCGACGGCGGCCATCGGACCACCGCTCTGGCCGCTCGCGATCTTCGTGAGCGCGTCCCGCTGCTCCTTGGAGGCGCGCTCGTCCACGATGAGCCCGACCGTCCAGCTGCCCTGGATCATCGGGCCCGGCGTGTGGAGCAGGACGGCGAAGCTCGAGCCGTCGAGCGGCGTATTCCCGTACCGGCCGCGATCGACCCGGAAGACGAGGCCCGCGTCGCAGAAGCCCTTGGTCGGCCGCGCCGCGAGCCCCGACGTGGGGCAGGGGCACACGGAGTCACAGCTGCAGGCTTCGCAGTATTCACCGCTGATCTGCCATTGCACCGACGCCATGACACCCTCCCGGCGCTGACTCTACACCCTACAACGCCTGGGTGCCGGCTCGCAGCGCCGTGGCGAGACCAGGCCGAACGGCGACGGCGACGCCGAGGAGCATCAGCGCCACGCCCGTCGTTCGCGCGATCCACTCACCACCGGGGAGGAGCTTTTCCACCGCCACGACCGCGGCGATGAGCAGGACCCAGGGCAGCCCCATCGCGCCCGCCACGACCAGCACGACCATGAACGCCCAGCAGCAGCCCAGGCAGTAGACCGCGTGCGCCCGGCCCATCGCCAGGCCGCCCTGCCACCCTTCGCGCCAGTGGCCGAACAGGAACCCGAGAGGACTCCGGCAGTGGCGCAGACACACCCGCTTGAGCGGCGTCAGCTGAAAGATCCCGGCCAGCACGAGCACGCCGGCCACGACGTAGGCCAGCACGCCGGCGCTGATCGCGCTGAGCGCGACGCTCGCGAAGTAGATCGGAATGCCGGTCAGCGCCCAGAGCCCCAGGTACGTGAGCGCAAACGTTCCGACCCTGAGCGCCTTCAGCGCCGCGTTCCCCGCGTTCCGCTGGGTCGCCGCGTAGAGGCCGATCATCGGCAAGGCACTCGGGAGCATCATGGCCGTCATCATGACCGCCCACGCCGCCACGTAGGTGACGCCCTCGGTGAGGGACGGGCTCCTGGCCATGCCCATTCCGGCCATGTCATCGGACCCCATGGGCGCGACCAGCACGCGGACCCACGCGGCGATCGCGACGACGAGCAGGAGCACAGTGGCGACCACCGCGGCGGGGTCGCGAAAGTGGACCTCGGACGAATCTGGAGGTGCCGTCTCAGCCGCTCAGCCGATGCGTACGCGAACGAAGTCGCCGATACCCGCGATGGCCTTCTCGGCCTCGTCCAGCATCGGATAGAACCAGTGCCAGACGTGGATCATCGCGGGCCACTCCTCGATCTTGACGTCGACGCCGGCCGCGCGCGCCCGTGCGCCGAGGCCGAGCGCATCGTCGAGCAGCACCTCGTCGCTGCCGACGTGGACGAGCAGCGGCGGAAGATTTCTGAGATCGGCGTAGAGCGGCGAGACGAGCGCGGCCTTGCGATCGCCGGCGCCGACGTAGGCCTGCGCCATCGCCTCGACGCCGTCGCGCGTGACGATCGGGTCCGCGCCGGCCTTGGTGGCGTAGCTGGCGCCGCTGCACGTGAGATCGACCCAGGGCGAGATGCAGACGCCGCCGCCCGGCCGCGGCATTCCGCGGTCGCGCAGCGCCAGGAGTGTCGCCACGGTCAGACCGCCGCCGGCGGAGTCGCCGCCGAAGACGATCCGGCCGGGCGCGATGCCGCGGGCGAGGAGCCACTCGTAGGCCGCCACCGCGTCGTCGAGCGCCGCCGGGAACGGGTGCTCCGGTGCCAGCCGGTAGTCGAGGAGCAGCGCGCGGGTGCCCGCGGCGCGCGCGAGCGCGGCGGCGAGGTGGCGGTGGGAGCGCGGCGAGCCGATCGCATAGCCGCCGCCGTGGAAGTAGAGCACCACCGCGTCGGCTCGGGCTCCCGGCGGCGTGAGCCATTCGGCGGCCCGGTCCGGCGTCTGCGCGATTTCCACGCTGACGTCGGACGGCGTCGCGAAGACGCGCTCGGCGCGATCGTACTGGGCCCGGCGCTCGGCCAGGGTGAGCGAGCTCGACGGGGGCAGCTTCGCCAGGTGCTCGCGGACGGCCCGGATTCCACGCGCGGTCATGTTCCCTCCAGCCTGGCGATCGCCGGGAAGATCACCGTCTGTGCCCGGTCGAGATCCTCGGCGAAATCGACCTCGGTCCACGGCAGCCCGGTCACGCCGACCGCGTCGACCCGTTGGCGGCCCACCAGGAGATGTAGCGCGTCCTCGTACTCGCAGCTTCCCTGGCTGTCGTCGATGACCTGCTCGAGCAGGCCGATGAGCTCGCGTCCCGCCTCCGGCCCGCACTTGAAGAAGCTAATGCCCTCGCCGACGCGGTCCCACGCGCGCGGGACCACCTTCTTGCCCAGCGCGATGACCTGCCCGTCCTGCACGTAGATCTTCACTTCCTCGCCGGTGTCCGCGAAGCCCTCGTCGATCAGGAACGCCTGCGCCGCCGGCGAGGCGACGAGCCGCCGCAGGAACTCCCGCGGAAACACGACGTCGGCGTCCATGATGAGCGTGGGCTCACGCGCGATCAGGTCGCGCGCGCAGTAGAGGGACAGCGACGAGCCCTTCTGGTAGGCCGGGTTGTGGATGCACTCGATCGTCATCCCGGCCGGAGCGCGCGCGGCGAGCGCGCGGACCTGATCGGCGCAGTGTCCCACGACGATCACGACGCGCCGCACCCCGACCGCGTGCAGGGCCTCGAGCATCCGTGCCAGGATCGCCCGGCCGCCGACGGGAAGAAGCGACTTCTGCGTGTGGTCCGTGAGGGGCGCCAGCCGGCGGGCGACGCCGGCGGCCAGGATGATCGCCGTCACCGCGTGCTCGACCCCGGGACCCTGTAAATCCAGCTCGCCGGTTCGTGCATTCGTGCTCGGGGCCTATAGTATCCTGTGCGTAACGAAAATGACGCAGGATCGACACGAGAGCTCGACCCCGCGTGCCCCGATGGCTCTGGCACCGGCCCCCGCGCCGTCCCAGCAACGCGCCGTGTTCGAGCGCGACGGCTTCGTGGTGGTTCCCGGGCTCTTCGACGCGCAGGAAATCGCCCGGATTTCGGCGTGGACGGACGAGCTCGAGCAGGCGCCCGAAGTGCCGGGCCGCGCCATGAAATATTACGAGCCGAGCCTTTTGCGTGCGGGCGAGCGCGTGCTGCAGCGGATCGAGAACTTCTGCCCGTTCCATCCGGGCTTCGCCGCGCTGTGCGACGGCGACAAGCTCCTGGGCTCGGTGTCGCGCCTGCTCGGGGAGGACGCGGTCCTTTTCAAGGACAAGATCAACTTCAAGCTCCCGGGCGGCGACGGCTTCAAGCCGCATCAGGATCAGCAGGCCGGCTGGAGCACCTACGCCGACCTCTTCGTGACCGCGATGGTTAGCATCGACGCGACCACGGCCGAGAACGGCTGCCTCGAGCTCGCCGCCGGCCACCACATGCGCGGGCTCATCGGCGAGGAGTGGAAGCCGCTCACCGACGACGACATGCGCCGTTTCGGTGGCCGTGCGGTGCCGACGCAGGCCGGCGACGCCGTGTTCTTCGACTCCTACACGCCCCACTCGTCGGCGCCGAATCTCACGGCCGAGCGCCGGCGCGTGCTCTACATCACCTACAATCGCCGGTCGGCCGGGGATCACTGCGTGCGGTACTTCGCCGACAAGCGGAAGAGCTTTCCGCCCGACATCGAGCGAGATCCCAACAAGACCTACACGTTTCGTGTCTGAGTCACGACTCGAGGTACGTATGATCCTTCGCATTGCGTTCGTCCTGGTGGCCTGTCTGTCGATCGCCTCGCCGGCCTACGCCTATCTCGATCCGGGAACGGGCAGCATGCTCATCTCGGCGGTGCTCGGCGTGGCGGCGGCCGTCGCGCTGGCCGTCAAGATGTTCTGGTATCGGGTGATCGGGTTCTTCCGCGGCAAGAGGCCGGTCGCCGAGAAGTAGCGCGTACGAACGCACGACCGCGGCGGCCCGTGTCGCACCGGACGGCGTGCCGATCATGAGCATCGGGCAGGACTGGAAGAGCGTTCGCCGCTTCCAGACGCTTCCGCCGGCCGATCGCAGCATCGTCTTCTACTCCGAGACCCACCAGGACTGGCACCACCTCCAGCCGCTCATCGACTTCCTGGCCGGGCCGCTGTCGCGGACGGTGTGCCACGTCACCTCGGAGCCCACCGTGCCGCTCCCGCCCACGCCCGATGCCGACCACACCTTCCGCATCGGCGCGGGCGTGCTCTGCACCTGGTTCTTCCAGACGCTGAAGGCCGACGTCATGGCGCTGACGATGCTCGATCTGCAGAATTTCCACCTCAAGCGCTCGGTCCATCCCGTCCACTACGCCTACGTGTTCCACAGCATGGGCAGCACGCACATGGTCGATCACGCGAGCTCGTACGACCACTACGACAGTCTTCTCTGCGTGGGCCCCCACCACGTCGCCGAGATCCGACGGCGCGAGGAGCTCGCCGGCCTGCCGCCCAAGCACCTCTTCGCTCACGGCTATCCCCGGCTCGAGCGTCTCATCGCTAGTTGCGCCTCGGCTGGTGGGGCCCCAGCCCCGCGACAGCCTGCGGCGCGAACGACTAGTGATAGTCGCGCCTCGGCTGGTGGGGCCCCAGCCCCCCGACAACCTGCGGCGCGAACGACCGCGCTGCTCGCGCCGACGTGGGGCGAGCAGTCGACCTTGCACGTGTGCGGCGAGCCGCTGATCGCCGCGCTGCTGGGCGCCGGGATCGGCGTGATCCTGCGTCCCCACTATCAGACGACGCGTCTGGCGCCGCAGGTCGTCGAGCGGCTGGTCGCGCGGTTCGGCTCGGATCCGGGCTTTCGATACGTCGAGCGCATGGAGGAGAGCGCGTCGCTCTTCGAATCGGACCTCCTCGTCTGCGACTGGTCCGCGATGGCGATCGAGTACGCGCTGGGGCTCGGCAAGCCCGTGCTGTTCGTCGACGTGCCGCCCCGTGTCCGGAACCCGCGCTACGCCGAGCTCGGTCTGGAACCCATGGAGATGCGCATCCGGCGCGAGCTTGGCACCGTCCTGCCGCTCGACCGCGTGTGGGAGGCGCCGCGGTACGTCGCGGAGCTTCTGCTCCGCGGCGCCGACTTTCGCAAGCGCATCGCCGAGCGGCGCGAGGAATGGGTGTTCAACTTCGGCCGTAGCGTCGAGGTGGGCGCGCGCGAGATCGCCCGGATCGCCGACTCGCGGGCCGGCATCGGAGCGCGCGGCCGGCAGGCGTGAGCCCGCGACGACGGCTGCTTCGCTGGGTGGGCTGGTTCGCCGCCGTGAACGCGGCGCTGTTCGGCGTCATCGGGCTCCGCTATCTCTGGCTCTACACGACGCTCGGCCGCGCCGTCTCGTGGAGCTACGCCCTGGTCGCCTACGTGGGGCACATGAGCGCGCTCGCCGGCGTCCCGCTGCTCGTGCTGCTCCTCCCGGTGGCGGCGCTGGTTCCGCGTGCGCGGCTGGTGGTGCCCCTCGGCGTCGTGCTGGCGAGCGCGGGCGCCGCCTTCGTCGTGCTTGACAGCCTGGTGTTCGCCGAGAACCGCTACCACCTCAACGTCCTGACGTTCAGCCTGCTCGAGCCGCAGACGTGGGCGTTTCTCGCGATCTACTTCCTCGTGGCCCTCGCGATCGAGTCGATGCTGGCGGGCTGGGTCTGGCAGCGCACGGCGCGTCCCGCGCCACGCCGGATCGGACGCTATCTCGCGCTCGCCCTCGCCGCGTGCTTCGTCGCCGCCCACCTCGTGCACATGTGGGCCGCGGCGCACTACGACGTTTCGGTGACGGCGTTCACGCGCTATCTGCCGCTGTACTACCCGCTGCGCGACACCGGCCTGCTGGCGCGGCTCGGCCTGATCGACCGGGCGGCGGCGCGCGACCGCGGCGTCGGGGCCGCGCTCGGGCGGCCGGCAACCGGCGAGCTGAACTATCCGCTGGCGCCGATGCGGTGTGAGGCTCGCGCGCCCGAGCTCAACGTGCTGCTCGTCGTGATCGATGCCATGCGGGCCGACGCCCTGAGGCCCGAGGTTGCGCCGAAGCTCAGCGCCTTCGCGCGCGATGCGCTCGAGTTCGACCGGCACTACAGCGGCGGCAACTCCTCGCGCGCCGGGATGTTCTCGCTCTTCTACGCGATTCCTGCCACGTACTTCGACGAGTTCGCGGGCCGCGCCAAGCCGCCGGTGCTGATGGACGTGATCCGCCAGCACGGCTACGAGCTCGGGATCTTCGCGAGCTCGCCGATCTATCGCCTCGTCGATCTCGATCGCACCGCCTTCGCCCGCGTGCCCGACCTGCGCCTCGAGACGCGCTCGGGCGACGACTCGAGCGGACGGGATCGCGTGCTCACCGGCGAGTGGCTCGAGTGGCTGAACCGGCGGGACCCGGCGCATCCGTTCTTCGGGTTCCTCTACTACAACACCGCGGTCGCGGTGGAGCCGCCCGCGGACTACCACCCGGCGGTGCCGGCGCCGACCCGCGCGTCGGCGGTGCTCCGGCCGCGCAACGTGCGCTATCTCGAAGCCTTGCACTACGTCGATGCGCTGGTGTGGCAGGTGCTCGACGATCTGAAGCGGCGCAAGCTCCTCGATCGCACGGTCGTCATCGTCACCTCCGATCACGGGATCGAGTTCGACGACAACGGGCTCGGCTTCAAGGGCCACGGCACCGCCTACAGCGACTACCAGATGCGGACGCCGCTCGTGGTGCGCTGGCCCGGGCATGCGCCGGCTCGGATCAGCAGGCGGACCTCGCACAACGACATCGCGCCGACCGTGCTCACCGAGCTGTTCGGGTGCGCAAATCCGCCGTCCGACTACGCGAGCGGCTCCAGTCTCTTTTCGGACTCGCAGTGGAGCTGGCTGGTCGTCGCCAGCTACCGCGAGTACGCGGTGGTCGAGCCCGAGCGCGTGACCGTGATGTTCCCGGCCGCCTACGAGGTGCGCGGCCCCGATTACCGGCTCGCGCACAGCCAGGCGCCGCCCCGGGACGCCCTGCGCGGGGCCATGCTGGAGATGAGCCGGTTCTATCGATGAGGGCGCGGCCGCTCGGTGTCGCGCTCCTCTGGGCGATGTGCGCGGCGGCCTCACCCGTCGCGGCCGACGAGGTGCGCGGCGGACGCGTCCGCCTGGCGGGAAACCGCGCGGAGCTCGTGATCGCGCTCGACGGCGGGACCCCGGTCGACTGGCGGGCCTGCCACCCGTCCTGTGCGAGGGCCGACGCGGGCTCGGGCAGCGCCCTGCGGTTCGTCACCGACGGTGATCCTTCTCCGATCCGGCTGATCATTCGCGATCTCGAGCCCCCGATCGATCCGACGGCCCTCAGATACTCCGCCGAGCTCAGCGAGAACGAGCTCGCGCGGATCGTGACCTTGCAGGCGGATCTGCCGGCGGCGGGCGCTCGCCTGGTCAAAACCTTCGAGGTCCCTCGCGATGGCTACAAGATCGTGATGACGGTGCGCCTGGAGGAATCGAGCGCGGCCGTCTTCCTGTCGGGCGCACGCCTCGCGCTCGAGCTGAGCGCCGGCCGCGGCCTGCTCCCGCTGCCGGCGGCGGGCTTCGCGGCGATGCTCGAGCGAATGAGCCGCGTGCGGGTGGCCGGCGGCGCCGTGCGCGAGATCGGCGACGACCAGCGCGACCCGACCCTGCTTCGCGAGGGCGACTGGATCGGATTCCGCAGCCGCTTCTGGACCACGCTGGTCCGCTCGGACGGTGGACGCGTCGAGCCCCGTCCCGGCGCGAATGCGCCCCTGGCACTGTCGGACGAGCCGGGTCGTGGCGTGTGGCGCTACACGTTCTATGATGGCCCGCTCGAGCGCGACGCGCTGACCCGCGCGGATCCGCAGCTCGGGCGACTGCTCTATTCGGGCCTCTGGTTCTGGCTGCGGCCGTTGAGCTTCGGGCTCCTGTTCCTCCTGCGCGGGCTGACCGAGCTCATCGGCCATCCCGGCGTCGCGGTCATCGCCCTCGCCGTGTCGGTCAAGATCCTCCTGCTGCCGTTGACCGCGGTGGCCGAGCGTCTGCAGGAGCAGGTGAACGTCACCCAGGCGCGATTGCAGCCGGGCATCGACGCCATCAAGGCCGCCTATCGCGGTGAGGAGCGCACGCGCCGCACGATCGAGCTCTATCGCGAGCACGGAGTCCACCCGCTCTACACGCTCAAGAGCCTGGCGGGTTTCCTGATCCAGCTGCCCGTGTTCGTCGCGGTGTTCGACATGCTGTCGGAAGATTTCGATCTGCAGCGCGTATCGTTTCTCTGGATCCAAGACCTTTCGCGCCCGGATGCGCTGGCTCGGCTGCCCGTGTGCGTGCCCTTCTTCGGCTGCGACCTGAATCTCTTGCCGTTCCTGATGAGCGGTGTGTCACTCGCGACCCTGCTGCGCTTTCGCTCGGCGGTGCTCACGCCACCGCTGGTCCGCCGCCAGCGGCGCAACCTGACGACCATCACCGCGCTGTTCTTCCTGCTCTTCTACACGTTCCCGGCCAGCATGGTCCTCTACTGGACGTCGACGAATTCCTTTCAGCTCCTGAGCCAGGAGCTCGGTCGCTTGTGGCGCCGGGCGTGAGATACCCTGGGCCCGGGATGAGCGTTGCTCGCGCGTGGGCGATGGCGTCCCTGATCGTCGTCGCGTCGTGGCATCCGGCGCCGGCGACGCCGCAGGCGCCGCCCGCCGCATTCTCGAAGGAGCGCGTCACCTTCAAGAGCGACGGGCTCACCCTGGTCGGCTTTCTCTTCAAGCCCGACGGCCCCGGGCCGTTCCCCGGGCTCGTCTGGAATCACGGCAGCGAGAAGAACCCCGGGACGATGCGGCAGTTCGACGCCGTCGCGGCGATCTTCGTTCCGGCGGGGTACGTGGTCTTCGCGCCGATGCGGCGGGGCCACGGCGACTCGGAAGGCCCGTACATCATGGACCAGCTGCGGCGCAGAGAGGGCGCCGCGCCGCTCCTCGTGCGCCTCATGGAAGGCGAGCACCTGGACGATCAGCTCACCGGACAGGCCTATCTGAAGCGCCAGCCCTATGTCGATCCGCAGCGACTCGTGGTGGCGGGGTGCTCGTTCGGCGGCATCCAGACCTTGCTGGCGGCGGAGCGCGGGGCCGGCTACCGCGCGGCCGTGGCGATCTCGCCCGGCGCCCAGAGCTGGAGCTTCAATGTGCCGCTCCGCGAGCGCCTCGTTGCCGCCGCGCGCAAGACCGAGATTCCCGTGTTCCTGATCCAGCCGCCGCAGGACGCGAGCCTGGAGCCCGCCCGCGTCGTCGGCGCCGAGCTCGAGCGGCGCGGGAAGCAGAATGCTGTGAAGGTCTATCCGCCCGACATGCCCCAGGACGAGCAGGGCCACTGTTTCGGGGGCGCTCGCGGCATGCACGTCTGGGCTCAGGACGTGCTGGCGTTCTTCGCGGGCGCGCTGCGCTGATCGGCCGCGATCCTCCCGGGAGGCGTGCGCCGCGATCCGCTTGACCTCTCGAGAACCCCCGCCTAGGGTGGTGAGCATGAGTGATGCCGAAGACTTCGCGACCTTGTTTGCTCGTGAATCCGCCCGGCCCGTCCTCGAGGTCGGACAGATCGTGAAAGGGCGCGTCATCCAGATCTCGGCCGAGAGCGTGTTCGTCGACGTCGGCGGCAAGGGCGAGGCGTGGATCGAGCGCGCCGAGCTGACCGACGGGGAGGGCAAGCTCCGCGTGGCCGTCGGCGACGAGGTCGAGGCCACGGTCGTGTCGACGGGTGACGAGATCCGGCTCTCGCACAAGCTCCGGCAGGGCGCGCAGGCCCGGCAGGCGCTGGCGATGGCGGCCCAGACCGGCATTCCGGTCGAAGGCAAGGTGGCGGCCGTGATCAAGGGGGGCTACGAGGTCACGGTGGGCGGCCTGCGAGGGTTCTGCCCGTTCTCGCAGATGGACCTGCGCCGCGTCGAGACGACGGACGACTACGTCGGGCGCGTCCTCGAGTTCCGCGTGACGACCTTCAGCGAGAACGGCCGCAATCTGGTCCTCTCGCGCAGGCGGCTGCTCGAGGAGCGCGCCGCCGAGGCCGCCGAGGAGACGCGCAAGAAGATCGTGCCGGGGGCGGTGCTTCCCGGGACGGTCGCTTCGCTCGCCGATTTCGGCGCGTTCATCGACCTGGGCGGCGTGCAAGGTCTGGTACCGCTGTCCGAGCTCTCGCATTCGCGGGCGAGCCGCCCGGCGGACCTCCTGCGCATCGGCGACGCGGTGACCGTCAAGGTGCTGAGGCTCGACCAGGAGAAAGGGCGGATCTCGCTCAGCCTGAAGGCGCTCGAGGGGGATCCGTGGGCCGGGGTGGCCGGACGGTTGCGCGAGCGCCAGGTCGTGCGCGGACGCGCCGTGCGCTCGACCGAGTTCGGCGTGTTCGTCGAGCTCTTGCCCGGAGTCGACGGCCTCCTGCA
>Ga0306924_10004757_pt1 | contig 13297 bp, 8 predicted proteins | sample sta12Can44000111_FD_203756 | JGI IMG/M metagenome (GOLD analysis project Ga0306924, IMG submission 203756) | Lab enrichment of tropical soil microbial communities from Luquillo Experimental Forest, Puerto Rico - statanox.12C.anox.44.000.111 (v2)... | ecosystem: Environmental > Terrestrial > Soil... | reverse complement strand
GCCGGACCTCGGTGTCGCCGCCGAGCAACCCGCGGGCGTCGGCCTTGATACCGGCGACGACGGAGGCGGCGAGCGAGCCGATGCCGGCAATCGCCGTCACTCCCAGCATCAGGCAGGCGAGAAAAATTCGCAAACCTCGGATCCCGCCGCGCAGCTCCCGGCGGGCGAGCCGCATGGCCTGAGCGGCGGAGAACATGCTCAGAGCACGCGCCGCGCGGCAGCAATCCGCGATGGCGCGGCACGCCGATCCTCGATGATCCTCCCGTCCAGCAGGTGGATCTGCCGCTCGCACCGTTCGGCGATGCTCGGATCGTGGGTGATCAACAGCAGTGTCGTGCCGTGCCGTGCTCGCTGCTCGAACAGGCAGTCGATGACGAGCCGACCGGTCGCGGCATCGAGATTCCCGGTCGGCTCGTCGGCGAGCAGCAATTTCGGCGCGGCGATAAAGGCGCGGGCGATCGCCACGCGCTGCTGCTCGCCACCCGAGAGCTGTCCGGGATAATGGGTCAGGCGATGCTCGAGGCCGACCGCGGCGAGGCTCCGGGCGGCGGCGGAAAAAGCGTCGCGGCGTCGGCCGAGCTCGAGCGGAAGTGCCACGTTTTCGAGCGCCGTCATCGTCGGGATCAAATGAAAGGCCTGGAAGACGATGCCGATGTGGGTGCGGCGAAGCCGGGCGAGCGCATCCTCGTCGAGCGCGCCGAGGTCGTGTCCGTCGAGCCGCACGCGTCCGGCGCTCGGCCGCTCGAGGCCGCCCATCACCATCATCACCGTCGACTTCCCCGAACCCGAGGGACCAAGGAGGCTCACCGTTTCGCCGGCAACGATGGCGAGCGAGACGCCGCACAGGATGTTGACGGGTCCGGCCGCACTCCCCAGAGTCAGGTGGACGTCTTCCAGCACCACGAGCGGGCTGCCGGAATGAAGCGAGCTGGTCATGTTCCGTCCGGGTCAGGGAAGGCGGCGCGGCAGATTGGCCACCCGATGCGGCGCCGGGTAATCGGCGGCCCCGACGATATGGCATGACGGCCGGCGTTTTCAACGCGAGCTGGTCACGAGCCCTCGTCGCTGCCGGGCTGTGGCTGATGATCGGCGGCACGCCGGTCTTCGCGCGTGTTCCGGTCATTCTCGATTTCGGTGACAGTGTGACCGCGGGCTACGGGCTGGCGCCCGAGCAGGCCTTCCCGGCACGCCTCCAGGCTGCGCTGGGCCAGCAGGGGATCGAGGTGCGCGTCATCAACGCCGGGGTCTCCGGAGACACGACGGCGGGCGGCTTGGCGCGGCTCGACTGGGCGCTCGCCGACAAACCCGATCTCGTCATTTTGGCGCTCGGCGCAAATGATGCGCTGCGCGGCATCGCCCCCGCCACGGTTCGCGACAATCTCGACAAGATGATCCAAAAGATCGAGGCTAATGGAGCCAAGGTGCTGCTCGTCGGCATGCTGGCACCACCGAATTGGGGAGCCGAGTACGAGAGTGCCTTTGATCGGATCTTCCCCGATCTCGCGAAGGTCCACGATGTCCAGCTTTATCCATTCTTTCTCGAAGGTGTCGCCATGAAACCCGAGCTCAATCAGCCGGACGGACTGCACCCGAACGAGCGCGGCGTTGCGGTGCTGGTCGATCGCTTGGCGCCAGTGGTCGCCCGTCTCGTCGGGAGCCCGTCGTGAGTGCGCGGTTCGCGGCCGCTTCGGCGACCGGCAACCCCGCGAGCCTCGCCGCGCAGTGCATCGCTGCATTGCCCGCGGTGGATGGCGCAACACTCGGGATTCTCTACACCACCGAGCCCGCGGCGGTCGCTCTGCCGGAGATCACCCAGGCGCTCAGCGCCCACACCGGGATCCGTTCTTGGGTTGGCGGAGTCGGGCTCGGCGTGTGCTCGGCAGCGGCCGAAATCTTCGAAGAGCCGGCGGCGGTGGTCATGACCGCGGCGTTGCCGCCGGAGGATTTTCGCGTCTTCACCGCAACCGGGGACCCCGGCGCCGATCTGCCGCGCTCGCATGCGGGCTGGATCGCGGCGACGCAACCCGTCTTGGCGCTGGTTCATGCCGACCCGCGCTGCCCCGATGTTCAGAAGGCTGCGGTCGCGACCGCGGCGGCGAGCGGCGCCTATCTCGTCGGCGGTCTCGTATCGCACCGCTGCCCGAACCCGTTGCTGGCCCGCACGCCGGAGGCAGCCGGCCTCGGCAGCAACGGTGTCGCGGGTTTGATGCTGGCGCCCGGGGTCTCGGTCGCCACCGCTCTGACCCAAGGCTGCATGCCGATAGGACCCGTCCGGCGGATCGACGAGGCGCGCGACAATGTCGTGATGGTCATCGATGGGCGGCCCGCGCTTACCGTCTTTTCCGAGGATATCGGCCCCGAGCTCGCCCAGGATCTGCGTCGCGTCGGCGGCCTGATCTTTGCCGGATTGCCGGTCACCGGCTCGGACACTGGCGACTACCTCGTTCGCAATCTGCTGGCGATCGACCCGGGCCGCGGCTGGCTCGTGCTCGGCGCGGAGGTTGCCGCCGGAGATTCGATCCTGTTCTGTCGCCGCGATCCCGAGAGCGCGAGGAGCGACATGGTCCGCATGGTGCGGCAGCTCGCCGGCCGGCTCGACGGGCCGCCGAGAGCCGGCGTCTATGTCAGTTGCGTCGCCCGCGGCGCGGCATTGTTCGGCGATGCCGGGGTCGAGACCGGGCTGATTCGCGAGACCTTGGGCGAATTCCCGCTGATCGGCTTTTTTGCCAATGGCGAGATCTCCCGCGACCGGCTCTACGGCCACACCGGCGTTCTTACGCTGTTCACCTGAACCGCCTGAAGTCGAGCAGATCGTAGGCGGGATGCAATGTTGCGCCTGTTTGTCGGGATCGGCTTTCCTCCCGAGCTCAAGCTGCGCCTGTCGCTGCTGTGCTCCGGCATGCCGGGGGCGAAGTGGGTGGATCCCGGCAACTTGCACCTGACCTTGCGGTTCATCGGCGAAACCGGCGAGGCGGTCGCGGCCGACATCGACGACGCGCTGACGCGATTGCGGGCGCGCCGGTTCACATTGCAGCTCGCCGGGACCGGCGTTTTTGGTAGCGGAGACTGGCCGCGCAGCCTGTGGGTAGGCGTCAAGCGCTCACCCGATCTCGTCGCGCTACGCGACAAAATCGAGCAGGCGCTGGTTCGCCTGGGGCTGGCACCCGAACCGCGCAAGTTCTCGCCCCACGTCACTTTGGCGCGACTGCACAAGCCGGCGCTTGACCAGCTGAGCGGCTTTCTCGCCGCGCATGCGCAATTTCGCGCCGCCCCCCTTCCGGTCGAACGCTTCAGCCTGATCGCCAGCTTTCAGACCAAAGCCGGCTCGATCTACGAAGATCAGGCCGACTACCCGTTGCTGCACTGAAATCTGCGGAAGGGGAAGCAAAGTGTCTTATTGGCTCATCAAATCGGAACCGTCGAGCTACTCGTGGGATCGGCTCGTGGCCGATGGACGCACGCATTGGGACGGCGTGCGCAACGCCCAAGCCCTGAACAATCTCCGGGCGATGAAACCCGGCGATCGGGCGTTCTTCTATCATTCGAACGAGGGCAAAGAGATCGTCGGTGTCGTCGAGGTCGTCAAAGGCTTCTATCCCGATCCAAAGGATGCGTCCGGCAAACTCGGCATGGTCGATGTGAAGCCGCTGATGGCTGCCGCGGTCAAGGTCGGGCTTCCGGCGATGAGAGCGAAGGCCGAGCTCGCCAATTTTTCGCTGCTCAGACAATCGCGGCTGTCGGTCTGTCCGGTCAGCACCGCGGAGTGGACCGTGCTCTGCGCGATGGCCGGTGTCCCGGCTTGAAGCGCTCGCACCGCGTTACCCATTCGTTACAAGCATTTACAAAAATTTACCCTGATGGCCTAGCGCGGGCGCCATTCTCTTGTAAGGCAGGCGTTCCCGTGGGGGAGGGGCTGACTTGGACAGACTGGACCATTTCCGCGAAACCGAGGTGAGCTTTCCGCACGGCGCCGGCGATCGGTTTGTCGCACCAATTCGGCGAAACCTCGCGATCGTCGACCCGAGCCCGCTGCGCCGCGAGTGCCTGAGGCTGGCGCTGCTCCAGCAACCCCGGCGCTGGCATGTCACCGATGTCGCAGCAGCACTCGAGCTGGCGCAACTGATCCGGCGCGGCGAAGGGTTTGAGGTGATCCTGCTCGGCGGCGCCACTTGCGCGCGCATCGACCTCGCCGATCTTGGTCTGCTGTCAGCAGCCGCACCGGAAACCCCGATCCTGGTGACCGCCGATTGCGATGATGCGGAGGGCGCGCGGGTAATTCTGCGCTCCGGCGCCCGCGGCTTCCTACCGAGCAGCCTCGGCCTCAAGGTCCTGATGGGGGCGCTCGAGCGCATTCGTGCGGGTGGTACCTTTGTGCCGTTGTCGCTGACCGAGTCGGTTCTGCCGAGCCGAGTCGAGCGGTCTCGAGAGACCCCGTGGCGCGAGCTGACGAGGCGCCAATGCGACGTCCTTGCACTGATCTCGGAAGGTAAGTCGAACAAGCTCATCGCCGATGAGCTGACCATGACCGAGAGCACGGTCAAGGCGCATGTCAAGCAGATCATCAAGCGCCTGCACGTCGCAAATCGGACTCAGGCGGCATTGATCGCGAGCCGCGCAAGCTGGCAGTCCGCCCGCCACTAATTCAGGCGTACCGGGAAAGACGAACCGCTCCGAGAATACCGGCGCAAAGGTTTGCGGCGCATGACCCGCGTCTAAGGGTCGGTGAGGGGTCGGCGGCATCTCGGAGAGCCTGGACTCCGGTAAGCCGCTGTGGCAGAGAAATTATCCCAGATTTCGAATCCGAGGCGCGCCGGGTCAGGCGACACAGCCATCGTTTTTTCGGGAGCAAGGGAATGGCAGAACAGATCGACGTGTCTGAAGCTGAGATAGCCGTCCATTGGCAGGAAGAGAAACACTATGTTCCACCGGCAAAGTTCATTGCCCAGGCCAATCTGACGGATAAGCGGGTCTATGAACGCTTCGACCTAGACAAGTTTCCCGAATGCTTCAACGAGTACGCCGAGCTCCTGGATTGGTTCAAGCGCTGGGACAAGACGCTGGATACCAGCAACGCCCCATTCTGGAAATGGTATGTCGGCGGGCGGGTCAACGCGAGCTACAACTGCGTCGATCGACATCTGGCAAAGAACAAGAACAAGACTGCGATCCATTTCGTCCCGGAATTGGAAGCCGAGCCGATCCAACATGTGACCTACCGGGAGCTGTATGTCCGGGTAAACGAGTTCGCTGCTCTGTTGCGCGATTTCTGCGGGTTGAAGGCGGGCGACCGTGCGACGCTGCACATGCCTATGGTGGCGGAGCTGGCGATCGCCATGCTTGCGTGCGCCCGGCTCGGAATTATCCACTCGCAAGTGTTCAGCGGGTTTAGCGGCAAGGCCTGCGCCGACCGCATCGTCGATTCCCAGAGCCGCGTGCTGATCACGACGGACGCCTACTATCGCAGCGGCACCGTGCAAGATCAGAAGGAGAAGGCCGACATCGCCGTAGAGGATGCCAAGGTGCAGGGCCACGCAATCGAAAAGGTCCTGATCTGGCAGCGCCATCCCGGAAAGTCTTCGAGCGCAAGCCCAATAACGCGAGGCCGCGATTACATCGTCAACGAGCTGCTTAAGGATTACCGTGGTCGGCGGGTCGAGCCGATGGCGATGCCGGCTGAGGCACCACTCTTCCTGATGTACACGAGTGGGACCACCGGCAAGCCGAAGGGGTGCCAGCATAGTACCGGCGGTTATCTTGCCTATGTGGCCGGCACCTCAAAATACATCCAGGACATTCATCCCGAAGATGTCTACTGGTGCATGGCTGACATCGGCTGGATCACCGGCCATTCCTACATCGTCTATGGGCCGTTGGCGCTCGGCGCTTCGACGGTGATTTACGAGGGCGTCCCCACCTATCCCGATGCGGGGCGGCCGTGGCGCATCGCGGAAGAGCTCGACGTCAACATCTTTCACACCTCGCCGACCGCGATCCGTGCGCTGCGCCGCGCCGGGCCCGATGAACCGAACAATTACGACTATCACTTCAAGCATATGACGACGGTGGGAGAGCCAATCGAGCCAGAGGTCTGGCGCTGGTACCACAATGTGGTTGGCAAGGGTGAGGCAGTGATCGTCGATACCTGGTGGCAGACGGAAAATGGCGGCTTTCTCTGCAGCACGGTGCCAGCGCTAGGACCGATGAAACCCGGCAGCGCCGGGCCGGGGGTTCCGGGCATCCACCCTGTGATCTACGATGACGAAGGGAACGAGATCCCCAGGGGATCGGGCAGGGCAGGCAATATCTGCATTCTCAATCCGTGGCCCGGAATATTCCAGACCATCTGGGGTGACCCCGACCGCTTCGTAGCGCAGTATTACGCGCGCTATTGCAAGGACCGAGAGAGCAAGGACTGGCGAGACTGGCCCTATTTCGCCGGGGATGGTGCCGTGCAGGCGCCCGACGGCTACTACCGCATCCTGGGCCGCATCGACGACGTGATCAACGTAGCCGGCCACCGACTCGGAACCAAGGAGATCGAGTCGGCGGCGCTGACGGTCCCGGAGGTGGCAGAAGCCGCCGTCGTGCCGGTCGCCGACGAAATCAAGGGTAAGGTTCCCGACCTCTATGTCGCACTAAAACCGGGTTTCGAACCGAGTCCGGAATTGCACAGGCGGATCTCCGATGCCGTGGTCATCGAGATCAGCCCCATCGCGCGGCCGGCGCACGTATGGATCGTGCCCGACATGCCGAAGACCCGCTCCGGCAAGATCATGCGCCGGGTCCTTGCGGCGATATCCGGTGGCCAGGAGGCAGGCGACGTTTCAACGCTGGCCAACCCCGAAGTCGTGGAGGAGTTGCGCCAGATGGTGGACGTCTAGCCAACGAGAGTCATTTCGGTCGGGATCTATCCGAGCGCCTGGCGCAGCTGGCGGCTGACGACAACGAGCATCGCAAGATCGGGGGTTGCGGCGGCCCGCAGCTCGCGGGCGAGCGCTTCGGCAGGAACGAGCGCGGCGGCGTTTGCTGCGGACCAGGCAACGAGAGGGGCCGGCTCTGCAGCGCAATCGCTCGCCAGGATGCGCGCCGCCAGATCGGCTTGCAGTGTAAATACGTCGTCGATCATCGCGTCGGCGGCAAGCTTGTGCCACGGAGTTTCGGCCGGCAGCCGGCGGGCGGCGGCGCGCATCTCGTCGAGCGCGAACTGCGTGCCCACCTCGTAGTAGATCCGGGCGGCGCGGTCGAGCGGCTGCCCGGCATGGTCGGCAAGGGCAGCGATGTCGAGGGCGCAAGCGAGAAAGGGCAATGCGCCGATGCGCTCGGCGAGAGCGTCGGGCACTCCCGCCTCGCGAAAGCGCTGACTGCGCTCGGCAACGAGGCCGGCGTCGTCCTTCGGCAGCACCTCCGACAGCAGTGTGGCGAGCATGCGGGCGCTCGGCGTGAGCGTTGCGATCTCGCGGCCGAGATCAAGCCACCTGCCGCGCAGCAGCCAGCCTGTCGCATGCTCGATGAGGGCGATGATTTCGCGCAGCATGTCGATCTGCACCGTGGCCGGCACCTCGTTGTCGAGCGCCTCGATCTCTGTCCACAGAGCCTTCAGGTCGAAAACCTCGCGCACGATCGTGTAGGCGCGGGCGGCTTCCAGTGCTGTACGGCCGGTGCGCGAACGCATCTCGTTGACAAAGGTTATGCCGGCGCGGTTGACGAGCTCGTTGGTCACGACAGTGGCAGTAATCTCGCGGCGCAACGGGTGGGTGGGGATCTGTGCAGCGAGCCGGTCGCGCAGTGCCGGCGGGAAGTAGCCGCGAAGCTCTCGGTCGAGCTCCGCCGCCTCGGGCAGATCGAAAGCGAGCAGTTCGCTGTACAGCGCCATCTTCGCGTAAGCGAGCAAGATCGCGAGCTCGGGTCGAACAAGCCCGCGACGTTGCGCTGCCCGCGCTGCGAGGGTCTCGTCGTCCGGCAGAAATTCGAGCGCCCGGTCGAGACGGCTCGAGCGCTCGAGATCGCGCATCAACCGCACCTGCTGGTTGAGCACGGCGATGCCGCGCGCCTCGGCCACCGACAACGCCTCGCCCTGCAGGTAATTGTCGCGCAGAACCAATGACGCGACATCATCGGCCATGGCGGCGAGAAGCGGCTCGCGCTCGGCCGCCGACAGCACGCCCGAAGCGATCGCGCGGTCTAGCAGAATCTTGATGTTGACCTCATGGTCCGACATATCGACACCGCCGGAATTGTCGATTGCGTCGGTATTGACGCGACCGCCGGCGAGTGCAAACGCAATGCGCCCGCGCTCGGTTACCGCGAGGTTGGCGCCCTCGCCGATCACCTTTGCGCGAACCTTGTCGCCGTCGATGCGCAGCGCGTCATTGGCGCGGTCGCCAACTTCGGTATGGCTCTCGTCGGGAGCCTTGACATAGGTCCCGATCCCGCCGAACCACAAGAGATCGACCGGTGCGGCCAAGAGCTGGCGGATCAGCTCGGCCGGGGTCAAATGGTCTGTCTCAATGTCGAAAGCGCGCTTCATCTCGGCGCTGATCGGGATCGATTTGGCGCTTCGTTCAAACACGCCCCCGCCGCTCGAAATGAGCGAGTGGTCGTAATCCGCCCAGCTCGAGCGAGGCAGGTGAAACAGACGCTGCCGCTCGGCAAAGCTTTTCTCCGGATTAGGTGCAGGATCGATGAACACATGCAGGTGGTTGAACGCGCCGAGTAGCCGCAAGTGACCGGACATCAGCATGCCATTGCCGAATACGTCGCCCGACATGTCGCCGACGCCGACCGCGCTCAGCGCACTCTTCTCGATGTCTCGCCCGAGCTCGCGGAAGTGGCGCTTGACGAGCTCCCAGGCACCGCGCGCGGTGATCCCCATCGCCTTGTGGTCGTATCCGGCCGAACCACCCGACGCAAACGCATCGCCGAGCCAGAACCCATATTCGTGCGCGATCGCGTTGGCAAAATCGGAAAATGTCGCGGTCCCCTTGTCGGCGGCGACCACGAGATACGGATCATCGCCGTCATAGCGGACGACCCCCGGTGGAGGCACGACCCGGTGCTCTTCGGAGGTTTCCGCGACGATATTGTCGGTGAGATCCAACAGGCCGCGGATCAGCGTCTTGTAGCATTCGACAGCTTCGGCCCTCAGCTTATCGGCTGCAGCAGGCGGTTGCTTTATGACGAAGCCCCCTTTCGATCCGACCGGGACGATCACCGCATTCTTTACCGTCTGTGCCTTCATCAGCCCGAGGATCTCGGTGCGGAAATCCTCCTTACGGTCGGACCATCGGATGCCACCGCGGGCGACCCTCCCGGCGCGCATGTGCACTCCCTCGACCCGCGGGCTGTAGACATAGATTTCAAAAAGCGGCCGGGGCAACGGCATCAAGTCGATCTCGCTGCTCGCGAGCTTGACCGCCAGATACGGCTTGGCCTCGCCCGAGGGCACCTGCTGGTAATAGTTCGTCCGCACACTCTTGAGCACGAGCGTCAAAAAGCTGCGCAGGATGCGGTCTTCGTCGAGGCTCTCGACCGCGTCGAGCGCGTGATCGATCGCCTGGATCTCGGCGATGACGGCGAGCGACGGGTCCCCGGCGCGGGTCGGATCGAAGCGGATCTCGAAGAGCTGGAGGAGGCGCCGGGCAATCTCGGGGTGACCGCTGAGCGAATCCTCCATATAGGCTTGGCTAAAAGCGAAGCCGGCTTGACGCAGTACCTTGGCGTAGAGGCGCAGAACCGTGATTTGGCGGGCCGCCAGTCCGGCCGCCAAGACCAGGCGGTTGAACCCATCGCTCTCGACGCGGCCGGTCCAGATCGCGACGAGCGCTTCTTCGAACCGCGCCCTGACGACTGCAGATGCGGTGCTCAGCAGTGCCACTCCGCCGAGTTGAAATTCGTGAATCCACACCGCGGCGCCGTCGAGGTTGTCGATGCGAAACGGCTCCTCGGCGACGACGCGCAGGCCGAGATTCTCCAGAATCGGCAGCACGTCGGAGAGCACGACCGGTTCCTTGGCGCGATAGATCCGCAATCCGGGTAAGCCGCCGTCCGCGGAGGGGTGAAGCGAGACTTCCAGGGGCGAATCCGCCAGCACGTTCTCGATGCGGCGTAGATCGGAAATCGACTGTTCGGTTTGCGTCCGCGCTTGATAGGCGACCGGGAACGGGCCCAAGCGGCGCAGCCGAGCCCGTGCCTCCTCCTCGCCAAAGGCGGCGGCGGCCGCCGCCTCGAGGCGATCCGACCAGCTGCGCCCCGCCTCGGCGAGCCGTCTTTCGAGAGCTGAATCGTCGACCGCGGGCACATGGCCGCGGGTCGTGCGGATGATGAACTGGAGCCGCGCCAGCGGAGATTCGTCGAGGTGGATGTAAGAGGTCGACAGCTGTCCGGCGAACGCATCTTCGAGGATCGCCGCGAAATGGTCGCGCAACGCCGTGTCGTAACGCTCACGCGGTACATAGACGAGGCAGGAAACAAAGCGCTCCAGCCGGTCGCGCCGGACGAACAGTGCGATGCGCTGCCGTTCCTGGAGATTGAGGATGGCTATGACAGTGTCGAACAGCTGGTCTGTGTCGGTCTGGAACAGCTCGTCGCGCGGAAACGTGTCCAGGATGTGCAATAGCGCCTTGCCATCATGGGTCGTCGGCGCTAGGCCGGCCCGCTCGATAATCCGCCGAACCTTTAGCCGCAGCAGCGGGATCGAGTTCGGATTGCGGCTGTAAGCCAGCGAGGTGAAGAGCCCCAGCAACAGGCGAATGCCGACCACCTCGCCGCTCGGGCTGAAGCTGCGCAGACCGATCGCATCCATGTGCGCGGTGCGATGGATCGTGGCTCGGCGGTTCGATTTCGTTATGACGAGAAGTTCACGCCGGCGTACGAAATCCTGAACATCGGGCGGCAACGATGCCAAATCGCGGAGCGCTCCAAAGACCGGGTGAGCTTCGTCGCGCAGAATCCCGAGTGGCCCGCGGAGCTGGGCGGCGATCCCGTCGAACACATATTCGCGGTACCCGAGAAAGGTGAAATTGTCGTCGTCGAGCCAGCGTAGAAAGTCTTGGGCTTCAGCGAGCTCCGTCGGCGGCACCGGCGGGGTAGGGGACCGAGACAATTCATCGACGAGTTCGCGCAAGACCTCGCGCATCGGCTGCCAACCCTCAACCGCAGCGCGAACATCGGCGAGGACTCCGGACAATGTTTGCGCCAGCTGGGCGAGATCGTCACGATCCGATTGCCGCGTGATCGCGATCTGCATCCAGGATTCGTGCAACCCTGCCGCCGCGGCGCCACCAAGCTCGCCGAGCCGCCCCTTCGCGTCGCGTGCGACCGTGAAGATCGGGTGGATGACCAGATGGATGACGCGGCCGCTGGCATTGATCGCCAGGCTGATCGAATCGACGAGAAAAGGCATGTCGTCATTGACGATCTCGACGATCGTGTGCGGTGACGACCAGCCATCCGCGGCGGGATCGGGGTTGTAGACCCGAACCTTCGCCTGACTGAGCCGCCGGCGCTCGGCGAAGCGCCAGAACGACAGCGCGGCGCCCAACAGATCGCTCGGGCTTCGTTCTGCGATGTCGGCTGGCGGCACGTGCTCGTAAAATTCAAAAACCAGACGTTTGCCGGTCGCCTGGCGCGGCGGTTCGAGCGCCTTCCCGGCAAGTGCCTGAGCCTTTTCGACGAGCACGATCTTCCGGATTTCGAGGGCACTCGCCGAGCGAGCCGCCCCGCCACGACCTGGGGCGCCCGACCCGACGCCCGCCGGTGTTGTCTGCTGCGCTTCCATCCCAGCTCCCTTCCCCAGCTAAACAGTCGTCCGTTCATCGAGCTGCGGCAAGCGCCCGGTGTGCGTCCGGCGATACGATGGCGCGCATCTATCGTTACCGCCGCACCTCGGATGGAAATTTGCGTCGAATTCGGCGATAATTAGCGTCGAATTGGGCATTAGCCATCGATGCGAGTTCTTCTCGCGGCTCGCCGCCGCCTGATCTATCTACTGCCGCTCGCGCTGCTGTTGGTCGCGCTCACCCTGCGCGTCACCGCCTCCGATCTGCTCGAGCGGCTGTCGCTGGTTTGCTTCGACCTCTATCAGAAAGCCGCCCCGCGCCCCGCTGGGGACGCGCCGATCCGCGTTGTCGACATCGACGACAGGAGCCTCGGTAAGATCGGCCAATGGCCCTGGCCACGCGCCATCGTTGCACAACTCGTCGACAAGTTGCGGGAGGCCGGTGCGGCAGTCATTGCCTTCGATATCGACTTTGCCGAACCGGACCGTACCTCGCCCAAATTGCTGCTGCCTTTGCTGGCCAAAAATGGGGTTGGGGCGGAGGAAGCCGAAAAGCTGCTGGCGGCGGTGCCTGATCCCGACCAGCGGCTCGCAGATGCGATGGGCACCATGCCGGTCGTGACCGGCTTTATCCTGACGGACCGCGGTGAGACCCGGCCGCCGCTCGCGAAGGCGGGTTTTGCGTTGGTCGGGGACGATCCCCTCGGTCATGTCGATAGCTATTCGGCGGCGATTGCGAACCTGCCGAGGCTGGAGGCTGCGGCGGCTGGTAACGGCTTCCTCAACCAATTTGTCGATTGGGACCACGTCGTTCGGCGGGTTCCGCTGATTTTACGGCTCGGCGAAAAGCCGTATCCGTCGCTCGTCGCCGAAACCCTCCGCGTGGCACTCGGCGCGTCCAGCTATGTCGGCCGTGCGGCTGGCGCCAACGCCGAGAAGAGCTTTGGCGAAAAGACCGGTTTGACGGCGATCCGCATCGGACAGCTGACGATACCGACCGATGCTGCGGGCCGTGTCTGGCTACACTACGCGGTGCCGCGCAGCGATCGGTTGGTTTCTGCCGCCGATGTGCTCGCGGGAAAATTCGATCGCGCCCTGTTCGCCGATCACATCGTGCTGGTCGGGACCTCGGCCGCAGGTGTGGTCAACGATCTGCAGGCGACCCCGATCAAGCCCGACGTTCCCGGAGTGGAGATCCACGCCCAGCTGCTCGAACAGATCCTGCAAGGGGCATTTCTGATCCGGCCCGACTGGGCGGTGGGGGCGGAAATCTTGTTTACGCTGTTGGTCGGGATCGCGCTGACCCTCGCCTTGCCGCGCATCGGCGCATTGCCGAGCGCAGTGCTCGGCGGCGCCTCGGTAGTGGTTGCGTTCGCAACATCGTGGCTCCTCTTCAAACACGCGCAACTGCTGATCGACCCGGTCTATCCCTGGGCGGTCATCACTCTCGTCTATCTGGTGGCCTCGCTGCTGGGCTATCTGCGAACCGAGGCCCGGCAACGGCAAATCCGCGGCGCCTTC
>Ga0306924_10004744_pt1 | contig 13317 bp, 19 predicted proteins | sample sta12Can44000111_FD_203756 | JGI IMG/M metagenome (GOLD analysis project Ga0306924, IMG submission 203756) | Lab enrichment of tropical soil microbial communities from Luquillo Experimental Forest, Puerto Rico - statanox.12C.anox.44.000.111 (v2)... | ecosystem: Environmental > Terrestrial >... | reverse complement strand
CACCGACAGCATGCCCACCGTTGCGTGTTGTGATTGATGACTGTCAATCGCTGGACGCCCTTGTTCCTCATCATTCGGGCCGCATCCTTGCAGTCTTGATCCTCGAAACACGAGGCCTGCCCCACTGCGGTCGCCGGCGCGACGATATCGCCAATCACTTCACAATCGTCAGACGATCGTCGACTGATCGAACCCCAGCGACCGACCAGGCTGCCCTCTCAGCGGCCTCGCGTTCCTCCCAACTATCGACCTGCCCTTCGAGCGAAATCTTGTTGCCATCACGGACGTCAACCCTAATCGCCTCAGCTTCGAGGCGCGCATGCCGAGCCAGTGCATCCTCGATCTTCTTCTTGATGTCAGATGGATGGATCGTCTGCGGCTTGATGGAGATACAATTGCCGACACCGGTGATACCGGCCAATTTCCGAATGGCATCCTCCGCCGCCTTCTTCTGATACTGCCAATTGACCTCACCCCTCAGGGTTACCCATCCTTTTTGCACGGTGACCTTGACCGCCTCCTGCGGAATCATGGCGTTCCACCTGAGCACGCTGAGCACGCGCTTGGCGATTTCGTCGTCCGCTGTTTCCTTTTCGCCCGGGTAGCGAACCTCGATCTCTTGCGCGATGGCGCGCACGCCTCTGATCCGGCGGGCCGCAGCCTCGGCAGCGGTTTTTTCAGCGTAGCTCGATACATGTCCGGTCAAGCTCACCACACCTCCATCGACGGCAACTCCAATGTTCGTCGCATCGATGCTCGGGTCGAAGTCGAGTTCGTCGAGTGAGCTCGTCCATGGGATCTCTCCTTTCGTGCGTTGAAGACGAACGCTCAACCGCGCCAAACCGCGTTGACATAGATCAAAAAGGGGAGGTCGAGACGCTGCTGATCGTGCAAATTCGAGCGGCGCGCGTGGCAGCGATATACAAGGCAAGCGTCAATTGTCCGATTCTTCCTTGAATTTGATTTTGATCAAGGACAAAACCTCACGGCGGGCGAGGGTTCCTCACAATCTCGAGGAAATGGCATGGAGATGAGTGATGCTTGCGCCCGCAGAGGTGGTACCCGAAGTTCAGCCGTGCAGGATCGAGGATTAAGAGCCCCTAGTTGGTGCGGAAAGCATTGAGCGCCTTCTCTCAAAGGCCGAACGCCTACGCGACCTGCATATCGTCAATATCAGTTCGACGTACTACGGGGGTGGCGTCGCCGAGATACTGTCCTCGCTCACGCTGCTGATGAACGCGGCGGCTATCAAGACGGGTTGGCGAGTCATTCAGGGGTCGTCCTGATTTCTTCAGCATCACTAAGAAGATGCACAATGCCCTGCAGGGCGCAGAGATCAACATGACGGACCTGAAGATGCGGATCTATGAAGAGGTCGCATACGAAAATGCGGTTCGCAACCACATCGGTCATGATGTCGTAATCGTCCACGATCCACAGCCGCTTCCGCTAATCCGCCACTATCGCAAAAAAGCGCCCTGGATCTGGCGGTGCCACCTCGATTTGGCGCGCCCGAACCATGGAGCTGTGGTCATATCTGTCCGCCGCTCGTCGAACGCTACGACGCGGTCGTGCTGTCTTTACCCTGAATATGCGCAGAAATTAACCGCGCCTCAGCGTTTCATTGCTCCAGCAATCAACCCATTTTCGACGACGAACAAAGAATTGTCGGATGATGAAATTGCCGATCGCTTGGCGCACTACAATATTCCATGTGACCTTCCTCTCGTGGTGCAGGTGTCGCGCTTTGACAAATGGAAAGACCCGCAAGGCGTCATCGATGCCTTTCGATTGGCGCGCAAGCAGGTCGACTGCAGGCTGGTATTGGTCGGCAACGTCGCAACTGATGATCCGGAGGGTCAGGACGTCTTCGCCTCACTGTGCCAATGCGCGGACGAGCGGATTCGCATTCTGTCCGTGCAGGATTCGGCGCTCGTCAATGCCCTGCAGCGCAGGGCGGCCGTGGTGCTGCAGAAGTCTGGCTCGATCTGATCGGATCGTTCGAGGCAAATTTCAGGCTGCGGGGTGCGCCCGCGGGGTTTGAGCGCGAGTCATCATGACTCAGGCGGATAGCGGAAGCGACAGATTGCGCCGCGCTAACCAGCCTGGTTTGTGGATTGTACCAAGACATGTTCGATGACCCCAATAAGCAGCAACGTCCCGGCCATCCCTCCGAAGGTTACCGGGGACCAATCACCGGTCCATCTGCGATCGCCCGTGGTTTGCAACTGTCGACGGAACTCGTCGCAGCAGCCCTCGTCGGTGCCGCGATCGGCTGGCTCCTCGACCGTGGCTCGGAATTTCGCCGTGGGGGATGATCGTGTCTTTGCTGCTCGGCTTTGCCGCCGGCGTTCTCAACGTGATGCAGGTGGCAGGCATAATGCCGCGCAAGCATTTGGAGCAATCTGACAGGAAGAATGAGAGATAAAGCGTCGGAAGGATTAACTAAGATAAACACCTGCTGCGCTTGAATCAATTTGGAGCGGCTATTCAGGCGTTGAGAGGGCCATTTGCGCGGGCTCGTAGCTCAATGGTCAGAGCCGGCGGCCATAACCGCTTGATGCAGGTTCGAGTCCTGCCGAGCCCATCTCTTGACACCAGCGCCAGCAACGCCTCAACTTTGCTGTGCTGCCCGCGATCGCAAGAGCGCACGAATGCGTCGTCAAGTTCGGAACGAAAGGAAGCCTGAGCACGTTCAGCTTGGATAGGACGGCTGGCGAAGTCAGCCGCCGCCTCGAATCAATTCGTGGCGGCGATGCCAAGTGTTGCGGATTTGATTCTCAATAGCATTCACCGTCGGCGGTGATGCGGTGGGGGTAAGTGTCTCTGAACCAATCAACCAACTCCCGGGCGAAATCAGCAAGCGTCTCGGGCGCTTCGCCCGACATGATACGGCGATAAGCCTCGGCTTCGATGGAGTGCTGCGACGTCTTGTGGCCGGGAGTGCTATGCATGCTCGCAACCGAATGCGGTGTTCGCTAGGTTAACCCGCCTGAACTGCGTGCAGGGACCGGCGATCCCCGCTCTCCACCAATCAAGTCAGGCCAACAGCAGTTGGTGGCTTCGTGGGCTGATACCGTACAATGGTGATCACTGCTTTTTCCTCGATCTGCCGTTGCTGCCTCATGTCGCACTGATGCCCTCGGTAAATTTTCCTTGGATAATTCAGCGCTTAGAGATGATGTGCGGAAACAGCCTGCAATACCTTGCCCGAGAGTTGTATCTTGAGCTTCTGAGAAATATCGCCAAGGCTCAATATTCCGACCACCGTTTTTTGACTGGCGGTCACGGGCAGCTGGCGGACCCGCTTCGCTTCCATGAGTTCGATCGCGCGGCCGATGTAATCCTCCGGGGAACAGCAAACAACGTGCTTCGTCATGACCTCCTGAGCCGTCATCTTGCCGAGATTGCCCGTCGCCGCGACCGCACGGCAGGTGATGTCCCGATCTGTGATAATACCCACCAAGCGATCGTTTGCGCACACTGGAACAACACCGATATCATTGTCGCGCATGCGTTTTGCAATCTCCTTCACGCGGGTGGTCGGCTGAACGCAAGTCGCCCCTTGATGCATGACATCCTTGACTTTCATGGTCATCTCCAAGGGTTGAGGTTGTAAAGAGATTTCTAATACTCTTTCCGCAATAATGTTTATTGATCTAAGTCAAAGCGTTGTTCCTTCGTTGCGCAAAGCTGTCGGTTAAGAACGACGCGGCATGACGTCCGGTGTGCGATCGAAATGGCTGGAACTGCGGCTAGTCCTCTCGGCGGGCAAACTGCCCATGTCGAGCGTCCGCCAAGAGTTTCTGAAACGCCGCCCCGCCGACACGGATCAAGCTGGCGTGGTCGCCATCTTCAATGTAGACGTCGGATTCCATCGCCAAACTGTCGTCTACGAGGACCTCGAGCGCGTACGCGGCCCCAAGCGCAGGCACGGCGCCTGGCTCGCAATCACGAAAAAGGGGCTCGAATTCTTCCTCATTGGCCATGCGGATATGGCTGCCAAGTAGCTGTCACAGTTCACCGAAATGGATGTAGCGGGAGGCCGGCAACACCGCCACCATGAACCCCTCGTCGTTCTTGAGGACAACCGCCTTGGCCACGCGGTTGGCAGGAACGTGGCTCGCCTCGGCACTTGCCGAAGCTCTCTCCGTGTGCGGATGCACCATGACGTCGTAGGCAATACCGCGATTCGCCAGATACTGCCTCAGAGCGGTTGCAACGCCCATCTCTTGCCCTCCTGGCTCAGCCTTCAACTCCGTTCCCTATCTGAGGAGGAACGGTATGTGGCATCAAGAAGGTTTTTGCCTGATGGAGAGTACCGACCGATGGAAACCTATCCAGTCGAGCTCGATCCTGAGCAAATCGTTCGCTGGCTTATGGCGGAGCAAAAAGCTGCACCATCGGCCTTCAGAATCACGGCAAGGCGCACGACGGAAGCACGGGACGTTCCAGCACGAAGGGAACTCCACCTGGGCGATGAGGAACGCGAGGACCTGAGAGAAATCGCTACCATCGCCACGCTGGAAATAGCGCCCATCCATGCAAGTGATGGCTGGCTTTTGACCGTAGCGGTCGAGGATGAAGCTGGCCCGCCAGTGACGAGGAGTCTCCAACGTCATTGCAGAAGTGGAGGATGCTCAGGCCAGAACACGAATGACCCGACTGCTCAATGCGATTGACCGGAACCGCCACGTTCCGGCTGGCCAAGCTAAAAGGCGTTCAAGTCAAAACAGAGCGTAAGGGCCAAAAGGGCGGCGAAATCTCGCCGCCAAATCGCCAGCCCGCTAAGGTCAACGATGCGCGCTCTGTAACGTGCGCGAGCTGATACGCCTCGTATCGACCAGGCTCGACGTGGCTGGCTCGAGTGCCACCGATAGACCGATGGCTCTTGGGGTACCTTGGCGGTCAGGCCGAAAGTCCAGGGTTGCGGACGTCCGTTTTCGCCGCCTTTTCTGTTGCTGCCGGATGTTCGCGCGCGGGCAACTGCAGTATTGCTGCGCGCTGGCCCTCCCCTTAGATCGAACGGTAGATCTGCGTATTGATCTTGATCAAATTGCTCGGCGTAAATCCGCGAGTAAAATTCTGTCGATAGCCAAAATTCGTGCCGATCACCAAGACCTTATCGGTCGTTGCAGGCGCCGGGCGGCGATTCACCACCGAATTTGATCTTTAATTTCCAGCCAACCACCAAAAATGGTCGGGCGTGGTTTGACATAGCTCAAAATTGGGTGCCGCAGTCGTGGGTAGATTTTTAATTGAGGAGAACATCATCATGAGCGGTCTCGAAGCTCTCGATCATGCTGTCCAGGTCACGCGTGTCTGGATCAATCATTTGGATGAACGACTTGGTTGGGAGAACAAACCCCGTGCCTATCGCCTGCTGAAGGCTGTCCTCCACGGCTTGCGGGATTGGCTGCAAATCAACGAGTCAGCGCATTTCGCGGCTCAACTGCCCGAGCTTTTGCGAGGTGTCTATTACGAACAATGGCGGCCAGCCATCGTGCCCGTCAAAAAGCGAAGCAAGGCAGATTTCCTTGCTAGATTCGTTCAAAGCCGATCCGATTGACAGTCCCGCGCAAGCAGTCCTGGCGGTTTTTGAGTTGCTGTCGAAAAAAATGACGCGAGGTGAGATTGAGAAAGTCCGCCATGCGCTGCCCCAGGAATTGCAAGACTTGTGGCCCGAGCACTACATCGCTCCGGGAACTGTCCGCTGATCAATGGTAGCGCTAGCCTGGAATGCTTGATTGGATTGACTTGTTAGCACGAATGCCAAGCTTGGCTCGAGGATAATCAAGAGGGAAGGCCATGAAAGCTCGGGATGTAATGGTTTCTCCGGTCATTACGGTTAAGCCCCATGCGTCGGTTCAAGATGTCGCCCAAACGCTTATCGACAGACGGATCAGCGCGGTTCCGGTGGTAGACGATGCCGACAGGCTTGTTGGCATCATCAGCGAAGGCGATCTCATGCATCGTTCCGAGATGGGCACCGAGCGGCAATACCACCGCTGGGGGATGCGCCTCGTGGCAGGGGATGCCTCGCTTCCTGCTGATTACGTCAAATCGCATGCACGCAAAGCGTCAGATATCATGACCAAAAACGTGTTTACGGCATCGCCAGAGACACCGCTAGATGAAGTTGCCATTTTGTTGGAGAGGAATTCAATCAAACGCGTTCCGATCGTCAGAGGCGGCCAATTAGTTGGCATTGTGAGCCGGGCAAACCTGGTTCAGGGGCTCGCAACCATGCCAAAAGGACTGGAAATTCCTCTCTCCGACGCGAAAATTCGCGACAAATTACTTTCACATCTAAAGCAACAGCCGTGGGTGGATACCCATCGGTTGAATGTCACCGTTACCGACGGTGTCGTAAGCCTCTGGGGTATCACCAGCTCGGAAACAGAAAAACAGGCAATTCGCGTTGCTGCCGAAGCGACGCCCGGTGTCAAGGCCGTGAATGATCACTTGGGTGGGGGACCGATTGGGCATGGGTTATGAGAGATGAGGCACAACGGGAAGAGGCAGTGGAAAGATGATCGAACCTCAGCGCGAAGCAGTGGACCAGTTTCGCGGATGCTCGCGACAAGCCCAATCCGCTGCGTCATGTCGAACTCGCACGTCGCGTGCAAGTCAGCGCAAATGGCGGCGGTACACCGGGGTCAATCTTCACGAACTACAAAAAAGCTTCTATCAACAGCGTGTGGCGTTTGCCGTTCTTATCCGTGATCCACCCTCCATTTTTTTCGTTAAAGCCGGAGGGTGCATTCTTTTCCGCCACCGACCTAGCAGCCTGCACCGCCTCATCTCGGCTTTGATGGCGCCCCGACAGGATGGCCCTCTCCGCAAGCTGACCTCGATCGTCGTACGTATGCCTTACGAGACGAAATAGGTTATGTAAATCTAACGTCGGTACGACTTTTCTGCGCTGATGCATCTCGAATCAGGCGCTCCTCCGCGTTCACTTTCGTGAGACCCATGCATGTCGATACTGGCCGAACTGGTTGTTGTGCCGTTGATTTGGTCCGGCCCATTGTACTGCCAGGGAGCGCTGCCATTCTTGCGGAAACGATGGGATCAGCTGCGTCGGGCGACCTGAGGCCACAAGGCCCTCAGCTGCAATGGCAAATGGTCGATCACCTTTGCCGATTCGCCTGGATCGAGTCTTTCCCAAAGGATCTCGAAGACCGCTCGGGTCACGGTCAGCGGGTCGATGGGGAACTGGGGCGGGAGCTGTTCCCGAACATGGTGGGCGAATTCTTGTGTACTGCGATCTTTGGTCGGCTTCCCGGCCATATGCCAGCCTTCATAGTAGAGGCCGCGCACCAGCATCGGAAGCTGCGCACCGAGGTGCACCGCCATCTCGGGGGTCAGCCGGTCGCGCAGCGCATGCAGCACCGCGCGCACGGCACTGTAAGCGTGGTGCCGGTCCTTGAAATGAAGCTTTTCGGTGAGGGCTTTGAACCAAATGTTGGTTTCCTGAATGGAGTGATCCAGGGCGCTGACGCCTAACTCGCTCATAATACTCTCCATTATAAAAAACGCGCGTGCGGGCTGATTGCCTGCTCAGTGTCGATACTTATGCGCGACGCCTAAGTCGTTATTTGACCTGGATCAAAGTTGCTCTCGACACGGTAGGTCTTCCGCGGGAGCGATGGGGGCACCCGTTCGATTTGTCTCTCTTTGGAGTGGGTTCCTTGCGGACAAAAAACACCGATGCTGACGAGCCCTCCCTTAGGACTGCTGCATATTCGATCCATGTCCCATAGATTGCGGAGGGCCACTCATTGCTGACGATGACGTAATTCGCCTCAGCTTTGCTTCTTGCTCGGAGAGCAACTCGGACAGTATTCTTCGCTGACGTTCGTCACACGCCGTCGCGAGCTGGTTGCGCAAGCGTTCAATGTTCTGTCGACAGAGCCACTCCTCCATAACCATCCTCCTACTCATAAGAAGGGAGGGCTATGCTCCGACCCGTTGCTGCTAGGACTTTCGCGTGGGCGATAATCTCTGCTTCGAGAGCTCGCCACCACACCGCGATTGCCGTGCGCAACGCCTGATGCTCTCCCCATTTTACGTTATTTAAGATCTGCAGGGAGCTTTACGTCTATCCGATACCGAACAGAACGTACGTTGGGCGAGTGTGCCTGTCAGGCAAGTACGCCTAAGGCATTGAAATCATGTAGTCGGACGAACGAATAATTTGTCGAGCTCATTCCGCATCGCGCCATAACATTCGCAAGCCGCAGCTTCAAGCCCGGCCCGGTTTATGATGGTTATCCGACCACGCTTGTACTCAACCAAGCCAGACTTCTGCAGGAAGCTCGCGGCGGTCGATACGCCGGCACGCTGCGCGCCAAGCATCATCGCTAAGAATTCTTGAGTTAGAAAAAACGTATCGGACAATGCGCTGTCATGGGCAATCAACAGCCAGCGGCAACAGCGCTCTGCGATATGGTGCAGACGATGGCAAGCCGTCGTTTGCGCAAGTTGGCGGATGGCAAAACGCGCATAATTTTGCATCAACTGAGCAAATGCACCGTCTCTTACCATTTCCCGTCTCAGGACGTCGGTTTCGATGCGAAAGGCTGATCCTGGGACTTGAACCATGGCTTCGAGAATCGCTTGATCGATGCCGAAGAGGGCGTGCGGAGCGGTAACGCCTTCAACGCCAACCGCTCCAATTTCAACGATCCGGCCATCGCGCATGGTCTTGACGAAAGATACCAGTCCACAATTGACGAAATACAAATACTTAATTGGTCGATCCGGATGATGGATGGCTTGACCTCTCAGTGTGTTCAGGGGCTCTAAAGTCGGTCGAATCCGGTTCAATAGCCTGTGGCAAAGAAAGCAGAATCCGGTTGGCAATAGGTACAGAAGGGCCCGAGGGACTCACGGAAGCAATCCCCAAACATCAGCATGTCAATCGAAGGAGTCGAAGGTTCTTAACGTCGTTTAATTGAGGGCGCCAGGGACGGCCGCAGCAAAAGTTTGATCCTGATCAAATCTTCGGTTGATTTTGTGGTCCAAATTTACACGACATCGACATCCTCCCAAGTTTGCTGAATACTGCGAGATGAGGTGAGAATGGTAAGACTGAGAATTCCAGTTGGCGGTCGCGGTCCAGCTATTCGCGCAATTGACCCGTGGGCTCCCTTAACAGGAAAGATGCGTCAGTTGCTGAGCGAAGAAGAACGCGCTCGACTGGCTGTCATTTCGTCGATCGTTCGCTTCAAAAAAGGCGCGGAAATCTACCGTGAAGGTCACCATGCCGTTGCGATATCCAACATCATTAGCGGGGTCGTAAAGGCGTATAAGACGGCCTCCGATCGGAGCGAATACATCACCGCGTTCTTATTTGCCGACGATCTGTTGGGGCTATCCGAAGAAGGAAGGTATACAAACTCGACTAAGGCAATAACGTTGGTGACCGCGTTCAAGATACCCGTGTCCGCCCTGCGGAGCAGACTATCGAAAGATGCCAGTTTGGAATTTCACGTTATCTGCAAGCTCTGCCAAGAACTCCGTCAGGCACAGCGTCATGCGTTTCTCCTCGCACGGAGGCGGGCCCCCTGAAGGTGGCGATGTTCCTTCAGCTGCTTGAAGAACTTCAGGCCGCCAGAGGTGAAAGTACGACGGAGATATATCTCCCGATGAACCGGTCCGACATTGGTGAACGGGATGTCGCTTGAGGCCGTGAGCAGGACATTTCAGAGCTTGGCTGCGCGCGGCGTTATCAAGAGCCGGGATCGATGGCATTTGAAAGTCATAGACCGTGCGGCATTCGAGACGATTGCGAATGATCATTGACCGCGGTCGCGGCGGCGAGCGGGATCTATTGCTTTCGATTTCTGCCGTCGCTGTGCTCTAGCGGTTCAAGCTTACGCGAACTCTGCTAGGGCCATAACGGCAGCTTGCCAATCTTACATTCGGTGCTCCAATCTCGTGAGGATCATTGCGATCTGATCCTTGAGCTTCACGCGCCGCTTCTTGAGCCGTTCGACAACCTCGTCAGTGGTCGGCTCTTCCCCCGACTCGATGCGATAGATGTTACGGTTGACCTCGTCGTAGCGTATCGCGAGTCGCTTGAACTCATAATTGGTTCGTCTCATTCGCTCGATGAGCGAGGTCTCTTGCGGAAACTCATCTCGTAGTTCGTGCGGGATATGCATGGGCCATGACCTCAATCAGTGCCCATAACCTCAATCACCGCCATTGCATATTTGCTTCGCGCTGGATCAAAACTGCCCACGGCATGAGGTAGGACGAACCTCCAAAGAAATGCTTACTCGGGCGCCTTGGGCCTGTACAGACAAAGCTTTTCCGTGACGCCTTCTTGGGGACTCTCGCTGCTTGGAAATGCACGTTTGAACTCAGGGACAACTTACTACTTGAACGCACGAAATCTCTTAAAGACATTTGCACTCGTGCGATCAACTTCCATTCGCCTCCAAGCTCATCGAGACGCAAAAGGCACAAGCTCCCATCATCGCCCCTAACTTTGAAGTAAAGATAGCCAGGTCCCTGCCATTTGCAGATGGACTATCGGTGAGCCTGAAATCCTGGGACCCGTGCCATCCGCCCTCCCTCGGATTTCTCCAGGCGCCTAGGACAAGGAGGCGACGGGTCCCTCCGCCATGCCGCGGTCGTAGACTGGTTTGTCGCACAGGCCGGATCGCCTCTCGACGTTTCACTGCTGTACTCGCCAGCGTTGCCTTTGCATGACGGTGCAGACATAGGATCACATGAATCGCCGAGTGTTTTGACCTAAATCAAAATCGTCAGTCGAAACCACCTGCTCGCTCTCAGCCGACGTGGACGGTCCGGACTTCCTCGAAAACGGATCTCAGGCTCGGGCGAGGCGGGCCCATGGACCAACAGATTGATTTGATGAGTGATGCGGACTGTACGGCCTTCCTGCAGTGGGCGCTTCCGCGCCTCAATCTGCGCTGGCCGGGATTTCGCAAAGTTCACCGTCAGGTCTGCAAGCGACTCAAGCGGCGCATGAGCGAGCTGCAGCTGACGGATTTTGCCGCTTATCGAGAACGGCTTGAGGCCGATCCCGCGGAGTGGCAAATCCTCGATCAGTCTTGCCACATCACCATTTCGCGGTTTTTCCGTGACCGGGGGGTATTCGAGGCCCTGCGCAAACGTGTGCTGCCCGAAATCGCCGCCCGCGCCACGCGGGAACGACGAGAGGCACGCGCCTGGTCGGTTGGGTGCGCGTCCGGCGAAGAGCCATACACCGTGAAAATCCTGTGGGACCTCGAGGTGGCGAGCTCCTATCCGGGTGTCTCCCTATCGATCACCGCGACAGACGCGGACAACACAATGCTCGAGCGAGCGCGGAAGGGATGTTTCGAGGCGACGAGCCTGCGGGAATTGCCGCTGCACCTCGTCAGGCAGGCCTTGGACCGCGTGCGCCAGGTGTTTTGTGTACGGCAGCGACATCGGGAAAGGATTGATTTCCTGCCTCAGGATTTGCGGCTGGAGGTGCCAAACCTTCTCTTCGATCTCATCCTCTGCCGCTATGTCGCTTTCACCTATTTCGCACCTGCGCTGCAACACCAGATTCTCGGTCGCATCGTGAAACGGCTGCTACCAAACGGCTATCTCGTGATTGGCACGCACGAGCGACTGCCAGGCGATGCCGCCACTTCGGTGCTGCTGACCGGCGGGCCGCAAATCTTCCAAAAAACGGCAGCGCCATCAGATTAAAAGCTCCCGCCGGCGCTCTCTCTTAAGAACGCGGGATCGGTCCGGGGCACCCGCAGGCGCAGGGCTCTCCGTTCTTGATTGATATCAAAATCCGTGGGCAAGCGGACAGCTATCCTTCGGGCACCAACCCATCATGGGAGGTATTGCCATGCCGACGTTCATCATGCTGACCCGTTTGAATCCCGATGCGGTCCGCTCGCCGAGAGGCCTGGAGCAACTCGAACGGCAGGCGATGGAGGCCATCCGAAAGGAATGTCCGGGAGTCGAGTGGCTCAGTAGCTACGCGGTACTTGGGCCATGTGACTATTTGGATGTCTTCCTTGCGGACGACATCGAGACCGCAACTCGCGTCTCCGCGCTCATCCGCACCTTCGGGCATGCAACGACCGAGATTTGGGCAGCGACAGAATGGGATCGATTCAAGGACATCGTCCGTACGCTTCCGGGGCCGACCTGATCATGGCAAGGCCAGGTCGCACCAGTGGGTGCATCGAAGAGGCACGTGCGTGAGAAGTTGGCAAACGCCGGACCGACGACCGTAGGAGGACCAAGGTACCAATCTGAGGCGGAAAAATCGTGCGAGGTGAGGCCTGTGGGGCCAGCTGACCTCATCGACAGGAGCATAGCAATGGAAAGCGCAGGGTTTCGAAAGTGGCTGGCCGAGCAGGGATGTCGCTTCGACCGGCATGAGCGCCAGCGGCGGGGTCGCGGCCACGTCGTCGTAACAGTACATCGCGAGAACCGAAAGGCCGAGGTTCCCCTTGGAGGCTCCCGTCAGACCCTCGACCCGCGCGTGGTGCGGCGGGCCTGCGAAGAACTCGGGCTTGATTGGTCTCGGCTGCCGGGGCCGAAGAGTCGTGTGTGACACGAAGGAGTCATCGCCATGGTCGAACATACGGCTCGGGCATTCGACGCCGACCTACAGGAGCTTGCGCGCAAGATCGCAGAAATGGGCGGTCTTGCCGAAAAACAGATCATGGGTGCGATCGAAGCCTTGGCAAAACACGACATCACGCTCGCCAAGCAAATCATAGTGGCGGATGATCAGGTCGACGCGCAACAGCGAGACATCGAGGGGAGGGCAGTCGTCGCTATCGCACGCCGGCAACCGATGGCAGTCGATTTGCGGGAGATTGTCGGAGCGCTGCGTGTCTCCAATGATCTCGAACGGATTGGTGATTTAGCTGAGAATATCGCTAAACGGGTAATTCTCACCGACGAGCTGCCTTCCAACGAGGCGATTCTTCAGCTCGACCGGATGGTTAAGCTCGTGCTCGTTCAGCTGCGACGCGTGCTTCACAGCTACGCGCAGCGCGACCTCGCTGAAGCGCTCGACGTGTGGCACCGGGATATGGAAGTCGACGCCATGAACAGTTCCCTGTTCCGAGAACTCCTCACTTACATGATGGAGAACCCGCGCAATATCACCTTCTGCACGCATCTACTCTTTTGCGCCAAGAACATCGAGCGAATGGGCGATCATGTCACAAATATCGCAGAAAGCGTTTATTACATCGTGCAGGGACGGCCGCTGTCGGAGGAACGTCCGAAGGGAGACATCACCAGTAAGAGAATGCTGCCACTGCCCGTGTAACGGGA
>Ga0306924_10004743_pt1 | contig 13317 bp, 10 predicted proteins | sample sta12Can44000111_FD_203756 | JGI IMG/M metagenome (GOLD analysis project Ga0306924, IMG submission 203756) | Lab enrichment of tropical soil microbial communities from Luquillo Experimental Forest, Puerto Rico - statanox.12C.anox.44.000.111 (v2)... | ecosystem: Environmental > Terrestrial >... | reverse complement strand
GCCGACCCCGCGGTGGACGTTTTAGCGGATCAAATCGGGATAAGTGCGGTTTTTGGGGGACAACCGTGTGGATCGCCAAATCGGCTGTTGCGTGTCTGAGCAGACCGCGTAGCGTCGCGATCGTGGTCGACGCGCAGTGTTTCGCGGCCGTGACCCGGAATAGGGAAGCAAGCGGGCGGCACGCGAGGCGTGATGCCACACTAGGGGGAAGGTGCGGGCGATCCGATCGGGTCGCCCGCGCCTTTTTGCGCCATGCCGGAGCGATCCTTCTGCCGTGCGGTCCTATTTTTGCGATGACGATAGACAGCATCATCATCGGGGACAAACGAACCGCGGCGGAGCGCGTCTGCGGTACGATCACTGCGAGATGCCGGTCGAGAATAGGAAATTGGTCGAGCAAACAGTGACGGAGACGCGATGATGCGCCTCTGGCAACGCTTATCGCGAATGCCCGTCACTTGTAATTGGCAGAAGGTGAGCAACTAAATGATGTGTTGGAGTAGACGGGCGGCTACCCGTTTCAAAATTCATGGTTTTATTTCGAAAAACCATTGACTCCCATACGATACCATGCGATACCACAACCACCCATGGACGGGCACTGCAGATGGGGGGAACTTCGGCGGTGCCTCTCGGGCGCCCCTTGCCGAGCGTCCACGGGGCGAGCGTTGGGGGAGAAGTGGCACTCTTTATGTCCACTTATGTGAACAAGGTCGACCGCAAGGGGCGGGTTTCAGTGCCGGCGACCTTTCGCACCGCTTTAGCTGATCAGAGCTTTGACGGCATCGTCGCCTTCCCCTCTTTGGACTATGCTGCGCTCGAAGCGACGGGTATCGATCGCATGGAGGCAGTTTCTGCGGGGCTGGACGAACTCGAGCAACAGGATGAGCAGCAGTGCCTGGCGACCCTGATATTGGCCCGATCTCAACGGCTGCCTTTTGATCCCGAAGGGCGAATCGTGCTGCCCGAAAAATTCACAACGTACGCACATATCACCGAGAGCGCGGCCTTTGTCGGGCTCGGCCCGGCCTTCCAGATTTGGGAACCCAATCGCTTTGCGGAGCACGAGGCAGCGTTGCTCGAACGCGCACGCCGACAAGGTACGAGAATGCCACCGCTCGGCAGCCTGGCTGGTCGACGGCGGCAATGACCACCGGACGCCCCGAACTGGAAGCGGCGGATTCAGATTCCGTGTCCGACGCGCGCCGACCGACTGCGCACATTCCGGTGCTGGTGAACGCCGTGCTCGCTGCCTTGGCGCCGCGCGACAATGCTATTTACGTTGACGCCACTTTCGGTGCTGGTGGCTACAGCGTGGCGCTGCTCGGTGCTGCTCGTTGCCGCGTTTTCGGAATCGATCGCGACCCCGAGGCCGTGCGGCGCGGGCGCGAGCTGGCTGGGCCTATGGGCGGACGACTGACGATTATCGAGGGTCGCTTTGGCGAGATGGTTCGCCTACTCGCCCCCCTGACTGTGGGGCCGATCGCTGGCATCACTTTCGATTTGGGCGTTTCCTCAACGCAACTCGATACGCCTGAGCGCGGTTTCTCGTTTCGCTTCGACGGACCCCTCGATATGCGGATGAGCGGTGAGGTTCCGAGCGCCGCGGATCTGATTGCCTCTCTGTCCGAACGGGAGCTACGCGCGCTGATCCGCGAATTCGGCGAAGAACGTTTTGCCGGCCGGGTTGCTCGCGCAATCACCGCGGCACGCGATCGCCGGCCCATTCGACGCACGATGGAGCTCGCCGAAATCGTGCGTGCCGCGGTGCCGAAATCCGAGCCGGGACAGGACCCGGCAACTCGGACTTTCCAGGCTCTTCGGATCGCCGTCAATGACGAGCTTGGTGAGCTCGATCGCGGGCTCGTCGCGGCCGAGCAGTTGTTGATGCAGGGTGGTCGGCTGACGGTGGTCTCGTTTCATTCACTCGAGGACCGGCGGGTCAAGCGATTTCTACAGAAGCGCGGGGAGCGAGCTCCTCAGACGTCTCGCCACAGACCCGATCAGGTCCGCGGACCGGCACCAAGCTTCAAATTGCTGGGGCGCAGACCGGTCAGGCCCGATCCCGCGGAAATCGCGCGCAATCCCCGGGCACGGGCGGCGCGGCTGCGAGCGGCAGAGAGGACCACGGCGACCGCTTGGCCCGCCGGCAGCGCGAGTCCGGATCGCCACCGGAAGGGGCGAAGCGCATGATCAAGCTCAGTAGCGTATTTTGGCTGGTTCTCGTTTCGCTGACTGGCTTTGCGATGTTCGCTGTCAAGTACGGGGTCCAGTCTTTGGAGGACGAGCTCAACCGAGCGAAAAGAGCAACAATCGCCGAAGAGCACGCGATCCGTGCCGACGAGGCTGAATGGGCTTACCTGACTCGACCCGAAACCCTCGATGAGATGAACCGACGCCATCTGTCGCTGGGTCCGATCGCAACCAAACAACTCCGCACCAGCGTCATCGATATTCCGTTGCGCTTCGCGGCCCCTCTGGTAGCCGACGCCCCCGTCGTCTCGGTCGCCGGGCAACCGCCAGAGAGCGCGTCGTTGACGGTCCCGGTATCGACCATTGCACCGGCATCGCCGGAAAAACCGGCAGAAGTCATGGAACCCGCCAAGCCCGCGCCAGCAAAGACGTTGGCAAAACCAGCGGCGTCGCGGCGCCCAAGATCTCTTGATGAGTTGATCGCACTGGTCGCAGCGAGCCGATGACGATTGCAACGGAAAAGTTCGACGACAATCCATGCCGGCCGCGGCACTTCAAGCCACCTCCTTGTGTGGCCGTCATTCCCGATGGGCCCGCAAAGCAAGCTATCGAAGCCTGCCGCACTCGGCTCCTTGTGACCGGGGGGTTGTTTGCTCTCGTCTTTGCTGTAGTGGCATTGCGGGTCGTCGAAATCGTGGCTGTCGGCGGCGGCACCGCCGAATCGCAAATCGCGCGCTTTCGGATCGTCGCAACGCCGGCACCCAGCCACGCCGATATCGTCGATCGCAACGGCAACGTTCTCGCCGCAACCCTCGACAGCCCCTCGCTTTATGCCAATCCAAAGCAAATCCTTGACGCAGCCGAGGCCACCAACAAGCTTGTAAGCGTCTTGCCGACTCTTGGCGCCGCTGAGGTCTCCGCTAAGCTCACCTCCGGTAAGAGCTTTGTGTGGATCAGGCGTCACTTGACGCCCGTCGAGCAATACAGTGTCAATCAGCTCGGCATCCCGGGCCTGGAATTCGAACACGAGGAGCGCCGCGTCTATCCCGACGGCGACTTGACATCGCATGTCGTCGGTTACACCGGTATCGATAACGCAGGTTTCGCCGGAATCGAGCGCGGCCTCGACGGTGTGCTAAGGGGGCGCCGGGAGCCGCTTCAGCTCTCGCTCGACCTTCGTCTGCAATACATTCTTCACGAGGAATTACAACGAGTTATCGACGATTTCACTGCGAAGGGCGGCGCAGGATTGATCATGGACGTCAATTCCGGCGAAATTCTCGCGATGGCATCGCTACCGGATTTCGATCCAAACCATCCCATCTTCCCGGATCCAGAACATCCCGCCGTTCCTCTCGTTGACCGGATGTTCAATCGGCTAACCCTCGGCGTCTACGAGCTTGGTTCGATCTTCAAGATTTTCACCGTGGCCATGGCACTCGATTACGGTACTTCAACTGTCACCAGCACCTATGATGCAAGTCATCCGATAAGGATCGGGCGCTTCACGATCTCGGATTATCATGGCAAACATCGGGTATTGAGCGTCCCCGAAATCCTCATGTACTCCTCCAACATTGGGGCGGCCCGCATGGCTGTCGCTGCTGGCGCCCAAAGGCAGAAGGAGTTCCTCGCGCGCCTTGGGCTGTTGAAGACTCCGAAGATCGAGATCTCCGAGGTGGGGGCACCGCACTATCCGGCAAAATGGCGCGAAGTCAACGTGATGACGATCGCGTTCGGTCATGGAATTTCGGTAACCCCCCTAAGCTTCGCAACTGCCGCGGGGGCGCTAGTCAATGGTGGGATCCTTCGCCAGGCCACGCTCCTCAAACTTCCGGCCGGCTTTGAGCCGGCAGGTCAGCGGGTTATTTCAGCAAAAACCTCGGAACAAATGCGCAAGCTGATGCGATTGGTGGTTGAGCACGGAACGGGCGCGATGGCCGCGGCCCCAGGCTATGTCGTCGGCGGCAAGACCGGAACGGCAGACAAGGTTTCGGGTAGGCACTACGCTGAGCGAAAGCTGCTCTCGAGCTTTGTCGGGGTTTTTCCAATCAACGATCCAAAATATCTCGTCTTGACTATGATCGACGAACCGCACCCGAATAAACAGAGCCACGGCTATGCAACGGCGGGTTGGACTGTGGCCCCGGCAACCAGTCGCATAATCGAGCGCATCGCGCCCCTCCTAGGAGTGTGGCCGGTCGATGAATCTTCGCCGGAAGTGCAGCGAGCACTAATGGTCGAGAGCCTACAAGGTAAGCGGATTGAGGCTTACTGAGCTCAGTGGTCTGGCCGTCGGCGCTTTGCCGATCGCCGACCCGGAGATAGCGGGGCTCAGTGCTGACTCTCGGACCATTCGACCGGGCTTTCTCTTTGTCGCTCTACCGGGTACGCGCATCCATGGGCGGATTTTCGCCGCCGATGCAGTGTCACGCGGCGCAGTCGCGATCCTGACCGACAATGCCGATGCTCTCGGGCTCCCTCCCGAACGACGCGAGCAGCTTGCGATCCTGGTCGATGCAAACCCTCACCGCCAACTAGCGCTTCTCGCGGCGCGTTTCTACGGCCGGCAACCGTCCACCGTTGTCGCCGTTACGGGCACCAATGGCAAGACGTCGGTCGTTCATTTTGTCCGCGAGATCTGGACGGCAATCGGACTTTCCGCGGCTAGTCTCGGGACTCTCGGTCTGGTGACCGCGACCATGACGCGCCCTGGCACTTTGACGACCCCGGATCCCGTGGCGCTCCACCGCGAACTCGCAGCCCTTGCTGCGAATGGCATCGAGCAACTAGCGATCGAAGCTTCGAGCCATGGTCTCCACCAATGCCGGCTCGACGGTCTCGTTGTGACCGCGGCCGGATTTACCAACCTGACCCGGGATCATCTCGACTACCACGGGGGCATGGCGCATTACCGCGCTGCGAAAGAGCGGCTGTTCACCTCGATTCTGGTCCCGGGCGGATCAGCCGTCCTCAACATCGACAGCGGTGAATTCGACCGTCTGGCCGCGATATGCCGCGAAACGGGCCATCCGGTCCTGGCTTATGGTGCCGACTCAGCCGCGGATCTCCGCTTTGTTGCTGGCGAGCCGAAAGGCAACAGCCAGGCTCTGCTCCTCGATGTTTTTGGTCATCGCCACCGGTTGGTATTGCCGCTCGCAGGCGCCTTCCAGGCGATGAATGCGCTGGCGGCGCTCGGTCTTGTTATCGCAGCGGGCGGTCCGGCCGGGACGGCCATCGAGGCCCTTGCTCATTTGACGGGTGTCCCCGGTCGACTGCAGTTCATCGCCGAGCGAAAGGACGGCGGGGGGATTGTCGTCGATTATGCCCACACACCGGACGCGCTCGCTACCGTCCTTGAGACGTTGCGTCCGCATACGTCGCGGCGGCTTATCGCCTTGTTCGGCTGCGGCGGCGACCGCGATGCTGGCAAGCGCCCGCTGATGGGGCGTACAGCTGCGCGCCTGGCAGACCGGGTTTACGTAACAGACGACAATCCGCGAAACGAAGCGCCGGCAGCGATCCGCCGCGCGATCCTCGCCGCCGCCCCGAATGCTACCGAGATCGCCGATCGGCGCGAGGCGATAGCAGCGGCAATTGCCGATACTGGCCCTGGCGACCTTCTGGTCATTGCCGGCAAGGGGCACGAGGCCGGCCAAATCATTGGCAACGAGACGCATCCCTTCCACGATGCGACGGTCGCCCTCCAGATCCTCCAATTGAGTCCGGCTTCTTGTGCTTGGCGGACCATCTGATGAGGTCGCTATGGACCGCCGAAGACGCTGCGGCCGCGACGGGCGGATCGAGCAACACGAATTGGACTGCCACCGGCGTCTCTATCGATTCTCGCAGCCTTGCCGCGGGTGACCTATTTGTGGCATTGCGCGGCCCGAACCACGACGGCCATGACTTTGTCGCTGCCGCCCTTGAGCGAGGCGCCATCGCAGCGATGGTTGACCGCGAGATCCCCCATTTGTCGACGGCGCCGCTGCTGCGCGTTGCCGACACATTGCTCGGCCTCGCCGCTCTTGGCGCGGCGGCGCGTAAGCGCAGCGATGCCCGCATCATTGCGGTTACCGGAAGCGTCGGCAAGACCAGCACAAAGGAGGCGTTGCGTTTGGCGCTCGCTTCCTGCAACTCGACCTTTGCTTCAGCTGGGGGCCTCAACAATCATTGGGGTGCACCGCTTTCGCTCACCCGGCTACCGCCAGAGGCTGCCTACGGCATTTTCGAGCTAGGGATGAACCATGCCGGTGAGATCGCTGCTCTTACCCGGATGGTTCGGCCCCACGTAGCGGTCATCACGACGATCGAGCCCGCCCATCTCCGCTTCTTTCCCTCGGTGAGGGCGATCGCCGATGCCAAGGCGGAAATTTTTCTTGGGCTCGAACCGGGTGGTATCGCCGTCCTGAACCGCGATAATCCGCATTTCGCGCGGTTGGCAGCCGCGGGACGAGCGCACGCGGCGCAGGTGCTTAGTTTCGGTACCCACCCGGAAGCCACGGTGCGGCTCGTCAATCATGTACTCGAGCCGCGCCGCAGCAGCTTTGATGTTGCGCTTCCCGGACTTACGTTGCGTTGTCAGCTCCCGACACCCGGCCGGCATTGGATGATGAACGCGCTCGCCGTTCTCGCGGCAGTGACAGCGTCCGGGGCCGATCCGCGTCGCGCCGTCGAGGCATTCGCCCAGCTTGAGGAGTTGCCGGGACGCGGTCGACGCTACGAGCTTTCGTGGCGAGGCGGGACGTTGACCTTGCTCGATGAGAGCTACAATGCGAGCCCGGCGGCCATGCGGGCCGCTCTGGCAGTACTGGCCGCGATCCCGCCGGCCACGGGCGCGAGGCGGGTGGCCGTGCTCGGTGATATGTTGGAACTTGGTGAGGCGACCGAGCGACTTCACCGTGAACTGGCGGAGCCGCTCGCCGGATCTGGGGTCGATCGGGTCTTTCTCGTGGGGAGAGCCGTTGCGGCGCTCTACGATGTTCTGCCCGATTCGAAGCGAGGTGGGTTGTGGCCCACGGCAGATGAGGCTATCCCTGAGTTGCTTCGCTTTGTGCGCGCCGGCGATGTCGTGACGGTCAAAGGCTCCCGGGGAATCGGCCTCGGCTTCATCGTTGAGCGACTGCGCGCTGAATCGGCGCGGACAGAGACATGATCGTATGCTCTACCCATTGTTTTTTCCTCTGGCGGATCAGTTTCAGGCCTTCAACCTGTTCCGCTATATCACCTTCCGGTCGGGAGGAGCCGCGGTCACCGCGCTACTGATCAGCTTTTTGTGCGGTCCGTATATCATCGCATGGCTGCGATCAAAGCAGGCTAACGGCCAGCCGATCCGTCCCGACGGTCCCGACGGGCATCTAACGCGCAAGAAGGGAACACCGACGATGGGCGGGTTCCTGATTCTGCTGGCGCTGACGATTTCGACCCTGGTGTGGGCGGATCTGGCAAACGCTTATGTGTGGATCGTGCTTCTGGCCACCGTCGGGTTTGGTCTGATCGGCTTTTTCGACGACTACCGGAAGCTTCGACGAAATTCGCACCACGGGCTTTCTGGTAGGGCCAAGCTCGGCCTGGAAATTCTCCTCAGCGCCTCCGCCTGCATCGCGGTGACCTATGTGACGCCCCCGGGCCTGGCTAATGCGCTCGCCGTGCCGTTTTTCAAGAATGTGCTGGTCGAACTTGGCTGGTTTTTTGTGCCGTTCGGCGTTCTGGTGATCATCGGCGCCTCGAATGCGGTTAACCTGACCGACGGGCTTGACGGGCTCGCTATCGTTCCCTCGATGATCGCCGCCGGTTGTTTTGCATTTATCGCCTATCTCGTCGGCAATGCGATCTTTGCCAATTACTTGCAGATCCACCACGTCGCCGGCGCGGGCGAGCTCGCCGTCTTTTGCGGAGCGATGGTCGGAGCGAGCCTTGGGTTCTTGTGGTTCAACGCTCCCCCGGCGATGGTTTTTATGGGCGACACGGGATCGCTGTCTATCGGTGCCGCTCTTGGCACGATAAGTGTCGTCACCAAGCACGAACTCGTGCTCGCGATCATCGGCGGTCTGTTCGTTCTCGAGGCAGTCTCGGTCATCGTTCAAGTCGCAAGCTTTAAGATGACTGGACGGCGTGTCTTCCGGATGGCGCCGCTGCACCATCATTTTGAGCAGAAGGGCTGGGAGGAGCCGACCATCGTCATACGATTTTGGATCATCGCCTGGATTCTGGCGATCGCGGGGCTGGCCACGTTGAAATTGCGCTGAAACGTGATGCCGGTTGGACTATACGAATGGTAGCCGGATGTAATCGGTTACGCTACATATTGGGACCAAAGGGCCTGGTCGTGTCGCTCAATCATGCCATACGAGAGTTATTTGATAAGCCCGACCGCAAGCTTTGCGTTAAGCGCCGCGGGGATCGTTGCGAATGAGGTTTGCGCGCATCGACCAGAGCCCGGTAGCGCTTTGGTGGTGGACGATCGATCGGTGGAGCTTCGCCGCAATCTGCATCCTGATCGGGTTCGGCGTTGTGTTGAGCCTAGCAGCGAGCCCGCCAGTCGCTGAGCGGATCGGTTATGACGGCCTGCACTTTGTCCGCCGCCATCTGGCTATGCTCCCGTTGGCGATGGGCCTGATGTTTGCTGTGTCGCTACAGCCACCGCGGACTATCCGCCGCATTGCCGTCATTGGCTTTGCGGTTGCGTTGGCGCTGCTTTCTCTGACCTTTGTCGTCGGAGCAGAGATCAAAGGCGCGAGGCGGTGGATCAATTTGCCAGGGTTATCGGTGCAGCCGTCCGAATTCGTTAAGCCGACCTTTGCTGTGCTCGCCGCATGGCTGTTCTCGGAGCAGAAGTTGCGTCCGGGCTTTCCTGGCAATCTGATCTGCATCGGGCTGTTCCTCGGGATCGCCGGAATGCTGATCAAGCAGCCGGATTTTGGTATGGCGGCCGTAGTTGCGATCGTGTGGTTTGCACAATTCTACATCGCAGGGCTGCGGCTCTACTGGGTAGTAGCGGGTGCCCTTTCCGGGCTCGGGGGGCTAGTCGGTGCTTATCTCTACCTGCCTCATGTCAAGGTCCGGATAGATCATTTTCTCGACCCGTCGGCTGGCGACAGCTATCAGGTAAACCGCTCCATCGAGGCCTTTGCCAATGGCGGACTGTGGGGTCGTGGTCCGGGTGAGGGGCAAGTGAAAGACGTCCTCCCGGACGCCCACGCCGACTTTGTCTTCGCTGTCGCTGGCGAAGAGTTCGGCGTCATTGTCTGTCTTGTTGTTGTCGGGCTGTTTACCTTCATCGTACTGCGCGGATTTTCTAAACTGTTGCATGAGGGAAGTTTGTTCGTGCTGCTCGGTGCGACCGGCTTGCTGATCCAGTTCGGGCTTCAGGCAGTGATAAATATGGCATCGAGCCTGAACTTAATTCCGACCAAGGGGATGACGCTGCCCTTTCTCTCATATGGCGGATCGTCGTTCCTCGCTCTTGGGCTGGGCATGGGAATGATGCTCGCGCTGACCCGTCGGCGGCTCGCCGGAGGCGCGCCGTGAGCGTGTCTGTCGTGCTCGCTGCAGGTGGGACCGGAGGACATCTGTTTCCAGCGGAGGCTTTGGCGAGCGAGTTGCTGGCCCGCGAGATTAGGGTCCACCTCTTGAGCGACGAGCGAGCCGATGCAATCGCCCTACGTCTCGTAGGGGTTGAAACCCATCGCGTTCGCGTCGGGCAATTCGGCGGCGGACCGGGTCAGGCCGTTCGGGCCCTCGTCGAACTGGCACTTGGCGCTATTCAGGCGCGTGAGGTGTTGCGCCAGCTGGCGCCGACCGTCGTCATCGGTTTCGGTGGCTACCCTTCGGTCCCGACAATGCTCGCGGCCACCTATCTTCGGCTGCCGACGCTCGTTCACGAACAGAACGCGGTGCTTGGGCGCGCCAATCGGCTGCTGGCGCCGCGCGCTCGGCGGATCGCCACCAGTTTTGCCGCGACGACAGGTCTGCGCCTTGCCGACCGCATCCGTGCTGTGCATACCGGAAATCCCGTGCGGCCGGCGGTTCTGGCGGTTGACAGTGCCGGCTACCAAGCCCCGAGAGCCAGCCGACCGATCGAGCTGCTGATCATGGGCGGCAGTCAGGGCGCGCGCGTGTTAAGCGAGGTTGTCCCGTTGGCTCTCAGGGCCTTGCCGGAGGGACTGCGCACTGTATTGCGGGTCAGCCAGCAGGTGCGTCCGGAGGACATCGCTACCGTAAAGGAGATATACCGCAGAACGGGGATAGCTGCAGACGTGGGTACCTTTTTCGACGATGTGCCGGCGAGGCTGGCGCGAGCGCATCTGGCGATTTGTCGTGCCGGGGCCTCCAGCATGGCTGAGCTCGCAGCGATCGGCCGGCCAGCAGTATTGATCCCATATCCGCATGCGACTGATGATCATCAGACCGCGAACGCCCGAGCTTTCGCCGAAGCCGGCGGTGGTTGGGTCATCCCGCAGTCGGGCTTCTCCCCGAGCACCTTCTCCCGTTTCCTCGATCGGCTGCTTGCCGACGGAGCAGCATTGTCAGCAGCTGCGGGGCACGCGCATGCCTTTGGACGGCGCGATGCTACGCAACGTCTGGCACGACTGGCCTTCGATCTCATACCCGGTGCCGGGCATTCTTCCGAATTTCAAGGGCGCGCCGCATGAGAACGCTTCCTCGGACGATTGGCCCGCTGCATTTCGTTGGCATCGGCGGGATCGGCATGAGCGGCATCGCCGAGGTGCTGCACAATCTCGGCTACAGGATTCAAGGCAGCGATCTTGCGAGCGGCGCCAATGTACGGCGGCTGATTGACCTCGGGATCCCCGTGGCAATAGGACATGATGCCGAAAACTTGGGGGCGGCAGAGGTGGTGGTGACCTCCTCCGCGGTCAAATCCGACAATCCGGAAGTCGTAGCGGCACGGGTTCGCCGCTTGCCAGTGGTACGTCGCGCCGAGATGCTCGGCGAGCTGATGCGGCTCAAATGGTCACTGGCGATCGCTGGGACCCACGGCAAGACGACAACGACCTCGATAATAGGTACGCTGCTTGAGATGGCGCAGCTCGACCCGACTGTGATCAACGGCGGGATCATCAACGCCTACGGCACAAACACCCGTTTGGGAGCTGGCGACTGGATGGTGGTCGAGGCCGACGAGAGCGACGGGACCTTCACCCGATTACCCGCGACGATCGCAATAGTCACCAATATCGATCCCGAGCATCTCGATTTCTACGGCAGCTTCAATGCGCTGTGTCAAGCCTTCGAGACGTTCGTCGGTAATATTCCGTTCTACGGATTTGCTGCGTTATGCATAGATCATCCCGTAGTCGAAGGGATGATCCCTGGGCTGTCTGACCGCCGGGTGCTGACCTATGGTTTCAGCCCGCGGGCCGATATCCGCGCCGTCAACGTCCGGCTGGGACGCGACGGAGCCCGATTTGACGCCATCGTGTCTGACGCGTTATCGGATCGAGGGCGAACGATTGCCGACCTGTTCCTACCCATGTTTGGGCAGCATAACGTGCAAAATTCGCTCGCCGCGGTCGCGGTTGCCGAGGCGATGGGGCTCGGCGACGAGGCGCTACAAAGCGCGCTGGGTAGTTTTCGAGGAGTCAAGCGCCGCTTCACCAAGACCGGGGAGTGGTGTGGGGTGACCGTGATCGATGATTACGGGCATCACCCGGTCGAGATAGCGGCGGTACTAAAGGCGGCCCGCGCGATTGTCGAGGGTCGAGTGATCGCCGTGGTTCAGCCGCATCGCTTTACCCGGGTACTGCATCTTTTCGACGGGTTCTGCACTTGCTTCAACGATGCCGACATCGTTCTGGTCGCAGATGTCTATGCCGCGGGCGAAACTCCGATCGAAGGGGTCACCCGGGAGGCTGTCGTCGGCGGTCTGATCGAGCGCGGCCATCGCAACGTACGCCCCCTTTGTAGCCCGCAGGATCTCGCTCCCCTCGTAAGGGAGCTGGCCAGGCCGGGTGACATAGTCGTGTGCCTGGGGGCGGGCTCGATCACCAACTGGGCGAATAGCCTCCCGGGCGAACTCGCCTGCCTAAGCTCCCCGAGCCGACCCGCGTGAGGGAACGACGCGAAGACGCGGTGTCTGGAAAGCTTCCACCGGTGCGCGGAAAGCTGACCGCAAATGCGCCGATCGGCAAGCAGACCTGGTTCGGCGTCGGTGGTCCGGCGGAAATCATGTTCCGGCCTGCAGACGCGCACGATCTCGCCGCCTTCCTTGCGGCGCTGCCGATTGAAATTCCGGTGACAATAATCGGGGTCGGCTCCAATTTGCTGGTTCGCGATGGCGGCGTTCCTGGCGTCACGATCCGCCTGGGCCGGGCACTGGCGAACATTGTCATTGAAGAGGGGGAGGTTCATGTCGGCGCGGGCGCGCTTGACCGAATTGTTGCCCTGGCTGCGGCGGAAGCTCGGCTCGCTGGGATGGAATTCCTGTCCGGCATCCCTGGGACCATCGGTGGAAGTCTGCGGATGAACGCCGGCGCCTATGGCAAGGAAATCAAAGACGTGCTCGTTTCAGCAACGGCGCTCGACCGTAGCGGCCGCAGCCACACGCTCGACTGCGCTTCGATGAAGCTTGGTTATCGTCATTGTGGTGTCGACCCTGGGTGGATCTTCGTCGGAGCTCGATTGCGCGGCCTCGTCGGCGATCGCTCGGAAATCGCCAAAAGGTTGATGGCGATTTGTGAAATGCGCAACATCACCCAGCCCGTGCGCGCGCGCACCTCAGGTTCCACTTTTGCGAATCCACCCGGTGAGTCCGCATGGCGCTTGATCGATGCCGCGGGCTGCCGCGGCCTGATCCGAGGTGGAGCGATGGTCTCGCAGAAGCACGCCAACTTCCTGATCAATACTGGAGAGGCCACGGCAGCCGATATCGAGGGTCTTGGCGAAGAGGTCCGACGCCGCGTCTCCGAGATGACAGGCATTATGCTCGAGTGGGAGATCTGTCGCGTCGGTCGTCCCTTGCAACATTTGGCGCAGGTCGCCAAAAACGAACGTTGTCCGCCTCTTATCGCCTCTGATCCGCACGTTGCAGGGGTGCTTCACGCCTGCTCGGCCAGCTCTGCGGAGGAGGATTGTAGTAGAGGACAGGGTGGACCATCGCCC
>Ga0306924_10004741_pt1 | contig 13322 bp, 13 predicted proteins | sample sta12Can44000111_FD_203756 | JGI IMG/M metagenome (GOLD analysis project Ga0306924, IMG submission 203756) | Lab enrichment of tropical soil microbial communities from Luquillo Experimental Forest, Puerto Rico - statanox.12C.anox.44.000.111 (v2)... | ecosystem: Environmental > Terrestrial >... | reverse complement strand
GGCACCGCCACCACCACCGTTGGTGGGAGCGGGGCGCAGCTCGCGATGGCGAGCAAGAGCGGACCCGCGCCGGCCTTCAGAAGACGCGTCGAGGCTATCCAACGGCAGCGCATGTGCTTCCTCCGCCGAGCTTCACCATATGGGATTCTAGGCGGGTGCTTGCGATACTATAACCCGTTGGTGTTCACGGATCGGGGTTGCATGCGCGCGATACCTCGTTCTGGAATAACTCTGGACTGTGCAGAGTCGTAGTATTGCAGAGGTTCGCCCACTCGGGATGGTTCTCTTAGCGTGGAGGATGCGATGACGAGGCTCGGGCTCGGCGCTCTTTGTGTTGCGATCCTTGCGATCGCCGGATGCACCCAAATGGCCGCCGATCCTGCGAAGACCACTGCCGATAAACCGGGGACAGCACAGACCCAACCACCAGTCTCCTACACGCCCTCCGAGAGGAGCGGGGGAGGAGGGGACGGCGGAGGTGGTGGGGGCGGCGGAGGTTATTGATCCCGCATTCGGCGGTTACCGGGGCCGCAGGGTGGGGAAGGCGATCACGTCGCGGATCGACGGGCTGTCGGTCAACAGCATGACCAGCCGATCGATGCCGATGCCGAGCCCGCCGCACGGCGGCAGCCCATATTCGAGAGCGGTCACGTAATCCTCGTCGAGCGGCTGCGCCTCCTCGTCGCCCGCCGCCCGTGCCTTCATCTGCGCTTCGAAGCGAGCTTGCTGGTCCTGCGGGTCGGTCAGCTCCGAAAAGGCGTTGGCGACTTCCCAGCCGTAGATATAGGTCTCGAAGCGCTCGGCGAGACGCGGATCGGCGCGATTGGCCTTGGCCAAGGGCGAGATGTCTCGTGGAAACCCGGTGACGTGGATCGGCTGTATCAGGGTGTCCTCGACGCGCGCGGCAAAGGCCGCCTCGAGCGCTTGACCCCAATTCTCGCTGCCCGTAAATCCGACGCCGAGCGCCGTGGCTGCCCGGCGCGCCGTCTCGGCATCCGCGAAGGCGAGAAAATCGACGCCGGTCGCCGTATGCACCAGCTCGGCCATGGTGCGCCGCGGCCACGGCGGAGACAAATCGATGACGGTCCCACCATAGTTGAGTCGGAGGGTCCCGAGCACTGTTTCGGCGACGGACGTGACGAGCTCCTCGGTCAGCCGCATCATCGCGGTGTAATCGACATAGGCCTCGTAGAGCTCGAGCGTGGTGAATTCCGGATTATGCCGCGGCGAGATGCCCTCGTTACGGAAGCAGCGATTGATCTCGAACAGCTTGTCGGCGAGCCCGCCGACGAGGAGCCGCTTCAGGTGCAGCTCGGGTGCCACCCGCAGGTAGAGGTCGATGTCGAGCGCATTGTGATACGTAACGAACGGTTTTGCCGAGGCCCCGCCGGGAATCGCGTGCAGCATCGGCGTCTCAACCTCGAGATAGCCGCGCTCGAGGAGATGGCTGCGCATCGCCGCGACCACCCGGCTGCGCCGGCGCAAGGTCTCGCGGCTCTCTTCGTTCATGATCAGGTCGAGATAACGCTGCCGGTAGCGCAGCTCGATGTCCGCAAGACCGTGATATTTCTCGGGGAGCGGACGCAGCGTCTTGGCCAACACGGCAACCGCGTCGGCGTTGACAGTGAGCTCGCCGCGCGAGGTGCGCCGCACCAAACCCTCGACGCCGATCAGGTCGCCGATGTCGAGAAGCCGCAGCACTGCCAGCCCTTCGGGCGGTAGGTTGTCCCGGTGGCAAAAGATCTGAATCTTCCCGGAGGTGTCGTGCAGATCGATAAACATGCCGCTGTTGCGCATCGCTCGGATGCGCCCGGCAACCCGCACGCGCTCGCCGGTTTGCGCGCCAGCCGCTAGTCCGGCGTAGTACCGCTCGAGCTCGGCCGCCTCGTGGGTGCGCGCGAAACCATAGGGATAAGGATCGATCCCTTGTGCCCTGAGGCTATCGAGCTTGCCGATCCGGACGACCCGTAACGGATCTTCAGCGTCGTTCATCCTGCTCCCCCTGCGCCCGGTCAGCCGGCCGCCACCTGGGAGACCGGCTGGCGGGCAAGATCCACGACGGTGTCGTGAAAGCGCTGCAACGTGCCGTGATGGCCAATGCTGACGATCGTCGGCTTCCAGGGAGCCTCCCGCAGCAACCGGTAAAGCGACATCTCCGCTGCCTCGTCGAGAGCCGAAGTTGCCTCGTCGAGAAAGATGATTTCCGGGCGGGCGAGGAGCACTCGGGCAAAAGCGACGCGCTGCTGCTCGCCGATCGACAAGCGTTGCGCCCAGTTGCCCTCCTCGTCGAGCTGCTCGACGAGCTGCGGCAGGCCAACGGCGTGCAGCGCCTCGACGAGCTGCTGGCGGGGCAGATCGGCCGCAGCGCGGGGATAAGCAAGCGCGTCGGCCAAGGTGCCGAGCGGGAGATAGGGTCGCTGAGGAAGAAACAGAGCATGGCCATCCGCCACCCGGACATGGCCTCGTCCGAACGGCCACAGTCCGGCGATCGCCCGCAGCAACGTGCTCTTGCCCACCCCCGAGGGACCGGTGATCAGCAAGGGCTTGCCGGGACCCGCTGCGAGCGTGATGTCCTGCTGCAGCGGCCGCCCGTCCGGCAGATCGAGGTCGAGTGTTTCGACCGCAACGCCGGCCCCGGTCCGCTCGATTTTAATCGGTTGAGATACTGCCCGAGCCTCCGCGATCTCGTCCATCCTGGCACGGAACCCGGAAAGACGTTGCACCACCGCCTGGTATTCGGCGATCTCGGTGTAGGAGCTGACGATGAAAGACAGCGACTCCTGCACCTGGCGAAAGGCCTGGGCGATCTGCACCAAGCCGCCGAGCTTGATCGTCTTGGCAAAAAAATAGCGCGGGGCGGCGACCAGGTATGGGAAGACGGTCGCGAGCTGGTCATAACCATTCGTGAACCAGCTAAGCCTTTTGCGGCGTTTGATTATCCCCCACCAGTTCCTAACGACACGGGCGAAGCGCGTCTGAAACGTGTCCAGCTCGCGGGCCTCGCCGCCGTAGAAGGCCACGTTTTCCGCGTTTTCGCGCAGCCGAACCAGACTGAAACGAAAGTCGGCCTCATAGCGCTGCTGATCGAAATTAAGCCGGATCAGCGGACGACCGATCCACAAAGTGAGCATGGTGCCCGCGATGGCGTAGATCAGCGCCGCGAAGACCATGTAGCCGGGGATATCGATCGAAGCGCCACCACCGAGCGGAATAGTCAGAGCGCCGGAAACGGTCCACAGGATCGAGAGGAACGAAATGAGGGTGACAAAGGCGCTCAGCAGACCGAGCGACAGGCCAAGACTTATCGTGGCGAACCGGTTGAGATCATCCGAGATGCGCTGATCTGGGTTGTCAGGCGTCACCTGGCTCAGCTGCAACCGGTAATACGCTTGGTCGTCGAGCCAGTCGCGCAGGAAGCGCCCGGTCAGCCAGCGTCGCCAGCGAATGTGCAGTATCCGCTCCAGATAAGCGGCATAGACGCTCACCACCATGAATGCCAGCGCAAGAGCTCCGAAAATCGCGAACTGCCACCAGAACCCCGGCCAGTCGTATTCCTGAAGCGCATCGTAGAAATCTTTGTACCAGGAGTTAAAACGGACGTTGATCGCCACCAGGATCAGGTTGAGGGCGACGATGGCGACGAGTAGCCCGATTGCCGACCATTTTTCCTCCGACTTCCAATATGGCCAGGCAAGGCCCCAGGCCTCGCGCAGAAAACCCCGCTCCGCCGCTGCCGCCATCCTCACACTCCGTCGATCTCGCCCAGCCGATCCATCCGACATATGATACGCGGCCCGTTATGTCCGCCTCACCCGGCATCGACTCCACGGCGACAGCCACCCTCCTCGCGCGCGGCATCTGCCGAGCGCTCGATCAGCTCGGCTATGCCAGCCTCGTCGAATTTCCGCTCATCAATGGGCGCCGCGCCGACATCCTCGGGATCGGCAAAGCGGGCGACCTCCTGATTGTCGAAATCAAGAGCTCGGTCGCCGATTTCCGCGCCGATCGCAAGTGGGCGCGTTACCGCGATTTTGCAGATCGTCTTTATTTCGCGGTCCCGAACCACTTTCCGCAACTGTTGATCCCCGAGGAATGTGGCCTGATGGTGGCGGATCCGTTCGGCGCTGCCTTGCTGCGCGACGGCCACACGACGCCGCTCAATCCCAGCCGGCGCCGCGCACTGACCCTCCGCTTTGCGCGCATCGCGGCTGCGCGGCTATATCGATGTCTCGATCCCGAGGCGGCTCGGCTCCACGGGATGTGACGCGGCGGGTCGCGGGTCAGCGCGGAGGCTCGGCGCGACGTCGGCGCAGCAACAGGTAGAGCGCACCCGCGCCCCCGTCCCGCGGTTGCGCTGGCGCGACCGCGAGGATTTTTCGCCGCAATCCCGCTTCTTCGAGCCAGCGCGGAACGGCGCTCTTGAGCACCCCCGGCCCGCTTGGACCGAGACCCCTGCCGGTGATGACGAGCACGCAGCGGCGCCCGGCTTCAGACGAGCTGTGGACGAACGCGGCTAGTGCGTGATGCGCTTCGGCTTGGGTCCTTCCGTGCAGATCGAGACGGGCCTCGATCGGGTGGAGGCCGCGCTTCAGCCGCTCGGCGTTGGCCCGGTCGACCCCCGAAAAATGGTCCAGCGCCGGAGGCCGAACCGGCTGCCCGCCGCGCCTTTCCTCGATCGTCGCCGGTGCTGTCGAGCCCGATGCCGGTGAGACCGCCGCGGCGCGCCCGCGCAACGGCGCCACGCTCCGCACGGCTTCGCGCCACAGCAGCCGGTCGCCCGGGGCCGGAACCGGGTTATTTGCCTTCGCCATCACTCGCTTTCTGGCGGTCGTCGACGAGAACGATATGGAGACGCCGGGGTCCGTGGGCACCGAGCTCGATGCGCTGCTCGATATCTCCCGTCCGCGACGGCCCGGTGATGAAATTGACCGCCCGCGGCATCCTGCCATTGGTCCGCAGCCGATCCCAGCCATCCTCATAGGTGGCGACCACCTGATCCGCATATACGAGAACGATATGGGTGTCGGGCAGAAAATTCAGCGTCGTCGGGGTCTCTGCTCCGGAGATCAGCATTAAGGTTCCGGTCTCGGCGATTGCGGCGAAGCAGGGCGTCAGGCTGGCCGTATCTCCCGCCTCGGCCCGGCCGCGGCGGATGCGCAGCAGCGGTCGAGCATCCCAAAGGATGTCATCGAGGCTCGGGTCAGGGGCCCGGACCAGATCGGCGGGAAGATTTTCAGCTGCAAGATAGCGCGCGACCTCCTCCGGCACCGCAGCGGGGGATATCACCCGAGCGACCGTCGCTTGGACCTCCTCGGCCATACCGACAAACAAGTCGACCCGGCGCGGGTCAGCGAGTGCTGCTGCCCGCGCGGGAACTAAATTGCGCCGATGCGCCGCGACGTGCTCCCGGAGCTCCGTTTCACGAGCCGCATCGAGCCGGCCCCGTTTGAGCGAGCGCCGGATGCCGGCAAGGATCTGCTCGCGCGTCTCGCTCATCTTCCGGCACCGTCCTTTCGCCGCTCGGCCCACAAGCTGTGAAAGCTGCGGCCCTCTGGTGTCGGCATGTCTCGTACCGCGGTCCAACCGTTAGCCAAGGGCAGGGTGCGGAACCGCCCACGACCGCGGCCGATCCACCCGAGCACGCGGCTAGCGAGCTCGACAAGCGCATGGTAGAGAGCCGGGCGCTTCGCCACCCATGCCCACAAGAACAGCCCGGCACGGTAGACCGGCGGGTTGAGCTTCTCGGTAAACTCCCGCTCCCGCCAATGCCGCATCATCTTCGGCAACGGGATCTTGACGGGACACACGCTTTCGCACCGCCCGCAGAAGGTCGAGGCATTCGGCAGGTGCCCGGCTTTGGAGATGCCGATCAGGCTCGGCGTCAGCACCGCCCCCATCGGCCCCGAATAGACCCAGCCATATGCGTGACCGCCGACCGCAGCATAGACCGGGCAGTGGTTCATGCAGGCCGAGCAGCGGATGCACCGGAGCATGTCCTGGAACTCGCCGCCGAGCAGCGCGCTGCGACCATTGTCGAGCAGCACGACATGATATTGCTCCGGCCCGTCGAGATCGCCCGCCCGCCGCGGGCCGGTCGATATCGTGGTATAGGCCGAGAACTCCTGGCCGGTGGCCGAACGCGCCAGGAGGCGCAGCAAGGTCGCGGCGTCCTCCAAGGTCGGCACCAGCTTTTCGAGGCTGGTCATGACGATGTGGACCCGCGGCAGGGTCTGGGTCAGATCGCCGTTGCCCTCGTTGGTGACGATGATGCTCGACCCAGTCTCGGCGACCAGAAAATTGGCGCCGGTGATGCCGACATCGGCGGCGAGAAATTGCGGGCGCAGCACGGCGCGGGCTTCGTCGCAGAGCTGGCGCGCCTCGGCGAGCGAGCGCGCCGGGTCGAGCGAGCGATGCTCCGCACGGAACGTATCGGCGACCTGCTCTTTCATCAAGTGGATCGCCGGCGCGATCAGATGGCTCGGCGGCTCGTGGCGCAGCTGGATGATGTACTCGCCGAGATCGGTCTCGACCGGGGTGATGCCGTTCTGCTCGAGGTAGTCGTTGAGCCCGACCTCCTCGGCGATCATCGACTTGCCCTTGGTGACGATCTTGGCGCCGACCGAGCGGCAGACCTGCAGCACCACGGCGCGCGTCTCGTCGGGTGTCCGCGCCCAATGAACCTGACCGCCTGAGGCGATAACGTTCTCTTCGAAGAGCTCGAGATAGAAATCGAGGTGCTCGAGCGTGTGGTCCTTGATCGATTCAGCGATTTCGCGCAGCGCCTCGAATTCGGGTAGCCGCTCGACGGCGAGACGGCGGCGCTGGGGAAACCCACTCTGCATCAAGCTCAGCGCCTGCTGCAGGATCGGGTTGGCGAGGCCGGTGCGGGCGTTCGCCTCGAAGGTCCGGCTGGTGGCCAGCATGCGCTAACGCGGAACGCCGATCGGCGAGGCATCCTCGGTCGTGCCGGCGAGCACCTCGGCGACATGGCGCGCCTCGACCGGCCGGCCGTGGCGCTGGAGCTTGCCGGCGATGTTCAACAGGCAGCCGAGATCACCAGCCAAGACTGCCTCGGCGCCGGTCCCGACGATTTCAGCCGCTTTGTCGCTGACCATCTTGTCGGAGATGTCAGGGTATTTGACGCAAAACGTACCGCCGAAGCCACAGCATATCTCGGCCCCCGACATCTCCTTCAGCGTAAGCCCGCCGACCGATGCGAGCAGCAGCCGCGGCTGGTCTTTTACCCCGAGCTCGCGCAATCCCGAGCACGCATCATGGTAGGTCACCCGATGATCCCAGCGTGTGGTGACCGCGTGCATGCCGCAGATGTCGACCAGGAAGGAGACGAGCTCCCAAACGCGCGCGCCGAAACGCTCTGCCCGCGGCAAGACCGCCGGGTCATCGGCGAAGAGTTCGGGGTAGTGAACGCGGATCATTCCGGCGCAGGAGCCGGACGGAACGACCACATGATCATAGCCTTCGAAGGCGTCGAGCACCTGCTTGGCGATCGCCTTCGTATCGGCGCGATCGCCCGAATTGTACGCCGGCTGGCCGCAGCAGGTCTGTGTCCGCGGCACCTCGACCGTGCACCCGGCCTGCTCGAGCAATTTGACGGCGGCGAAGCCGATCGTCGGCCGGAACAAGTCCACCAGGCAGGTCACGAACAGTGCTACTCGCATCGGGGCTCGGCGATCCTCAGACTGTCTCCGCGTCTCGGCGAACCGAAATTAGGGGTTGCGCGCGTCGAATCAACCGGAGTCGGCCCTAGCTTTCCACTCATGCTACAACCAAAAGATGCGTCGATTATTGCCGCTTGCTGCATCTGCAGCAAATCTACAGCAAATACTCGTCTTCAGGTTGAAGCGGTCAGCCGGAGTGGCCTGCTGTTGCCGTTGCCACCTTCGCCTGGAGTATGAGATATGAAATTCGACAATTTTACGGCGGCAATTGTCGTAATCCTCACGCGGGAGCCCGACGACCCATCACTCGATGACCTCGTCGGCACGGGCAAGGATCGACGGCGGGATCGTCAGCCCGAGCGACTGTGCGGTCTTCAGGTTGACGACAAGTTCGAACCGGGTCGGTTGCTCAATCGGCAGATCGGCGGGTCTGGCGCCCTTGAGGATCTTGTCGACGAGTGCGGCGGCGCGCTCAGAGTTCTCTCGCCGTGTCTGTCCATAGGACAGGAGGCCGCCGCTTTCAACGAACTCCCGCCACTCGTAAACCGCAGGCAATCGGTACTGCGCTGCGAGCGCGGTGACACGACGCTGATTTTCGAATAGGAGAGCGCCTGATTCCACCAGGATTCCCTGGTCCTGCTCAGCGGCGATGGCGGCAAAGGCGTCGTCGATTTCTCGCGCTTCGCTGATCAGTCTCTTGTTAACTCGCAGGCCGAGCGGGCGCGCGAGAGCTTCGACGGCGGTTGCACGAGCAAGGCTTCTCGGGAGCTTTGCATAGGCCAGAAACGACATCCGCGCCGCCGCTGGGACCAGCTCGCGCAACAGCTCAAGACGTTTACCATCGAGCTCCCCACGAAGGATCTCGATCCCGGTGACGTTGCCCCCAGGGTGCGCCAAGCTGTTGGCGAGACCTTCCTCCACGAGATCCGGTCCACCAATCACGACGATCGGTATAGTGCGGGTCAGGGCATATTCCGGCAGCGCATCGATCAACCCGGCAGCGACGATGACATCCGGGTTTCCCGCGATGAGCTCGGCGGCGGCCGTCTTGCGCCGCTCCGGGTCCTCGCCGGTAATCCGGCGCTCAACGGTCAGACTACGTCCCTCGACCCAGCCGAGCCGCGCCATCGCCTCTTCGAACCAGCGGCGCGGGAACCCCTCCCCAGTGACGATGAAACCGATGCGCGCGCTCTTTGGCGACTCCTGCGCACCGGCCCTCCAACCTGCGGCTGCACCTGCCGCCCCGAGCAATACATCGCGGCGTTTCATTCGATGACCTCGTTGGCGAGGTCGAGGATCGCAAGCGGCACCACTAACCCGATCGCCTTCGCTGTCCGCAGATTGATGACCAGCTCGAACTTGTCTGGCTGCTCCACCGGGATATCTCCGGGTTTGGTTCCCTAAAGCAGCTTGACCAGCTGGCGCGCCCGCTGCCGGCCGATCTTGTTGAAATTGGGGCCATAGGCCGCGAGCCCGCCCGCTTCGGCCATGTCCGGCCATTGGTAAATCGCTGGGAGCTTGAGCGCCGCCGCACGCTCGATAATCGGCCGCCGGTTTGCGTTCAATAATGTTGACGCCAACACATTGAGGGCTTGGGCGCCCGAGGCCCGCGCCGCCTCGATCGCCGGAAGGATCTCTTCAGGCTTTGAGGCAAGGTAAACCGAGAGTTCGATACCCTGTTTGCGCGCGGCGTCCTCCAGGGCTCGCAGCTGCTCGGGCCGGGTGACGCCAGGATCCGCCAGCGCGGCGATATGGCGCGCGGAAGGAACCAGATCCGTCAGCAGCTCCTGCCGCTTGCCGTCGAGCTCGGTCGCGAGAATGCTGATCCCAGTCGTATTGACGCCGGGATGGGCGAGGGATTCCACTAATCTCTCCTGCAGGACATCGTCGCTAACAGTCAGAATCGGGATGTTTCGGGTAGCTTTCTCCGCGCGGCGCGAGTGTCCCAAGAGCCGCCGGTTAAGATCGCGTCGACCGCCATTCCGGCGAGCGCTGTCGCAACCTCCGGGGCATCCTCATTCGGCATCGAGAAACGACCCTCGATCCGTAAATTCTGGCCTTCGACAAACCCCAACCGAGCCAGCTCGTCGAAAAAAAGCCGGCCAGTCCCCTCCTCGCGTCGGATATAGCCATGATGCCGACGCGGTAGACCCGCCCGGGCTCTTGGGCGCCCGCGACAGCGGAGTGGAGCACCGCGCCCGCCCAGCAGCATGATCAGGTCGCGGCGCTTCATTCGATGACCTCGTCGGCGCGAGGATCGACGGATAGACCGTCAGGCCGAGCGCCTCGGCTGTATTGAGATTGACGACCAGCTCGAATGTGGTCGGCTGCTCGACCGGCCGATCGGCGGGCTTGGCGCCATTACGGATTCTTCCGGCGTAATCGGCGACTAGGCGATAATTGGTCGTGAAGCTCATTCCATAGCAGATCAGGCCGCCGGCCCCCGCGGCAAACTCGCGCTCAAAGTAGATCGCCGGAACAGCGTGGTATGCTGCCAGTGCCGCTAGCTGCTCACGCCGGCCGAAGAAGAACGGATCGGTACCGACGAGGAGTGCCCCGGCATGCATTTGGACGAGCATTGCGAAAGGGGTCTCGATCTCGCTTTCGCTGGTGGCGTTCAGGATCTGGAGCTGCACCCCCTTCGCATACCCCGCTTCCTGCACGACTCGGATCAGAGGCTCGGAGACCGCGTTGTTCGGGTTCACGAGCAAGGCGATCACCCCGGCCTGGGGAACCAGCTCCGACAGCAGATCGAGCCGCTTGGGCGTCAGCTCGGTGCTAAGCATGCTGAAGCCCGTGAGATTGCCGCCCGGCCGGGCGAGACCATCGACCAGCCCGGCCCCGACCGGGGCGGCGGCCGAAAAGACGATCGGGATCGTTACGGTCGCGCCTTTCGCCGCTAATGCCGAAGCGGCGAGGAAGCCGGTCACCAGCATCGCCTTCTGTTGCGCGTGGAGGGCTGACGCCGCAGTCATCGCGCCGGCCTAGCAACACCACTTTGCGCCGCCTCATTCGATGACCTCGTCGGCGCGGCGACGCGGTAGCGCCCGCCCCTGTTCCCGCCTTCATTGCGCGTCCCCGAAGCCCGGCTACTGGCGCCCAGTTTAATCCCGGCGCGTTTACCTTAGCATGTCTTCGCGTGCGCCGACGCCAGCACGTCGTGGCGCGCCGCCCAAAGGCATCGGCGGATAAGGTCCCGGCCTAACCCTTACCGAGAATCTGATACCAGGCTGCGGCGGCCTCCTCCGGTCTAGCCGCCGATGGAGGAGACGGCTTCGGCCGCAGCGATGATACCGGCATCGCTGCCGAGGGTCAGGAGGCCGGCATCGCTGGAGATGATCAGATCGGCCTGCGATGCGGCTGCGAGCGCCAGCACCACGTCGGCGGCGCGATCGCAGCTGACCGGCGCCGGCAGCGGTGGCAGATCGATGATCTCGGCCAGCCGCCTCAGTTAACCCAGCATCGGCTCGGGGTCGGTATAGGAGCGGACCAGGATCGCCCGGAGCTTCGGACGACTGATGACCCGGCGAGCTCGGCGAGCAAGGCCAGGCTGCTGATCAGGGTCAGCGCGCCAGCGCGGACCTGCTCGATCAGCGCATGCGGCATCTCGCGCCACAGCAGGCCGGACAGCTGCAGATTAGTGTCAACGACGGCGAGTCCGTCGCGGGCGCTCGGCACGATCGCCATCCCGAGCAACCCGAACCCCGCATCTATCATCGAAAGCCGGTCAAAGGCGCGATGGGGGACCATGGGACGGTGGCGAGCAATCCGGCAAATTGTCCGGGACAGCTCCGGGACAGCTGGGTCATAGGTTATGCGGGCGCCATCGTCGACCGTGTTCACCCTCCTGGAGCCAGACGGCTCGCGACGCTGCGCGGCAACAGCAGGTAATAGCGGCCGTGCGCGTTCATGATACCTGCGCGCGACGCCCCGGCGCTACCTGTCCCCCAGAAGAGATCGCCCCGCACCGGGCCTTTAATGGCGCCCCCGGTATCCTGCGCTACAACGAGGCGGCGAACCGGAGCCGCCGATGCGAAGCGCTCATCGGCTTCGAGCCAGTTCGGGACACCCAGTGCGATATAGGCCCGGTCGATCGCGATGCTCCGCCCCGCAGTGAGCACAACCCCTTCGGCGCCGATCGGGCCGTCACCCCGCAGTTCCCGAAAGAAGACATAGGACGGATTCTCGCGGCGCAGAGCGGCGCCTGCCTCCGGATGCTGATTCATCCAATCCCGGATCGTCATCATTGTCGCCTCGGAACGCGGGATCACGCCGCGCTCGACGAGCAGCCGTCCGATCGGCACGTAGGGTTGCCCGTTCTGCCCGTCATAGCCGACCCGGACCGTATCGCCATTCCTCAGCCGGACCCTGCCCGAGCCCTGGATCTCCAGAAAAAACGCGTCGATCGGATCGTCGACCCAGAAGAGTTCGAGCCCACGCCCGGAGAGCGCGCCATCCTCGATCTCGGCCCGGGAATAGCGGGTGCCCGTGGCGAGATCAGGTGGCCGCCGGTAGATCGGCGTCTGATAACGCCCCCGACGCTGCCGCGACCCGTTCAGCTCGATCTCGTAATACCCAGTGAACAGCCCTCCGCTCGCACCGTAATCGGTGACGGAAAGCGGGACGAAGGAAGTCCCGAAGAACCGTCGCGCCGCCGCATCGTCCTCCGGCGGCAGCGCCGCGGCCGCCTCGCACAGCTTACGCCAGACACCCACCCGTCCGTAATCCGCGACATGGGGGCTTGTGTCGAGCGGCGCGGCATCCGGCAGCGCCAAGAGCCGAGCACAAGATTTGAGAAAGGCCGGGATCGCTACTGCGAGCCTATCATCAGCCCATCCTTGAAGCTGAGGGAAGGCGACGGGCTCAAGGGTGAAGCGCAATGGGCCCGTGTCGCGGCTCAGGGTCGCAATTAGAAACGTCAGAACCGCGAGTGGTGCGATCCGCCGAAAAGCACTCCCTTCCGAAACGCGGCGCGCGTTCAACCGCTGCTAGTTGCGACGAGGACCCAGTTCGGATCGGTGGATCGGGTATCGCGCGCAAAGGTCCAGTAGTCGGTCTTCTCGACCGGCTCCGCCGGAGCCCCGTCGACGATACTTCCATCCATCGCACGCGTCACATTGATCTGATGCGAAACCAGCTTGAGCGTTACCTGCGCCGTGCGAGCGGCAAGCCCGGCCTCCACAATATCTATACTGTTGAGCCTTTCGATGTGTGTCTCGAGCGTTTCCTTGGCGGCGACGCGCTCATCGATCGCCATACCGAAACGCTGAAAAACCTCGTCGCTCAGCAACGGCCGCAACTCTGCCTTGTCGCCTTTTGCAAAGGCGGCGACGATCATCTGGAACGCGGTACGCGCACCCTCGATGAAATGCGAAGCATCAAAGCTCGGATCGGCGCGCTGAATTCGGTTCAGCCCTTCGGCAACCACATCGGCAGGAGGCGCATCACCGGCAGGCTTGGCGAGGCGCTTGTCCGGTTCAGCAAGCGTCGCTACGTTGTCGGCGGCAGGCGCCGCACGCCGCGGGAACAGGTCGCGGCGCCGCTCGTTTCCTGTCCGCCGACCGAGAACACTGCGCAGCCGCAGCACCAGGAACCCGGCGACCATCGCGAACAAGATGATGTCGAAATATTGAAACTCGCCCA
>Ga0306924_10004737_pt1 | contig 13327 bp, 12 predicted proteins | sample sta12Can44000111_FD_203756 | JGI IMG/M metagenome (GOLD analysis project Ga0306924, IMG submission 203756) | Lab enrichment of tropical soil microbial communities from Luquillo Experimental Forest, Puerto Rico - statanox.12C.anox.44.000.111 (v2)... | ecosystem: Environmental > Terrestrial >... | reverse complement strand
CGCTGCGAGCACGATGCCAAAAATGCGCCCGATCACATTGATGCCCGTCACTCCGAGCCGCTCCATGAGAGGGACTGCAAACAAAAGCGCGACAAGGCATAGTCCCAGCACCGACAGCATCAGGGCGATCACCAGTACCTGGAGGATGAAATCGTTTTCCGCTCGTCCCATGAGCAGGATGATCGACGTGATCGCGCCCGGCCCAGCGATGAGCGGGATAGCCAATGGAAAAATGGCGACGTCCACGCTCTCTGCCGCCTCCTCGGTCTCAGCCTCTGTGGTCGACCGAATGCCACTTTGGCGTGCGAATACCATGTCGACCGACAGCAGGAGCAGCAAGAGACCGCCGGCGATACGGAAGGCCGGCAGGCCGATGCCGAGAAAGCGTAGAATCATACCTCCGGCCAGCGCCAGGATGACCAACGTGATTGCGGCTATCGCAATCGATTTTGCCGCGGTGCGGCGGCGCCGCTCTTTCCCCTGACGGTGCGTCAGCGCCACGAAGGTCGGCAGCATTCCGACCGGATCGACAATAACGACGAATGTCACAAAGACGGTTGTTGCAAATTCGAGCATGCTGATGTGCAGCCTTGTCCTTCCAAGGGCGCCGAAGAAATATTCAGGCCAAGATAGGGGGCCAAGTTATCAACCCAATGGACGGGATCGCGATATCAGAAAAGCCACGCCCGGCTTTTGATTTAGATTAAAGCGCCGCCAGCATCTGATGCTTTGCTCGCTGCCGACTTTAAGTGCCTCGACTCACGACGGAATCTAGTCATGGCACGTGACTACCGAGGCTGGCGTTGCGTTTTGGGAGCAGTTAATGGCCATCTATATGATCGGGTATGATCTGCATCCATCCAAAGACGAAAGCTACGACGAGCTGTTCGCAGCGCTGGAAACGATTGGAACCGGATATTGGGATTGCCTCGAATCGACGTGGCTGATCATGACCGAGAAAACGGCTGTTCAAATAAGAGATGAGATCGCCCAACATATAAAGCCTGATGACCGAATTCTGATCATGCGTTATGGGGAAGGCGCGGCATGGCTTGGATTTCAACAAGAATGCCAAACTTGGCTTGAAGACAATCTTTGACGCCAAGAGGAAGGCCATGAAAGCTCGGGATGTAATGGTATCTCCGGTCATTACCGTTAAGCCCCATTCGTCCGTTCAAGAGGTCGCCAAAACGCTTGTCGACAGACGGATCAGCGCCGTTCCGGTGGTAGACGATGCCGGCAAGCTTGTCGGTATTATCAGCGAAGGCGATCTCATGCATCGTTCCGAGACAGGCACCGAGCGGCGATACCGCTGGTGGATTCGCCTTATGGGAGGGGATGCCTCGCTTCCTGCTGATTATATCAAAGCGCACGGACGCAAGGCCGCAGATATCATGACAAAAAATGTGATTGTGGCATCACCGGAGACGCCGCTCGATGAAGTTGCCATTTTGCTGGAGAGGAATTCAATCAAACGCGTTCCGATCGTGACGGGCAGCCAATTAGTCGGCATCGTGAGCCGGGGAAACCTGGTTCAGGCGCTCGCAACCGTGCCAAAGGGACTGGAAATTCCTCTCTCCGATTCGAAAATTCGCGACAAATTGCTGTCACATCTCAAGCAACAGCCGTGGGCGGATACCCATCTGTTGAATGTCACAGTTTGCGACGGTGTCGTAAGCCTTTGGGGCATCATCAGCTCGGAAACAGAAAGGCAGGCAATTCGCGTTGCTGCTGAAGCGACGCCCGGTGTCAAGGCCGTAAATGATCACTTGGCTCGGGGACTGATTGGGCATGGATTATGAGAGACGAGGCAAGACCACGAGACGCAGTGGAAGGGGCGATCGAGTGGAATCTGCCTCAGCGCGAAGCAGTGGATCAGATCCGCGCAAAGTTTTGCAAGCCCACTTGATATATCGTAAGGAGCAGCACAATTGCTGCGAGGTAGGAGTGCCAATGTCGCCTCGTACATAACGTAGTCGAAAGAACTGCGGTCATCGGGAACGCGATTCTGGCCCACCCTCTCCGCTTCGGGGTAGGAAGAGAGATGGGCAAATGTCGCCGGTACTTTGGGGACGGTCACTTCCGGGGGAGCCTGACCTCGGAACGACCGACGGTCACGTGCTCCGGTTCGAACGATGTTTTGGCTAATTCAAAATGAAATTGAGCGGAGCACGGTCCTAACTCGGCGCCTCCCTATCGACCTGAGCTTCATTACATGCGGATCCCGGCCCGAAGCGGCAGGCCAAGCATCGGGACGGCGCGGCGATATGACCGCGTGAATCCCGCTACTTGATAATGATCAAATCAAATTGGTAATGCCTCCGCCGGCGAACGTGGTCAGCTTGTGCGCACGGGCCGGGTTGCGCAGCTTTGCAAGTGCATTTGCCTCGATCTGGCGGATGCGTTCACGGGTCACACCGAACATCTTGCCGATCTCTTCGAGGGTATGCTCGCCGGCGCCGCCGATTCCAAAGCGCAGGGATAAAATGCGCTGCTCGCGCGGCGTTAACTCTGCAAGTGCTTCACCAATCACCTTGCGAAGGGCATTAGCCTCCGCAACCGCGTGCGGATCGATCGCATCCGGCGCCTCGATGAGATCACCCAATGTCGCGTCGCCATCTTCGCCCACAGGAAGATCGAGCGACGTCGGCTCCTGTACCATCGAAAGCACCTGCTCGACGCGCGCAACCGGAATTCCGACCCGCGCCGCGATTTCCACTGGCGTCGCCTCCCGTCCATGCCGCTGATAGAGCCGACGCCGTTCCCGCAGGACCTTGGCGGCGGTCTCCGTCATGTGAACAGGGATTCGAATGGTGCGGCTTTGCTCGGCAATGGCACGAGCGATGGACTGTCGGATCCACCACACGGCATAAGTCGAGACCTTCACGCCGTGGCGGTAGTTGAACTTTTCGACCGCGTGCATGAGGCCCATATTGCCTTCCTGGATCAGGTCGAGAAGACCGAGTGAAGCATTGCGGCGATACTTTTTCGCGATCGATACCACCAACCGAAGATGCGCTTTCACCATCGCCTCGCGCGCGGCCATCAATGCCCCCCGCGCTCGACCTACCTCGGCGATCGCGTTACGGAAGTCCGCCATCGGTAGACCTACGCGCTGGGCTATGGCGGCAAGCTCCTTGTGCAACGCGATCAGTCGATGGGAATGCTGCCGAGCGAGTGCCTGCCCATCTGATAAAGGCGGTGCAGCGGCTTTCCTGTAGCAACGCGTTTCGAGTCCGTAGCGGGCAGGGCACCCAGGGAGGTCGAGCGGAGTGGTGCCGCCGTCCTTGACCAGCCGCAGCAGTTCCTGCTCGATCTCGTGAAGGTTCTGTTGCTCACGCTCTAGCTCTGCGGCCAGCTCAGAAATTCGATCTGGATGCAGCCGCAGGTCTTCCATGCCGCTCGCAAACTCCGACAAGAGCCGTTGCAGGTCCGCCCGCGCACGCACGGACAGGTCGCGCCCGCGATTGACGGCGGCGAGGCGCTTTTGGCTCACGGACTTGATCTTGCAAGCCAGTGCACAAATGCCGTCCAGGTGCGCGGCAATAATGGCTGACGCGCGGGCCTCCCGATCGAGCTCGTTTCCCGGCGCGCCGATATCATCATACACGGTAAGGTCGATGAGATCGCTCAGACGTAAGCGGCCCTCACGCAACTCGCCAAGCCACCGCCCGATGCGCTCGATAAGGATAGGAATGCTGCAGAGGCCTTTTACAACGGCCGCTTGGGCGCCCTCGATTTGCTTGGCAAGTGCAATTTCGTCTTCGCGGGAGAGAAAATTCGCACTCCCCATTTGACGGAAGTAAGTATCGATGAGGTCGGGCGAGAAATTTTCCTCGCGGCTCGGAGCAGCATCGCCAACGGCAGACGGCTTGTCTTCCGCACTTTCCGGGTCGATCGTGTAATCGCCTGCTGTCTTCGGCTGGGTGCCAAGGAAGTCGATTAGTGCGTCCTGGTGCGCAAGGACAGAGCCTTCGCGCTCGTTTCGAAAGCACTCATCCATCTCAAAAACCATCTAATGACAATGCCTCTAAACGTACGCCAACCCCGCCCGTCGAACGCAGGAGAAAGCCGGTAGTCCCGAGCCATAGCTGGCCTTAACTCTTGGCTCAGAGCCAAGGATTTGGTCACGCCGGACGGCAAATCGGAAAAAAATTCAGCGGCCTTGCGGCGCAAATGGTGTTCAGGAGCGCAAAAATCAAGCCTTTCATGTCTTCAGAGCGAGCAAAGCCGGAACCGCATCTGAGGCGGTCACGCGGTATCCGCATCGTCGCGCCGCTCTATACTTATTGTCGTGGCGCCCATTAAACGACCGTACATCTGGGACCTTGCTCCGTCGGTGAGCGCGATTGGCCACTGCATGCGAAATCGTTTGCACGTCTATCTCCTCGAATGGATGCCAGCTTCACGCGACATCGCAAACAATGGGCTCGATGAGTACGGGCAGGCCATTTCCGGATGCATTGCGAAGATTACAGCGGAGCCTCGAGGTGCAACGCCGTTCCTTGTTGGTCACTCACTCGGCGGGACGCTCGCAGCCATTTTCGCTACCTCGGCGCCACAAACCGCTCGCGGCCTGGTGCTCCTTGGAGCACCACTTTGCTTCCAGCCGGGAACAAGTCATTTCCGGGACGCTCTCGTCTCGTTGGTTCCCGCGGCACTATCGGAAACAGACCCCTTTCCGGGCTCGCTCTTATCGCAGATGAGCGCCCTAGCATCGCCCGCTACGTTCATATGTCGAGGCTGATGGACGCCGTTTTCAGCATCGCCGACCATCATGCGCTTGACATTCATGGCCGGGTGGAGCGTTGGGCGCTCGACGAAGCGTCCGCCAGATCGTGGAGTGGCTTTACCGCGAAAATCGCTTTTGCCGGGGAGTTTTGAAGATCGGCAAAACGGTCGTCGGTCCTTTCAGCCTAGCAGTTCCCACGCTTGCGGTTGTGAACACGGCTGACGACGTGGCTCCTTTGGCCTCGGTGAAGCCGTTCATCGAAGCGATGCCCGCGTCGAATATGCGACGTATCATCGAATATCCGGGAGAAGTTGGCGTCTGTTTGCAGCATCTTGGAATCCTGGTTGGACGCCAGGCGCACGCCCATGTGTGGCCACAAATCACTTGTTGGCTCCATAGCCTCGGCTGAATTCTTCTCACAAAGAGCACATTTTGCAGGCTCAGCGATTTTGCAAGTTGCGGGTACCCACGCACGACTCCTACGAACCGGAGGTTCGGATCCGCGTACCTTGAGAACACGCTCTTGGCGCCTATATGATGCGCGAGGGAAAATTCGGGGCGGAAAATGGCTGACCAATGCCTCGCATCAACGAAAAGGCGCTGAAGACAGAACTTGCTAAACACGGCTTCGAGTCGGTCTCGCTCAAACGCGAACTTCCGGGCGGACGCATCGAGGTCGAGGCCAACAGGCTCCATCCTGTGCATGTCGAGGAGGGCGAGTCGATCTATGCGCCCATTCCGGTGTCGCTATCCGTCGAGCTTGACGCGCGCGGCCATGTCAAGTCGATCGGCGGCGGCACGCCCAATCCAGCGGCGGTCGCGGATGCCACGCGCTACGTCAAGACACTGCGCAATAGTGGGCAGCTGGCCGCCGGTGGAGAACAACACCCGGCTCCCGGGGTAACTCACCAGATCGAGCGCGACGAGCAAGGCCGGCAAGTCCTGCGGCGCAAACGCTTCACGGCAACCTAGGGCCATAGCTGGATAGATGCGAGCTTTATGAGGTCCAGGTGGTCAGGCGCGACCTTACCATATTGCATTGCGACACGCCCGCGCATTGGTTCGTGTTGAAGAGCCGCTCACTTCGATGGCGTTATGAACCGCATCGAGGTTCAAGCGCGGCCCCCATGATGAAGGTGGGCAGCATGGCGTCTCCAAATTTACGACCGGAAAATAGTGCCGATACCCCAGCGGCATTTTGATTTTTGATCAAACGCTGCTGTGCGACCTCGATTCCTCGGTCCCGGTCGTTTGCGCAGAATTATTGCAGGTAGGTATTGATCAGTGTGCCGATGGCATGGCTGGCAGCAATGACCAAGGCGGCCATTCCGAGGTGCTTGTACAGCTCCAGAAACACCTCGGCCCCGCGGTGTCTCGCAACGAGCCATGTCAGCGCCGCGAGCAGCACGAGACCCCATGCTATGGAGATCGCCAAAATACTTGCGCTCGAGAATGCGAGCACTAGCACAACGAAGCTGAGGGAAATCAACAGCCTTGTCGCAAAATTGCCGAGCGTGGCATGGAACGCGGCGCGCGGTTCGAGGCGTTCCGCCTCTTGGTAGATGTGAATGCTCAATGAGTCGGTCAGATTGTCCGCCAGCCCCACGACCAGCAATCCGGCGATGATCGTCGGCCTGGCGATGCCTGCGGCGCCAAAGCCGATGATAAGGCCCATACTTGTGACAATCGCCGCGGTGGCGCCAAAACTGACCATGGTCGGCCTTAACCCGATCATCGGTTCAGCTCCCTGGGCTTCAAAGCTGCGTGTCTCTATATCCTGGCCTCGCAACTGGAGACTCCTCGGCCAAATATGGATCAAGCGCTTTATGGGGCGTCGGTCAATGCATACATCCGAGCACGTGTTGCTGGCGTCCGGCTGGAGCAGCGCAAGACGTGCGTTCGTGGCGCCAATATCTCCGATCAGGCTGATCCCTAGTATGTTCATTTCATCTAAGCACCTCCGACGTGGCAGATCTTTACTGAAGTTTTTGCCCCGACGGCGGAAGACGCCGAACGATCGAGCAGCTTTGATGTGGGTCAAGTTCTCCACATAGAGTTGTTGGATAAGCTCTTGCGGAATGCTCCGACGAGCTCAGGAGGCGCAGATGACCTACCATTTGTCGAAGACTGTAAACATGAGATTTGACGACGCGGTGGCTTCCACGAAAGAAGCACTCAAACGGCACAATTTTAGAGTAATTACGGAGATCGATATGAAAGACAACTTTAAGAAGGGGCTCAATATCAATTTTCGTCCATACTTGATCCTTGGCGCATGCAATCCACAACTCACGTATCGAGCGCTTCAGGCCGAGGACAAGATAGGAACAATGTTACCCTGCAACATCGTTCTGCAGCAGCAAGAAAATGGTCGTGTCGAGGTTTCCGCAGTTGATCCCGTTGCCTCTATGCAGGCAATTACCCACGTCGTCGTGGATCAAGTTGCTCGAGAGATCCGCTCTCATTTGCAAAATGTGATCGATGACGTAGGCAATGCAACTGACTCTTCACGTGTCAGCTAGGTATCGCTTTGTATCTGCAGTTGCCCGTGTGGTTATGCGTCGACCAGCAAGAGGCTGCCTCGGGATAACTGTTAAGTCACGGTGACCGTTGGCGCGAAGGTGAGCGAAGTATTCTCGAACATTTTCGCTGAGACAAAATCGACCAGAATCGCTAGATGAGGAGTTGAGGTCACGATGTTGAATTCGCAAAGGACATGAGCGATTTTCTGCTCTCGCCTCATCCCGATCCGGGTTGGCTCCTGATGGAGGAAGGCGTCGACCCAGCGCGAGAGCGTGAAATCGAGGCGATTCTTGCCATAGCCAATGGGTATATCGGCACGAGAGCCTCAATCGGTGAGGACAGCAGGTTTTCACATCCTTCAACCCTCGCCGCCGGCGTCTACGTTCCGGATACAGGCGTTGAGCTTGGGCCAAGGCTCGCTGTTCTCCCGAATTGGCTACACGTAGAAGTCGCGGTGGAGGATCGGCCGTTGTCGCTTGAGACTGGCCGCGTACTCGTGCATCGGCGACTACTCGACCTGCGTCAGGGCGTGCTGTGGCGGGAATGGCGGCAGCAGGACCCGAGTGGACGCACCACCCGATTGACCTATCTCCAGCTTGCATCCCTCGCCGACCGACACGTACTCGTCCAGTCAGTGACGGTGACGGCCGAAAACTATGCGGGCAGAATTAGCGTTACCACAGGTCTCCGCCCCTCCGATGACACCAGGTTGGTCGTAGCTAGCCCGTCGGCCGTGCTCATGTGCGCGTCCAAGACCGAGGTCGCGATCGCGAGCGCATCCGAGCTGCGGCGTCCGGCATTCTCGAGAACATCGAGTGACGAGGGCGGATCTAAAATCGGTGAGGAGCGGTGGTCATGGGATGCGAGCCTTGGCGAAACGGTGCGCCTGGATCGCGTTGTCACCATCTTCACGTCGCGTGACGTTGCCAATCCCACCAAGGCGGCGGCGGAGCGCGTCACGGCGGTCCGCGCGTGTGGCTTCCCGGCAATCGTGCAGGCGCATGTCGATGCCTGGCTTCGTAAATGGGAGGCTGCGGAGATTCAGATCGTAGGTGATGAGAAAGCGCAACGCGCGCTTCGCTTCGCAGCTTATCACCTCATCGCGGCGGCCAATCCCACCGACGAACATGTGTCCATCGGTGCACGTGGTCTGACCGGCGAGGCATATAGGGGACGTGTTTTCTGGGACACAGAGATCTACATGCTGCCCTTCTATGTCTTCACGGATCCCCCGGCAGCCCGAGCCCTCCTTATGTACCGCTACCACACCCTTGATGCGGCGCGCCGTAAGGCCAGGAGCCACGGCTATCGAGGGGCCCTCTACGCATGGGAATCCGCCGATACGGGTGATGAGACTACTCCGCGCAACGTAGTCACGCCCAGCGGTCAGGTCGTGACCTTCCTTACGGGCGAGCGGGAGCACCACATCAGCGCCGACATTGCGTACGCGATATGGCAGTACTGGCGGGTGACCGGCGACAACGTCTTCATGCTGGCAGCGGGTGCCGAGATCCTCGTGGAGACGGCCCGCTTCTGGGCGAGCCGGGCGCAAGTGGAGCGCGATGGTCGCGCCCATATCCGAAAGGTGATCGGTCCCGACGAGTATCACGAGATGGTCGACGACAACGCGTATACAAACGCGATGGCAATCTTCAATCTTGAGCGTGCTGCGGACGCCGTAGCGATTTTGCAGCGGGAACGGGTCACTGATTGGCAGCCGCTGTCCGCGCGCCTCGGCCTTACGGAGAAGGAGATTGAGACGTGGCGTGCGCTAAGCGGCAAGCTAGTGACGGGTTTTGATCCTGCAACCAGGCTCTTCGAGCAGTTCGCTGGCTATTTCCAGCTGGAGGAGATCGACGTGGCTGCGCAGCGGGGCTGTGGCATGCCGATTGATGTTTGCCTCGGGCCCGAACGTCTGCGCCGCTCGAACGCGATTAAGCAGGCAGACGTGGTCGCGCTCAGCGTCCTGCTATGGGACAAATGGCCCGTGACCGTGCACGAAGCGAACTTCAGCTACTACGAACCGTGCACCGCACATGGCAGTTCACTCAGCCCCGCGCTCTACGCTCTTGTCGCCGCCCGGCTTGGCGACGAGGCCCTTGCACAAGCCTATTTTCGCCAGGCCGCAGAGATCGACCTGGCCAACAATATGGGCAACGCCGCTGGCGGCGTTCATATGGGCGCACTAGGTGGCCTCTGGCAGGCTGCAATATTCGGCGCGGCCGGCCTGCGGGCGCGAGAGGACGGCATCGCAATCGATCCACATCTGCTCCCCGGATGGGCCGAAATGGCGTTTCCGGTGCAATGGCGGGGACGCTTGCTGCGTTTGCGCCTGGAAGCTGATCGCAAGCGTATCGAGGTCGACGTCGAGAGTGGTGGCGAGCTCATGCTCACGGTCCCCGAAGGTCCCGCGTGCCTTGCTCGCGCCGGCCGGCGCTATGTCGTCCGAGGCGAGCGCTCGGGATGGGGTAGTTGGGATGAGGTCAGCCCATGACGCCCGCAAAAACGGTGCTGGTGCCTCTCGACGGCTCCGTCCACGCGACCGCGGCAATGCCCGTGGCGCGTAGGCTTGCCGAATTGTTTCATGCCACCCTCGCAGTTCTCCATGTCTCTGACGACGCGTTGGCGTCCGCCGCGCTTGTCGAGCGCATGAAGCTTTCATCCCAAGACATGCGTGGGCTAGTGGTGGATCAGCGTTCGGGGGCGGCCGCAGTCAGTATCGTCCAAGCGGCCTCCGAGCGGCACGCGGCGCTGATTGTCATGTGCCCGCAAACCCGGATGGATAGTAAACCGCGGGTATTTGGCAGTGTGGCCGAAGCCGTTCTTCGCGCGGCGCGGTGCCCCGTCGTTCTCGTACCCCCAACTCGGGGCCACAGAGACTGGGCCCTGAAGCAGCTGCTGCTGCCGCATGACGGGACGCCGACGAGCGCCGCAACGATCGGCCCTGCGACCCAGCTCGCATCAATGGCCGCGGCCCAACTGGTAGTGCTACACGTCGCCACGGCCGGTACGGAGCTGCCCACAGAGCCTGGGACACTGGTCTCCCCGCGCTATGTCGACCAGCCCCAGCACGAGTGGCCGGCATGGGCGCAGGAGTTCCTCCACCGGCTCCGGGCTATCGGGCGTGCAACGGATGGGGTCGACATTCGTCTCGCGCTCGCTCAGGGCGAGGCCGGCTCCGCCATCGTCGATTTCGCGCGAAAGAACGACAGTGATCTCATCGTTCTGGGCTGGCGCGGTGCGCTCGAACCCGACCGCGCGCGGACAATGCGGCGCGTGATCCGTGAAACCATCTGTCCAGTGGGCGTGTTCCGCCTGGACCGCGATGATGATCAGTAGCACCCGCCATGCTCATCATCCATGTCGGACAATTTGAGGCTTTCCTCTTCGACTTGGACGGCGTGATCACACGGACGGCGTCGGTCCATTCCCGCGCTTGGAAGCAATTGTTTGACGAGTTCCTGGCCAAAAAAGCGGCGCAGACCGGCACCTCGTTCGTCTCCTTCGACCTCGAGACTGACTATCGCCGCCATGTCGATGGCAAACCGCGCGTCGCGGGTGTGCTGAGCTTCCTCGCGGCTCGTGGTATCAAGGTGCCCACGGGGCAGCCCGGGGACCCGGCGGAACAGCAAACCGTTCATGGTCTCGCCAAGCGCAAAGATCACTATTTCCTGGAGCTTCTGGCACGCGAGGGCGTGCAGGTGTTCGACCCCGCCGTAGCCCTTCTTCGCAATGCTCGAGGTCGCGGTGTGCGCACGGCCATTGCTTCCTCCAGTCGCCCGCACTCTTCGATGCACGCGTCGATGGCATCGATCTCGACCATCTGAGCCTCGCCGGGAAGCCGGCTCCTGATATGTTCTTGGAAGCCGCGCGCCGTCTCGGCGTGCTTCCAGCGCGCACGGTAGTTTTCGAGGATGCAACCACGGGCGTCGCGGCAGCTCGCGCTGGAGGTTTCGGCCTTGTCGTCGGCGTTGGCAGTGGCACGCAAACCGCAGCCCTGCTTGAGAGTGGCGCAGATCAAGTCGTGATGGATCTAAGCGAAGTGCGTCTGGAGGGTTACCGCGCCCTGCCCTAAAGACACACTGAACAATGATCGAAATTTTGGCGGCGGCCGCCTCAGGCCGGCGCCCATCGGTCATCGCGCTGCATCGCCAGCAGGAAATGCCGCAATTTTTCTGCCGATCCAGGGATGATCCGGCTGCGGCGGCCAATCCAGCAACAATCCGCCTCTCCTGCCTCCGGGCTACCCCGGAGGGATTTTATCGGAATTTTCGCTCCCCTGCGCACAGGTTACTCATGGCCTCATCAACTGGAGGTCATGAGCATGCTGACGCAGACCGCGATCCGGAATGTTTCCCAAAGGCGGCCGGCGACTCGACCGCGTCGCGTGCCGGTCCCGGCCCCCACCATGCAAACCGGCACGATCGAGCTCATGGGCGCGTGCATGTCATTTGCCGCCAATGCCGAGATCTACGGGGAGGACGAGCCCGCCGATTACCTCTACAAGGTCGTCAGCGGGACGGTGCGGATCTACAACGTCCTGGTAGACGGGCGCCGTCAGATCGGAGCCTTCCATCTGCCCGGCGACATTTTCGGTCTCGAAACCGGGGACGAGCACACCTCTTCGGCCGAAGCAATCACCGAGTGCAAGATCATCGTGATCAAACGCAGCACCGTGATGGCGCTTGCGGCAAGGGACAATGATGTCGCGCGCCAAATGTGGGCGCTGACTGCTCGCGAACTGCAACGGGTGCAAGAGCATTCGCTGGTGCTCATCAAGAGCGCGGAGGAACGGGTCGCAGGGTTCCTCTTGGAAATGGCGGAACGCGTGTCTACTAGCGGGGCAGTCGAGTTGCCGATGTCGCGTCAGGATATCGCCGACTATCTTGGCCTCACCATCGAAACCGTTTCGCGCACGCTCAAGCATTTGGAAGATGCGGCGGCGATCGAGGTGCCAAAGCGTCGTCGGATCCTGCTGCGCAACCGCTCTGCGCTGCGTCGGCTTAGCGCATAGGAAGGCAAGGAGCAGAATTTGGAAGTCGGTTTATACCAGCCGCAAACAGCGACGGCTTGGCGGCAAGTCGATAGAGGTCGCCCGCGTACAGATTACCGAGGCGGGGCGGCACACGGCGACCTATGGGCAGGCATCGATCTCAAAATCGAAAACGCTGGGTTTCATTTCAAAGGCATGGTCAAAGCACTGCAAGCACCCGAACGACCTCTATACCCGGTTAGGCTCATCCGGGAAAATTGGCGTACAGCATTCTACGCGCACTTGGATGCATTCTTATCGGCCGCGCGCAGCGTGCCGGAGCTTATTCGATGTTGCTTCGGCGTAGAGGACAGTTCCAAAATGAGGGAGTGGTTTAATGCCCTCGATCGAGAAGAACGCGAGCGTCGGCACGATTTCGAAGCCAAGTTCAAAGCTGACTATGTCGCATTTTGCGAGCTACCCCTCGGCTCGGCCCGACATATCAGCGAACATCGAACCGGCTTCCCACCGATGACGGCCACAGTCAGTAGACGCTTCGGCATCATATACCACGGCGACCCCATCAAACCCATCCCAATCTCGGAAACGCGAGAGCTGCCCCCTGAATATGCCCGGTTGGAGAAGCCAACCGCGGTTGAACCGAGCTGGCGGGATTTCCACATCGACGGCAAACCATTATTTGAGGCCTGCCGTGAGTACTTCGATCGCGCGCAGGCTCTCGCTGTTCAAGCGCGGGCACTAGCGGAAAAAGTGCACGGCGCCAATAAGCTCACATGGCCGTCGAGCGATATGTTGAGACCCAAGTAACGCGCCAAAATGTCCTCGCTGTTTCTCAAACGCGCCTCGACTTCCGCTCCAACGCGGCCGGCCCGGAGCCGCTGCTGTTTGCGTTGCTTGACAAAGATCAGATGCCGGTCTCCTGCCCACGCTAGCTATAAATGTGATCGCCGCTACCGGCAGCAACCCTAATGATAGGTGAGAACGGCATCCCTCGTTCTTGGACGGCTCACCTCATCCTGGGACACACCTCAAGGCATGCAATACCTGGTCATTGCGAAATTAATGATTTTGCTGACGCT
>Ga0306924_10004735_pt1 | contig 13329 bp, 7 predicted proteins | sample sta12Can44000111_FD_203756 | JGI IMG/M metagenome (GOLD analysis project Ga0306924, IMG submission 203756) | Lab enrichment of tropical soil microbial communities from Luquillo Experimental Forest, Puerto Rico - statanox.12C.anox.44.000.111 (v2)... | ecosystem: Environmental > Terrestrial > Soil... | reverse complement strand
ATTCACGCCCGTTAAAGAGAAGCACAAATCCGAATCCCATCGCCTGCAACTGGCGCCGCTTCCCTTCCCAGCTATTGCGGTCCGCTCCAGGCGGACGGTTCAGCCAGTACCCGGTAAAGGCGAATGTCTTTCGCAGCAACTGCATGTTGGCCTCGCCTGGATAATCATTGCGGTCCATGCCGAGGTAGGTGGATTGCGCCCGCGCCATCGCCGCTTGTAAAACCGCCAACAGTCCTAACGATGCGACACACGGTGCCAAAATTCGCAATCGGCTGGGCCTCCTCATACTTCGAATATCGTACGTCTGCAGGTCCCATTGACGGGCCGAGTCGAGCCTTAGTAAGGCCCAATGATGCCGCCGAGGTTTCGCGAAGCCGGCAGCTTGACCGGGGAAGCAAATGCAGTCACGCCCCAATAGTTGGCAAATGTATCGAGGTACTTGTAACCCGAAGCGGTGTTGAACAGGACAACTTTGTCGCTCTCTTGGAGAAAGCCGTCGTCCAGCAACTCTTGATACGCGGCCAGTGCCGCGCCTCCTTCGGGCGCTGCGAAGATGCCTTCAGTGGTTGCCAGTTCCTTCACCGCCGACATGATCTTGTCGTCGTCGACGGCGATCGCCGTGCCGCCGCTCTGGCGGATGATGTCCAGAATGATGAAGTCTCCGTCCGCCTTTGGAACCCGCAAGCCTGCCGCCAGGGTGTTGGTATCCGGCCCCATTTCCGACGCGTCTTGATCTTCATGTAATGCTTTAATAAGCGGAGCGCACCCACTGAATTGAATGCAGATCATCTTTGGCCGCTTTCCCTTCTCAATCCAGCCCAGCTCCGCCATTTCTTGGAATGCCTTCCACATCCCGATCAGTCCGACTCCGCCGCCGGCGGGATAGAGAATTGCATCGGGCAAACGCCAGCCTGATTGTTCCGCCACCTCATATCCCATCGTCTTCTTGCCCTCGACGCGAAACGGTTCCTTGAGCGCGGACACGTCAAACCATCCTTCCGCGTCTTTGCGTTCGGCCACCATTCGTCCGCAATCACTGATTCGCCCATCGACCAAGGTGAGGTGAGCGCCGCTGGCATCGATCTCGAGTCTATTGGCCAACCGGACTTCCTTGGGCATGAAGACGAAGGCCTCGAGTCCAGCCGCCGCCGCGTAGGCGGCCAGTGCTCCACCCGCATTGCCGGCTGAGGGAGCGGCCAGTTTCGTCATTCCATAATGTCGCGCCATGGTAAGCGCCGCACTCATGCCACGCGCCTCAGACGATCCCGTTGGGTTCAAACCCTCGTCTTTGATCAACAGCTTGCGATATTTGCGGCTAGGCAGCATGGGAGTCATGCCTTCGCCCAGCGTCACCGGCTCCGCCTCAGGTAGGACGGCGGAATATCGCCACATGCTCGAAGCGCCGTCGCTGAGCGATTGGCGTGAAACATGGGCGCGAATGCTAGCCAGATCGTAGCGCACGTAAAGCGGCCCACCATCTTCGGGACATACGTTGCGCGCGACCTCTGCGGTCAACCGCTCTCCGCATTTACTGCATTCAAAGTACAGAATCTCGGCCATGGGACTAATGTCACGGAAACCTCGCAGTGTAGCACCGGCAAGGGGCCATCGCGAACCTGCCACCACACGTTTCGCTGGTATAGACTTTGCTTCGATGGGCGAAGCCTCCACTCCACTGATGCGGCAATACGCCGCAATCAAGAAGGAACATTCCAATGCCCTGTTGTTCTTTCGCCTGGGAGACTTCTATGAGTTGTTCTTCGAGGATGCGGTGGTGGCCGCGCGCGAATTGCAGATCACCCTGACGTCGCGCAACAAGGAGAAAGGCATCGCTGTGCCCATGTGCGGAGTGCCCTACCACTCGGCCGAAGGCTACATCGCCAAGCTCGTTCGCAAGGGATTCAAGGTCGCCATCTGCGATCAGATGGAGGATCCCCGCCTTGCCAAGAAACTGGTAAAGCGCGAAGTCACTCGGGTTATCACTCCCGGCACCGCTGCCGACTCGCAACTCGGGGCCGAAGAGAACAACTTCCTGGCCTGCATTGCGGGTGGGAAAGACGTCGTTGGCTTCGCCGCACTCGATCTGTCGACCGGCGAGTTTCGTGCAACCGAGTTTCGCGGCAGTGATGCCGAACGACGCATTCGGGAAGAACTGCTGGTCCTGCGCCCGCGTGAAGTCTTGTTTGCCTCATCAATGCCGCTTTTCGACCAGCCTCGGCGGCACACGGCCACTTCGGGAACAAGCCCTGCTCCGAGAATGGCGAGCTTAGAAGATGCGAGCTGGGCGGAAACTCCTCTGGAAGACTGGGTATTCGCGCCCGACTATGCGATTCCGCTGGTCGAGAATCACTTCGGTGTTCTCTCGCTTGAGGGCTTCGGATTGGCTGACCGCCCGGCTGCAGCGACGGCCGCAGGGACCATTCTTCACTACATCCGGGCCACGCAGCGCGGCTCCCTCGATCACGTCGATCGCATTGGCTATTACGAGCGCCAGGACTGCCTCGTGCTCGACGCCGTCACGCTCCGCAACCTTGAGCTTCTTGAGCCGTTGTTCTCCGGCGGCGGTGACGGCGCCACGCTCTTCCGGTCGCTCGATTGTACCGTCACACCGATGGGGAAGCGCCTGCTACGGGCATGGATGCTTCGCCCGTCGATTGATAGCGCCCAGATCGAGGGGCGGCTGGATGCAATCGAGGTCATGGTCAAAGATGTGGTCGGGCGCGAGGAATTACGGCGCTCGATGGAAGGCATCCTTGATCTCGAGCGGTTGCTGAGCCGAGTAACCTTGGAAACGGCCAACCCGCGCGACATGCTGACACTGGCCGTGTCGTTCGCCAAGCTTCCGACAGTGCGAGCGAAGCTGACTCGCTTCTCCGCCGAGAGACTACAAGCTCTCCACGCCCATTGTGACGAACTTGCCGATCTGCGCGACCGGATCACGTCCACACTCGAAGACGAGCCTCCCATCAGCCTGAACGACGGAGGAGTGATTTGCTCTGGCGTTGATTCAACCCTCGACGAACTCCGCAGTCTCAGCCGTAACAGCAAGCAATACATCGCCCAGATTGAGCAGCGCGAACGGCAGCGCACGGGAATTGGCTCACTGAAGGTCAAGTTCAACAGCGTCTTCGGCTATTACCTCGAAATCTCCAAGGCCAATCTGCATCTCGCTCCGACGGATTACGAGCGCAAACAGACCCTGGTCAACGCTGAGCGCTTCACCACGCCTGAGCTGAAGGAGTACGAAGCAAGGGTGCTGGACGCACAGGAAAAGATGGTCGAGATCGAGCGCCGTCTGTTTGGCGAGTTGCGCTCCGCCATCGCCGGCGAAGCCCGCCGCATCCGGCAGACGGCTCTGACTCTGGCGGAGATCGACGTGCTCGCCAGCTTCGCAGCGCTCGCTGCCAATCGCAACTATTGCCGTCCCCGCTTCGACGACTCCGGTGACGTCGAGATTGTGCAGGGCCGCCACCCGGTGATCGAGCAGCAGGACTTGTCCGGCGTATCCGACCGCTTCGTTCCCAACGATCTTTTCCTCAACGGGACAACACATTCCGTGCTGGTCATTACCGGTCCCAACATGGGAGGCAAGTCCACCTACTTGCGACAGGCAGCACTCATCGTGCTGATGGCGCAGATGGGATCGTTCGTTCCTGCACGCGCGGCGCGACTCGGGTTCGTCGATCGCATCTTTACCCGCATTGGCGCCTCCGACAATTTGGCGCGGGGACGCTCTACTTTCATGGTTGAGATGACCGAAACCGCTGCCATTCTCAACACCGCCACGCCGCGCTCGCTGATCCTGCTCGATGAGGTTGGACGTGGCACCTCGACCTACGACGGGCTGGCGATCGCGTGGGCTGCTATCGAATACATCCACGCCAACACCCGCGCCAAGACCCTGTTTGCAACGCATTATCACGAACTGACGGAGTTGGCCGATCGTCTCAGCGGGGTAAAGAACTTCCATGTCTCAGTGAAAGAGAGCGGCGGCGGCATCGTCTTCCTCCGCAAGGTTGCTGAAGGCTCGGCGGACAAGAGTTACGGCATCGAAGTGGCCAAGCTAGCCGGATTGCCCAGCGAAGTGATTTATCGCGCCCGCGAGGTATTGGCCGAGCACGAAAGCGCTGAGCGAAGCGCAGTGACGCACCTGGCAAAAGATGAGGCGAAGGGCTCTGGCCCCATGCAGTTAACCATCTTCACGCCGCTCTCGCAGAAGATCGTGGACCGCATCAAAGAGACCGACCTGAACTCGATCAGCCCGCTGGATGCGTTAAATTTGCTGCACGAGCTGAAGAAGCAGATTGACTGAAGCGCGCCCCATTGCTCACTGCGCGACGCCCCTGTCACGATACACTCGCTGTAAGCGCATGGCTTCCAAATCCAGCCTCGATCTTCGCCAGCAAGTCGGCCAGCTCATGGTCATGGGCTTCGATGGAATTAGCCTGTCGGCTCCTTTGCGCTCGATGCTGGGAACGATGTATCCCGGCGGTGTCATCCTGTTCAAGCGCAACATCGCGGAAGCAGCACAGACCCACGCTCTGTTGCGTGACGCACAGAAAACTATCGCAACCCCGATGTTTCGCTGCGTCGACGTGGAAGGCGGCACCGTCGATCGTTTGCGTGATGCGGTAGCACACGTGCCCTCGGTGGCGAACACTGCAGCCGCTGGCTCGACACGACTGTTTCGCAAACACGGAAAGCTAATCGGCCAAGAACTCAGGGCTTTGGGCTTTAATACCGACTTTGCGCCATGCATCGACCTGCGCTTTAAGGAATCGAAAAACGTGTTGGGTTCGCGAACGGTTTCGGGCGATCCCAAAGAAACCGTCCGTTACGCGCGTGAGTTCCTGGCGGGACTTCGCGACGCCAAAATCCTCGGCTGTGGCAAGCACTTCCCCGGACTCGGGGGAGCGAACCTCGACAGCCATCACGCTTTGCCATCGATCGACAAGACATTGCCACGCCTATGGGGTGAGGACCTCCTGCCCTATCGCGCGATGCGCCGGGAATTCGCTTTCGTCATGGTGGCGCACATCTCGTATCCCCAAGTTAGCGGCGACAGGATTCCGGCATCGCTTTCGAAGCAGTGGATTACCGGCGTCCTGCGCAAGAAGATCGGCTATCGCGGTCTGGTGATCTCCGACGATCTCGACATGGGGGGCGTACTGCACACGGCATCGATAGAAGACGCGGCGGTAGAAACACTTCGCGCCGGCTCGGATTTGTTTCTCGTCTGCCAGAACGAAGAACACGTTTGGCGCGCCTATGAGGCGGTGTTCAAACGCGCCGAGTGCGACAAAGCGTTTGCCCGGCTGGTCGCGTTGAAAGTCAAACGTGTCACCGACTTCAAAGCCAAGTCTCCAGAACTGCGAGCACGAATGACTCCGGCTCCATCACCGCGCAAAGTTGATGTCTTGCGCCGCCGCGTATGGGAGTTCAGCGAAGAAGTGCGACTGAACTACGTGGTTGCGCCGGAGGACCGCGCCCTGTGACCGCACCCCCAAATTGCAGCCAGGAGCCTGCGCAATGATCGTCGCTGGGATCATGAGCGGCACCTCGGCTGACGGAATCAACGTGGCACTAATGCGCATTCTGGGCAGAGGATTTCGTTCTCGGGTGGAGTTGCTGGCGCACTACGAATTTCCCTATCCGTCCGAAGTCAGGCGCGCGGTGTTGCGAGCGATGAACGCTCGGTCAGCTTCGGTCGCTGATCTTGCCCGCCTCAGCTTCACCTTGGGCGATCTCTATGCCAACGCCGTCCGCGCGGCGCAGCGCCGGGCCAAGCTGGAGTGCGAGCTCGTAGGATGCCACGGGCAGACGATGTATCACCAGGGAACGCCCCGCCTCTACCTCGGCCGCCCGATTGCGTGCACCTGGCAGACGGGTGAGAGTGCAATCATTGCGGCCAAACTTAGTGTGCCTGTCGTTTGTGACTTCCGCCCTGCTGACATGGCCGCCGGAGGCAAGGGCGCTCCCTTGGTTCCGTATCTCGACTACGCGCTCTTCCGTCACCGCCGTTTCGGCCGTATCGTGCAGAACATCGGTGGCATCGGGAACCTTACCGTAATTCCGCCTCGCGCCACTCCCGATGACGTGGTCGCCTTCGACACCGGTCCTGGCAATATGGTGATCGACGCCCTTGCCGACCGCTTGTTTGATTGTCGCTACGATCGCAATGGACGTCTCGCAGCCAAAGGCGAACCCATCGAGGCCGTTGTACAGCAATTCTTGAAGCGCGCGTTCTTCCGGCAGAAACCGCCTAAGACTACCGGTCGCGAGCATTTTGGGCGAGAATATACGGAGGAGTTGTTGCGGCTGTGCCGGCGCGCAGACCGCTACGATATTATCGCCACTGCAACCGAGTTGACGGCACGCTCGATTGGCATCGCGGTCCGAAACCACGTTTTGCCTATGGATGAAGCTAATCTGTCGCCAACTTCGCGCTGGCCGTCGCGCTTCCGGGAGTTTGTCGTATCTGGCGGCGGCACCAGAAATACCACTCTGATGCGAATGATTCGTGAAGAACTCGCGCCGCTTAAAATGCGGGTTCTGACAACCGATGATTTTGGCCTGCCTTCAGCGGCAAAGGAAGCTGTTGCCTTCGCCCTGTTGGCTTATCAGACGTGGCGTCACCTGCCGTCGAACATTCCATCGGCCACCGGAGCCGAACGTCCGGCGATCCTCGGCAAGGTAAGCTACGCGTAACGTGTCCCACATGCTTGCCACAGGGTCGCAACGACGTCGCCAGCCGCTAACCACCCGATTCGTTGTCGCAGTGCTTTGCCTGCTGCCCTGCCTTTCCTGCTCCCGCAAACCCGACCCTAATACGGTTGTCGTCATCATCGAAAGCAGTCCCACCAATCTCGATCCACGTGTGGGTATCGATGCCCAGTCGGAACGAATTGGCGAGCTGATCTTTGACTCGTTGGTTCGACGCAACGAACGCTTTGAACTAACGCCATGGCTGGCGGAGTCCTGGGAAATCCCAGATCCTCTCACCTACGTGTTCCATCTGCACAAGCGCGTACAATTTCACAATGGCCAGATCCTGACCTCGCGTGACGTGAAATGGACGCTGGATTCGCTGCTTACCGGCAAGGTTCGCAGTTCGAAGGCCGCCGCCTTTAACAAGATCGATCACATTGACATACCCGATGAAAGCACAGTCGTGATTCATCTGAAGGAACCCATGGCTTCCCTTCTGTGGAATCTCTCCGACGGCGCAATCGGGATCGTACCCTTCGGCAGCGGCGAGGACTTTAACCAGTCTCCCATAGGCTCCGGTTCATTTCGTTTCGTCCGCGCACAGCAGGACAAAGAAGTTGTTATCGAGCGCAATCCGCACTACTGGGCAGCGCCGGCCCACCTCGAGAGAGTGGAATTCAAGGTCATTCCCGACGCGACGACGCGCGCCCTTGAGTTGCGCAAGCACAGCGCGGACATCGCGATCAACTGCCTCACCGCCGACACCGTGCTTGTGCTTCGCAACGATCCCGGTTTGGCTGTCATGCAGGCGCCGGGAACCATTTACGCTTACATCGCACTTAACCTGCGAGATCCAATTTTGAGAGACATTCGCGTTCGCCATGCAGTAGCTCATGCGATCGATGTGCAACCCATCATTCGGTACCTGTTGCGCAACCAGGCGCAACCCGCCTACAGCATCCTTCCCCCGCAACACTGGGCCTTTGATGCCGACGGGCCTCGCTATCCTTATGATCCGTACCGCGCCCGCCAAATTCTTGACCACGCGGGCTACGTAGCAAAAAACGGGGTCCGGTTCCACATCGTATTGAAGTCCTCCTCCGATGACGCGACTCGATTGATGGCGGCAGTACTGCAGCAGCAACTGCGCGAGGTGGGCATTGTGCTCGACATCCGCAGCTATGAATTTGCAACTTTCTTTAGCGACATCACCAAAGGCGCGTACCAGATGTATTCGATGCGATGGATCGGCGGCAACCAGGACCCCGACATCTTTGAATACGTGTTCGACTCGGCCAGCTTTCCTCCCAAGCGCGCCAATCGGACCTTCTATTCCAACCCGCGAATTGATGAACTGATCCGCGAAGGACGCAGTACCCTTGACCAGCAGCAGCGCAAAACGATCTATGCCGAAATCCAGCGTATCGTTGCCGAGGAGTTGCCCTACATCAACCTCTGGTATCTCGACAACGTGCTGGTTCACACCAACCGGGTGCGAGGTATCACGCTGAATCCGGCGGCCAACTATGATTTCCTGCGAACGGCAGAGCTCGCCCACTGAGAAGACGCGTACCATTTGAAGAAGGTTAATGACTGCGTGTTACCATCGAAATTCAGCACAATCTTCCACGTCTTCAGGAGCTACACCCGCGTTGCGCATCCTTTTCGTCGGTGACATCTTCGCCCGCGCCGGCCGCACCATCGTCCATGAGCGCCTTGGCGAGTTACAGCAGCACTACGGGGCAGAGTTGACGGTGGCCAATGGTGAGAACGCCGCCGGTGGCTTTGGCATTACGCCGCAGATCGCTGAAGAACTGTTGGAACTTGGTATCGATGTCATCACCACCGGCAACCACGTCTGGGACAAGCGCGAGATCATCGAGTACTTGCACTCTGCGAACGGCAACGAAACTTCGCTGGCGCGGCGAGTGCTGCGTCCCGCGAACTACCCGGCCGGCAGTCCCGGATTCGGCTGGTACCAGGGACGAACCCGTAGCGGGGTCGAATACGCGGTAATCGACTTGCAAGGCCGGGTATTCATGGCCACCAACGATGACCCGTTCCGCGTGGCTGACGCCCTGCTGAAGCAAATCACTGCCAAGGTCATCCTGGTGGACTTGCACGCCGAGGCTACCTCGGAAAAGGTTGCGCTGGGCTGGTATCTCGACGGCCGCGTTACTGCCGTGCTTGGCACGCACACCCACGTGCCAACTGCCGACGAGCAGATATTGCCCGGAGGCACCGCTGTGCAGACTGACGTGGGAATGACAGGCCCTTATGCCGGGGTAATCGGCGTGCAGAAAGAGCAGATCGTGCAGAAGTTCCTGACCAACATGCCCTCGCGGTTTGAGCCGGCCACCGACGATGTGCGTCTGTGTGCGGCACTGATTGATTGCGATCCAGTCACGGGACGTGCCAGCAGAATTGAGCGCATCATGCTGCGCCAGGACTAATCGAACGCGATTCGCTTATTGCGAAATGCTCAAAGAGGGTCGATCTGAATGTCCCGCTCCGACGAACGGTTCATGGAGGAAGCGCTGCGCGAAGCCCAGCGCGCCCATGCGCTCGGCGAGGTTCCGGTCGGCGCGATCGTTGTACGCGAGGGCCACATCGTGGGACGCGGCTGCAACCGCCCGGTCACCGATCACGATCCGACAGCCCACGCTGAGATCCAGGCACTCCGCGAAGCTGGCCACGTAGTTGGCAATTATCGCCTCTTGGATTGCGATCTCTACGTTACGGTGGAGCCCTGCGCCATGTGCGCCGGAGCCATCACCCACGCGCGCATCCGGCGCCTGGTCTATGGCGCCGAAGACCCCAAGGCCGGCGCAGTCCACTCGATGCTGCAGGTGCTCAACCACCCCAAGCTTAATCACCAGGTCGAGGTAATTTGCGGCGTTCTCGCTGCTCGTTGCATGGACCTGTTGCAGACGTTTTTCCGCGAGCGACGCCAGATCTGACTGTGCCAACCTGCATTCCCAAGCCAGTAGGTATGCGTCAATGCCGGTCTGTCCACACGCGCGAGTATCCGTGAGGACAATGACGCATGGGTGCGCATCTGCTGAAAATACTGGCAACTCCGGCCAGTGACAACCCGCACGGAGAGGTGCGTGAGTGGTTGAAACGAGCCGCCCCGAAAGCGGCCGTACAACCTAGCGCTCATTGAATCTAAAAGACCCATCTCACGGCTGAACCCCCTTTTTACCGTATTCCGCGAATTTTGCACGAATTCTGCCCTCATTTAGAAAAGGGATTAAACGGTTGACGAAATCTGACCAGCAACTGATGGTTCGATTCATTGATGCACACCCATCGATTAGGATCCCAGCACCGATACGTCGTGCGTGGTCCGGTGAACACCGCCAGATGGACCTGGTCGGGATCGAAGTTGCGGGACTTCTTAACTATCGCAAGCTATTGATAATACAGTTTCAGCAGAAGCAAGCGCTGCATCGCTCGCGGCCATTCTTGTCCAAATCGTGCCGAGTAAAGTTCTTCGCGAACTGGCTGCTGCAACTCGACGCACCCTTGGCGTCGAGCAGAAAGCAATCCCTCCTCGCTTTATGAGATTGAACAAGCGAGAGGCAAAAGATCGAGCCCGCGGTGATGGCGGCGTCTCCATTCTTCATGGTGCTCGTGCTACGTTGCTAAAATGAGGCCACAATGGAAGCGCGCCAATTTTCGATCTTGGCCATCGAGCACATCGAGGGCTCGTCGCCTGCTGCTTTCAAGCTTACTCGCCTTGAGGATGGCAAGTCGTTTCAGCCCGTCCCCATCGCCTCGCCTTACGAGTTTCCAGTGGAAGAACGTCCGAACTCGTCACTCATGCACGAGTTGCGCTGGTACCTGGAACAATTCCTCGATTACCCGTTCCCTCCCGAGACGGATCACGCTGACCATGTTATCGACGCGCTTCGTGCCTGGGGAACCCAGGCTTTCAATGTGCTCTTCGATCGCCGCGATGCCGGAGCCTGGCTGGCCAATTCAGGCAGCTTGCAGGTGCGCGCCGACGATCCTCACGTTCTTTCCTGGCCGTGGGAAGCACTTTACGATCCTCTGGCTGGGGCTTATCTCGCGCACCTGCGCCGGCTGGAGCGCCAGCTGAATCGGCTTCCCGATCCGCAACCAGTGGGCACTCTGCCCAACGATCGGGTAAACATTCTGCTCGTCGTCTGCCGCCCCTATGAGCACGACGTGCGTTATCGGTCCATCGCCCGCCCGCTCATCGAGTTAATCCAGTCGAAGCAACTACCTGCGCATGTTGACATTCTCCGTCCTCCTACCTTCGACCAGCTTCGCGAGCACCTGCGCCAGCGCCCTGGCTACTACCATGTCCTGCATTTTGACGGGCACGGGGCCTACGGTAACGGAGGCCCCACTTCGCCGCATCAATTCCGGGCAACTCAAGGTTGCCTGATATTCGAGGACAAGAACGCGGCTCCCGATCCCAAGTCGGCGCGCGATTTGAGTGCCTTGCTGCATGAGTACGCGTTGCCGGCGGTGGTTCTGAACGCCTGTCAATCCGCCACCCTCAACGAGCAGGCCGAGGACGCATTTGCCACCGTCGCTACCGCGCTTCTCCAAAGCGGAATGCGCAGCGTGGTGGCGATGGCCTATTCGCTTTATGTCAGCGGTGCGCAGGTCTTCCTGCCAGAGTTCTATCGCCGTCTGTTCGAGACCGGCAGCGTCGCTGAAGGCGTGCGCGCCGGACGCCAGCAAATGCTGGCAAACAAGAACCGTGTTTCGGCCCGCGGCCCCTTTCCGCTCGAGGATTGGCTGCTGCCAGTCATCTACCAACAGGCGCCCCTGGATCTCGACTTCGCTCGAGAGGCTCGCGTCGAGAGCCGCGAATCGCGTTTGCCGCAGGAAATCAAGCAGCAGCGAGAACTCTACGGCTTCATCGGTCGCGATGGCCCGATTCTGGAGATGGAGCGCGCCCTGCAACGCAATACGCCGTGCATCCTGATCCAGGGTTTGGGCGGGGTAGGCAAGACGACGCTGGCTCGCGGCTTTCTCCGCTGGCTTGATGAAACCGGCGGGCTCCATGGCGCACTGTGGTTCGACTTCCGCGATATCCACACGGCTGAGTACGTGCTCAACCGCACCGGTGAGACGTTTTATGGGGAGAACTTCGGCGCCCAGAAGAACAAGACTGACCTGCTCGCCCATGCCCTGGGCCAAGCTCGAGTCCTGATGGTTTGGGACAACTTCGAGTCGGCAGCGCAAAACCTCACCACCGATGAGCGCGATGAACTGGGCCGGTTCCTCGACGCCATTCGCGGCGCCCGAGGCAAGGTCATCATCACCAGCCGTTCGCGGGAGGAGTGGCTGGGGCCGACGCGGCGTTTCGAGTTACCATTGCGGGGCCTGGAAGGCGAAGAGCGCTGGGAGTACTGCGAAATCATCCTGCGTGAGCTTGGCATAAAGCTGAAGCGCGACGATCCCGCGCTGAAGGAGTTGATGGACCAGCTCGTCGGCCATCCGCTCGCCATGCGTGTGGTCCTGCCCAAGCTACAGCAGATGCCGGCGGCCAAGGTCAGCGAGGCGCTGCGCACCAACCTCGCTGAGCTTGGCTTAAGTGAACAGGAAGAGCAGGGACGTCTGTTCGCCACGCTGCGGTTTGTCGAGCAGGGGCTGCGTGGACCATTGCGCCCCATGATGGGTCTCGTTGGTTTGCATGAAGCGTACCTCGACGCTGACTACTTGGAAGCGATGGCCAACCAAGTCGATGCGGAGTGGGCGCGGCAGCGGATTGATGAGCTTGTCCAGGCGCTCACGAATGCGGGTCTGCTGCGGGACATCGGCAGCAGCACTTACGAGATCCACCCCTTGCTCACCAGCTATCTGCGTTCGCGGTGGACGGCTCCCGAAGCCTGCCAGCGCGCCTTCGTAGACGTTATGGGCAGGGTTGCCAATCCGCTCGTGGCGCGGCCCTACCACGAGCAGCGCATTCATTTCTCACTGCATGGCGCCAACTTTCACTTTGCCCGGCAGCTCGCGCAACCACTCGCCAGGGAGCAAGACTTCGGTGCACTAACTCAATCCCTCGCCGCTTACGCGCAGCACTCCCGAAACTTCGCCGAGGCTGCACGCCTATTTAGCGAATTTGCCCAACATTCCGCAGCGGTTAAGGACTTGGAGCACGAGGGTGTCGCGTATCACCATCTCGGCCTCATCGCCGAAGAACGGCAAGACTTTGCCACGGCGCAGGAGTTCTATCTCAAGGCCCTCGCCATTGCGAAGCAGCTGGGCGACCTGCAGCGCGCTGCTTCCACCTACGGGCAACTGGGCAACTTTTCCCGACGGCAGCGGGAATTCGATGCCGCCCGGAAGTGGTACCTCGAGTCTCTGGCCATTTCCGAAAAACAGGGCTACCTGTCGCTCTCCGCCACGGCGTATCACCATTTGGGCATGATCGCTCAAGAACAGCGGGACTTCGACGCCGCCCGGGAGTGGTATTTGAAGTCTCTCCCCATTCAGGAAAAACAGGAGAACCTGCAGGCCGCATCCCAGGGGTATCACGAATTGGGCAGACTCGCTCAAGAGCAGCGCGACTTCGAGACAGCCCGGGAGTGGTATCGTAAATCCCTAGTCATTAAGGAGCAGCAGCACGACCTGCAC
>Ga0306924_10004732_pt1 | contig 13332 bp, 13 predicted proteins | sample sta12Can44000111_FD_203756 | JGI IMG/M metagenome (GOLD analysis project Ga0306924, IMG submission 203756) | Lab enrichment of tropical soil microbial communities from Luquillo Experimental Forest, Puerto Rico - statanox.12C.anox.44.000.111 (v2)... | ecosystem: Environmental > Terrestrial >... | reverse complement strand
CGAAGCAATCGACGAAGGGGTGCTCGCCAGGATCGTGATCCCCGAAGGCACGGAGCACGTCGCGGTCAACACCCCGATCGCGGTGATCGCCGCCAATGGTGAAGACGTCGCTGCCGCCGAGAAAACCGCCTTTTCTGCTAGGCCGCCTGCGGCTTTCCGTGCGCCCGCTACGCCCGCAACCCCGCAGCGGGTGCCCTTGGTGCAGTCCGAGTACACCGGCAAGACCACGACAATGACGGTGCGTGAGGCATTGCGCGATGCAATGGCCGAGGAAATGCGCCGCGACGAAACGGTGTTTCTGCTCGGCGAGGAGGTCGCCGAGTACCAGGGCGCCTACAAGGTCAGCCAAGGTCTTTTGCAGGAATTCGGGCCGCGCCGCGTCATCGATACCCCGATCACCGAGCACGGCTTCACAGGGCTCGGGATCGGGGCAGGGTTTGCCGGTCTGCGGCCGATTGTTGAATTCATGACCTTCAACTTCGCGATGCAGGCGATGGATCAGATCATCAACTCGGCAACAAAGACCCGCTACATGTCAGGCGGCCAGATGAGCTGTCCGATCGTCTTCCGCGGGCCGAACGGAATCGCCGCGCGCGTCGCTGCACAACATTCGCAATGTTATGCGAGCTGGTACGCGCATGTACCCGGCCTCAAGGTCGTCGCTCCCTTTACCGGCGCCGACCATAAGGGGTTGCTGAAGGCGGCGATCCGCGATCCCAATCCGGTCGTCTTTCTCGAGCACGAACTCGTTTACGGGGAGAGCTTTGCGGTGCCGGATGACGTCGAGTTCATCATACCGATCGGCAAAGCCCGGATCGCGAGGGAAGGCGCGCACGTCACGATTACGGCGTTCTCGCGCATGGTAAAGCTGGCGATGCAGGCCGCTGAGGAGCTGGAGAAGGCAGGCATTTCCGCCGAGGTGATCGATCTGCGGACATTGCGCCCGTTCGACCTCGAAACCGTGGTCGCCTCGGTCAAGAAGACCAGCCGCCTTGTCGCGGTCGAAGAGGGGTGGCCGTTCGCCGGCATCGGCTCGGAAATCGCAGCGCTCATGATGGAGGAGTGTTTCGACTGGCTCGATGCCCCCGTGAAGCGGGTCGCCGGCAAGGATGTCCCGCTGCCTTATGCGGCCAATCTCGAGCGCCTTGCGGTGCCCCAGGTCGAGGACATTGCCGCCGCGGCGCGCGAGGTCGCCTACCGCTGAAGCGATGACGGTGGAGGGCGAGGGGGAGGGGCCATGCCGATCCAAATCCTGATGCCGGCGTTGTCGCCGACGATGACCGAAGGCAATCTCGCTAAGTGGCTCAAGAGAGAAGGCGACGAGGTGCGTTCCGGCGACGTGCTCGCCGAGATCGAGACCGACAAGGCAACAATGGAATACGAAGCGATCGACGACGGGCGCCTCGGCAGGATCCTCGTCCCCGAAGGTGCGCAGGGGATCAGGGTCAATGAGCCGATCGCATTGCTGTTGGCGAAGGGCGAGGACCCCTCCGCCTTGGAGGAACTTACCGAGGCCCCCACTAAAGCCACCCCCGCGGTGACGCGGGAGCCGGAGCGCGCACAGCATTCGCCAGTGCAAGCCGCGCCGGCGGCGCAACCGGCGCCCGCGCGGGGCAACGGCCGCATTTTTGCTAGCCCGTTGGCACGCCGGATGGCGCAGCAGGCCGGCCTCGATCTCGGCGCGATTACCGGCTCTGGGCCGCAGGGCCGCATCGTCAAGGCCGATATCGAATCGGCGGTTCTGGCGATGAAGGGTGCGCCGACCGCTGCTCCGCCGCGGCCCGCGACCGCGCCGCTGCAACTGGCTGTGGCGGTGGCGCCGACGCCGCTCGCGCTCTCAAAGGAACGGGTGCTGGCACTTGCCGGGAACCCGCCCTATACCGAGCGCCCGCTGACCGCGATGCGCCGCGTCATCGCCAGGCGGCTGACCGAATCAAAGCAAACAGTTCCGCATTTTTACCTGACGGTCGATTGCGAGATCGACGAACTCTTGAAGTTCCGCACCGAGCTTAACGCCAAGTCCGATGCTTACCGCATCTCGGTCAACGACTTTGCGATCCGCGCCGCAGCGCTTGCATTGCGCAAGGTGCCCGCAGCAAACGCGTCGTGGAGCGACGAGGCGGTCCTGCAGTGGGACGCCGTCGATATCGCCGTCGCCGTGGCACTTGAGGACGGATTGATCACGCCGATCGTCAAAAACGCCGATCTCAAGGGGCTGGCGGCGATCGCCAACGAAACTAAGGACCTCGCGGCGCGCGCGCGGGCGGGGAAGTTGAAGCTCGAGGAATTTCAGGGCGGGACTTTTTCGATCTCGAACCTCGGCATGTTCGGGGTCCGCGATTTCGCAGCCATCATCAACCCACCGCATGGCGGCATTCTTGCGGTCGGCGCCGGCGAACAGCGGCCGGTGGTCAAAAACGGTGCGCTCGCGATCGCCACCGTGATGAGCTGTACACTCGCCTGCGACCACCGGGTCGTCGACGGCGCCGTCGGTGCGCAATTCCTCGCCGCTTTCAAAAAGCTCATCGAGGACCCGCTGACGATGCTGCTGTGAAGGTACAAGGGCGAGATGGCGGAAACTTCGTTCGATCTGATCGTCGTAGGCGGCGGTCCCGGCGGCTATGTCGCCGCAATTCGGGCGGCGCAGCTGGGAATGAAGACGGCGCTTGTCGAGCGCGAGCAACTCGGCGGAATTTGCCTCAACTGGGGCTGCATCCCGACCAAAGCATTGTTGCGCAGCTCCGAGATCAATCATCTGCTGCATCGCCTCGACGATTTTGGGTTTTCCGCCAAGGACATCAGCTTTGATGCCGGCAAGGTCGTGGCGCGGTCGCGTGCGGTCGCCAAGCAGCTGTCGAACGGCGTCGCCTATCTGTTGCGCAAGAACAAGGTCACGGTCTTCGACGGGCATGGCCACCTCGCCGGGAAGGGCCGGCTCGCGATAACAAAGGACAACAATGCCGTCGCCGAGCTGTCCTCGGAGCACATCGTGCTCGCCACCGGCGCGCGGGCGCGCAACTTGCCCGGGCTCGAGCCCGACGGCGAACTCGTGTGGACCTACAAGGAAGCGATGGTGCCGCCTGCCATCCCCAAATCGCTGCTGGTCGTCGGGTCCGGCGCGATCGGGATCGAATTCGCCAGCTTCTATCGCGACATGGGGGCCGAGGTGACCGTGGTCGAGGTGCTCGACCGCGTGCTCCCGGTCGAGGACGAAGAGATCTCCACCTTCGCCCGCAAATCTTTTGAGAAGCAGGGGATCAAGATCCACACCGGAGCGAGCGTTTCCGCTGTCGAGCGGAATGGCGACAGCGTTACGGCGCGGGTCGAGGCGGACGGTGGGACGCATGACGCGAATGTCGAGCGAGTCATCCTCGCCGTGGGCATCGTTGGCAATGTCGAAAACATCGGTCTCGAAAACACCGGTGTAGTCGTGGAAAAAACTCACGTGGTTGTCGATGAATGGCTGCGCACCGGCGAGCCCGGGATCTACGCGATTGGCGATCTCGTCGGCCCGCCCTGGCTCGCCCACAAAGCAAGCCACGAAGGGGTGATCTGCGTCGAGCACATCGCCGGGGTGAACGACGTGCACCCGCTCGATATTCGCAACATTCCGGCCTGCACTTATTGCCGGCCGCAAGTGGCCAGCGTCGGTCTGACCGAGAAAGCCGCCCAGGAAGCGGGCTACGAGGTCAAGATCGGCCATTTCCCGTTCATCGGCAACGGCAAGGCAATTGCACTCGGCGAGCCGGAGGGGATGGTCAAGACGGTTTTCGACAGCAAAACCGGCGAGCTGTTGGGTGCGCACATGGTCGGCGCCGAGGTGACGGAGTTGATCCAAGGGTACACGATCGCCAAGACCTTGGAGACGACCGAGGCCGAGTTGATCCGCACGATCTTCCCGCATCCGACCTTGTCGGAGACGATGCACGAGGCCGTGCTTGACGCGTATGGGAGGGCCATCCACTTCTAGCGGAACGCTTTTCGCCCTCAGGCTGGTCGAATGAATCCCGCAAGCGGAAGCGCGGCACCGCTGTTGCCGCGCCATCCCGAAAAGGCCCACCGCCCCGACAGCCCGATTCCGCGCAAGCCCGATTGGCTGCGCGTCAAGGCGCCGGTCTCGCCGGAATATCAGGCGACGCGGCGGCTGATGCGCGAGCTCGAGCTCAACACCGTGTGCGAGGAAGCGGCCTGCCCGAATATCGGCGAGTGCTGGAAGCAGAAGCACGCGACGGTGATGATCCTGGGTCGGGTGTGCACGCGTGCCTGCACTTTTTGCAATGTCGCGACCGGCCGGCCCGATTTCCTCGACCCGCGCGAGCCCGAGCGCGTCGCGCAAGCGGTGGCAGCCCTCGGGCTTTCCCATGTCGTCGTCACCTCGGTTGACCGAGACGATCTCGACGACGGCGGCGCCGGGCATTTCGCGCGATCGATCGCGGCGATCCGCGCCGCTGCGCCCGGCACGACGATCGAGGTCTTGACCCCCGATTTCCTGCGCAAGGAGGGCGCGCTCGAAACCGTCATTGCGGCGAAACCGGACGTCTTCAACCACAATCTCGAAACCGTGCCGCGTCTTTATGCCGAGGTGCGGCCGGGGGCCCGCTATTTCCATTCGCTGCGGCTCCTCGATCAGGCCAAGCGCCACAACCCGGCCATTTTCACAAAATCGGGAGTTATGGTCGGACTGGGCGAGGACAAGGGCGAAGTGCTGCAGCTCATGGACGATCTGCGCGCCGCCGAGGTCGACTTTCTGACGATCGGCCAATACCTGCAGCCGACGCCGAAGCATCACCCGATAGCGCGCTTCGTGACGCCGGACGAGTTCCGCAGCTATGCAAATCTCGCGCTCGGCAAGGGTTTCCTGTTGGTCTCGGCGTCACCGCTCACGCGGTCTTCCTATCACGCGGGGGATGATTTCGCGCGGTTGCGGGCGGCGCGAAACGCCAAGCTCGCCGCCGCCGGCTAAGGCCCGCCGCAATGCCGACCCATGCCGAAGAGCGGGTGCTGCCGTACACGCCCGAGCAACTCTTCAGTCTCGTCGCCGATATCGAACACTATCCCGAGTTCCTGCCCTGGTGCGTCGGCGCCCGCATCAAAAGGCGCGAGGCCAATTTCGTTGTCGCCGATTTGATCATCGGCTTTCGCATGTTCCGAGAGCGCTTTACCTCGCGCGTCACGCTCGATCCGCCAAAGCAGATCGATGTCGCCTATTCCGAGGGTCCGTTCCGTTATCTGACTAATCACTGGACCTTTACCCCGGCTCCCGACGGCTGCCGGGTCGGTTTTTTTGTCGATTTCGAATTCAAGTCGCGCCTGTTGCAACGGCTGATCGAGGTGCTGTTCAACGAAGCGGTGCGCCGCATGGTGAGCGCCTTTGAAAAACGCGCCCTTGACCTCTACGGCGCCCCGTCGCAGTGCCGCACCCGCCAGCCTGCAGTCTGAAGAAATAAGGTACATGCAAATTATCGACGATCGCACCGGCGCGCGAGCCTTCCAGACGATGGTGCCGATGCGGGACGGCACCCGGCTCAACACCTTCGTGTTCCTGCCGGAGAGCAGCGGACCGTGCTGGCCGGTCATCCTGCATCGCACCCCCTACGGCATCACTGCCGCCGATGCCTCCGACAAGACGGACTGCACCAGGGCATGGCTGCCGAGTGCGGAGGAGCCGTTGCGCGGCTCGATCCTGCGCGGTTGGCGCAATATCCTCGCGCACGGCTACTCCGCGGTCTACCAGGACACGCGCGGCCGCCACGGCTCGGAGGGCGAGGACCGCGTCTATGCCGATGACGCCGCAGACGGCTACGACACATTGGAGTGGATTGCCGCCCAGCCCTGGACCAACCGCGAGATCGGAATGTCGGGCTCCTCGGCCGGCGCGACGACGACGTTTGCCGCCGCCTCGACGCGACATCCGACATTGCGCGCGTTTTTCGCGCAGGCCGGCGCCTCCAGTATCTACGACGATGTCGTCTATGAGGGCCAGTCGATCGAGATGGAGCGGCTGTGGCTCTGAGTGGCGCGCAACGTTCCCGGCCTGTCGCAATCGCACCGCGAAGCCGTCATTAGGCGGTTTGGGGTCACGCCGGCCGAGCTGGAGGCGGCCGCAGCATCGGCCGCCGAACGCTATGCGCGGCTCGACGCGGCGCGCAATAGCGATCCGCCGTTCATCACCTCGCCGGATTGGATGCGATTGCCGCTGACCGGTTCCCCCGACTTTGCCCTCTGGCAGCCCTTTCTCGACGAGATCATCACGCATCCCTCGCCTGACGCGTTACGTGCAGTGCACAACTTCCGCCGCACGATCGAGATCCCGGGGTTCCACGTCACCACTTGGTTCGACATCTTCCAGACCAGCGTCTTGGCGGCGTTCAACGACATTCAAGCGCGTGTCGGCAATCAGAAGCTATGGATCGGGCCCAATGAGCACCATTTCGTCTATCACAATAGTTTCTGGCCGCGTGATCCCTATTTCGAATGGTTCGATTATTGGCTGAAGGGCGAGCCGACCGGCATTATGGACGAGCCCGCAGTGTTCTATTCGCCACGCGCCTGGGTCGAAGACCGGGAAGGCTATATGGCGAGCGATTGGCGGTATGCGGAGCGTTGGCCGCCGCCCGACGCAAGGCCAATGCGGTTTTATCTGCGCGGCGACGGCAGTCTCGGCGCCGACGGTCGCGGCGGGCCGCCGCGCTGCTACCGTTATGATCCGCGCCGGCCGATCCCGACGTTGGAGGCCGTAATATGCTGATCGATGCCGGGCCGCGTGACCACCGCCCGGTCCAGTCATTGCCCGATTACGGTCTGATCTACCGCGGCGAGCGCCTGCGCACAGACCTGACCATTGCCGGCGAGGTCCGCGTCAGCCTTGCGGTGCAGTCCGATTGCCCCGACACCGATTTTGTGGCCAAGCTGATTGACCTCCACCCCGATGGGCGCGCGATGCTGCTGATGGATGGCGTAATGCGGGCAATGTACCGCGACCCGTCCGGTGAGCCGCACCACCTCGACCCTGATCGCGTGGAGCGGGTGACGATCAATCTCGGCCATATCCACCACACCTTCGCCGCCGGCCACCGCATCGAGATCGACGTGACCAGCAGCAATTTTCCGCGCCGCGCGCGCAATACCAATAGCGGTCATACGGTACTGGCGAACGACACTGAGAACGACATTCGCGTCACCACGAACACCGTTCACCACGCCGATGCGACATCCTCGTTCGTCGAGCTTCCAGTACTCCCTCCGTGACGCCCCGCTATTCCGCGGACTGCGCCGCGAGCACCGGCGGGATCCGCCGCAAGCGGCCGGGCAGGAAGAGCCCGGCCGCCGCGACAAAGGCGGCGCAGCCGGCGAGTGTCAGCCACAGCGGCGCAAAGCTTCCGGTACCGTCATGGATCATGGCGACGAGCTTGACGCCGATCGTGCTGACGCCCAGCGCCAACAGAAATTTGGCGCCGAAGGCGGTAGCGCGCCAATGGGCCGGCGAGTAGCGCGCGAGCAGCGCGTTCTCTGCCGGCACCGACAGCACGCCGAGATAGTTGACCGCGATCATTGCGGCGAGCAGCGGCACGTCGCGTGCTTGCGCGGCGATGCAGAACAGCGGCACCTGAACCGCCCATGCCGAGACATAGACGGCCTTCAGCGCAAAGCGATCGGCGAGCCAGCCGCCGACCAGCTGCGCCGTCGCCGCGATCAGAAACACGAGGGTCACAAAACCGCCGGCGTCCAGCGTCCTGCCGTCGGTCAGGCCAGTCAGCCCCGCGGCAAACGCTTTCGGCAGCGCGACCGGGATTGCCTGCGATATCGTGCCGTCGGCGAGCATCGTGAACGACAGCACGATGAATGTGCGCACAACATCGCTGCGCGCCGCCTCCGGCTCGAGGCGGTGTTCAACCTGGGGCTCCCGAACCCTGCGCCCGCCGCGGATGCAGAAGAGCAGCGCCAGACCGGTTGCAGCACACAGCGCGCCGGGGATGACGAAGGCCGCCCGCCAGCCGATCGTCTGTGCCAGCGCGCCGGCAATGAAAGCCGCCGCGCCGAGGCCGATGCTGCCCGCTATGCCGTTGATGCCGAGCGCTCGCCCACGGTTTTTCGTGCTCCGCACCAGCCAAGCGGTGCCGACCGGGTGGTAAATCGAGCCGAACAGCCCGATTGCAGCAAGACCCAGCGTCAGCGCTACGGGGCCGCCGGTCAAGCCGGTGGCAATCGCAGCGCCGCCGGTGCCGACAAAAAAGACGACCATCATCCCCTCGTCGCTCCACCGGTCGCCGAGCCACCCCGCCGGCAGCGCGCCGACGCCGAACAGCACGAAGCCGCCGAGGGAAAGCGACAACAAGTCGCCGTAGGACATGCCCCAGCGTTTCTCGAGCGCGAGCACGACGGTCGGGTACAGCAGCATCAACAGATGCGCAAAAAAGTGGCCAGCGCTCGAAAAGCCCAGCGCCAAAGCGCCAGCGCGCGAGTTCATTCGTCCTTTACACCGGCGCGAGCGGCCGGTGCGGGTCGGGCGGCAGCTCGACACGGACCGCATCGCCGGGGCGGACCTCACCGCCGGCGATGACGATACCCATAATGCCGGCCTTGCGCACCAGATCGCCGCGCTCGTCGCGCCCCAGTGTCGCGGCCATCAGCCCGTCCTGAATGCGGTTGAGCTGGCCGCACGGGTTGCGCAGACCGGTCACTTCGACGACCGCCGCCCCGCCGAGATGCAACTGCGTGCCGGCCGGCAGTCCCAGAAGATCGATGCCACGCGTCGTGATGTTCTCACCCATCTGCCCGGCCGAGACGGCGAGGCCACCTTGCCGCAGCTCGTCGTGCAGCTCGGCATGGATCAGATGGACCTGGCGTAGATTGGGTTGGGTGGGGTCGCGCGCCACGCGTGAGCGGTGTTTGACCCTGGTGCCGAAATGGGCGTCGCCTTCGACACCGAGCCCGGTCACCAGCCGGATGCCGCCCTCGTTGGTTTTGATGAGCGTATGCTTGGGGCTGCGGCTGACCGCAGTGACCACGCCGTCCATTCCTTCCTCTTTTACGTGACCGGCACCCGCCGCTTTGCCAATTCCGCCTCGTCGATGCGCAGTCCGAGTCCGGACTCCAGCGGCAGATAAAACAGCCCGTCTATCGGCTTTGGCGGATTTTCGAAGACGGCGTGCTGGCGCGGCGCCGGATCGTTGCACTCGCACGGTTTGGTCGCGTGCAGTTGACTGGCCACTACTTGCAAATTCGCCATGTGGCCGATCATCGGCTGGGTTTGATGCGGCACGAGCTCGACGCCATGCGCATGGGCCAATGCGGCGCAGCGCAGCAGGCCGGTAATGCCGCCCATCTTGACGATGTCGGGCTGCACCATCCGCAGCCCCGCGGCGATCAGATCTGCTACTCCGGACAGTGTGTAGGTCTGCTCGCCGGCCGACACGGTGATGTCGAGCTTCTGCGCGACCTCGCCCATCGCCTTCACGTGATAGTGCTGCACCGGCTCCTCGAACCACCAATAGTCGAGTTCCTCGAGCACGCGGCCTACGCGGATCGCGCCGCCGATCGAGTAGCCGTTATTGGCGTCGAAGGCGAGCGGAAAACCGTCTCCGACCAGCCGCCGCACCGCGCGCGCTTTGGCGATGTCGCCGGGAATGTCGAGATCCGGCTTGGTCCGGTCGTTGTCGAAGCGGATCTTGACCGCTACGGGCTTGTCTTTCAGGCGCGTCTCGACGACGCGCAGAACGTCGTCGACGCTGCGCTCGCCATTGCCGCCGATCGACGCATAGAACGGCAGTCGCGTGCGCCACGCGCCGCCGAGGAGCTTGTAGATGGGCTGGCCCAGGAGCTTGCCTTTGAGGTCCCACAGTGCAATGTCAACCGCGGCCAGTGCGCCGCTCAGCGCACCTTCGGGCCCGAGCTTGGCGAATTTATGCAGCAGCGTGTCATGCAGCACTGCGTGATCGAGCGGATCCGCGCCGATCAGCTCCGGTGCGAGATTGGTCCGGATGATCCCGAGCGAGGCGAGACCGCCCCGCATCGGCGACGCCTCGCCGATACCGGTCAAGCCATCCTCACAGTGGATTCTGATCCAAGCGCTGCGCTGCGCCGGCTTGTCCTGCGGCGCCCATTGGATCTGAAAAACCTCTATATCGGAAATTCTCACGGGGCCCTCCCGCCTGCGTCTCTTTCAGGTTTCATTAGGCTACTGTATCCACTTCGCGTGCGTGGTCTCGTCCGATATGCGCCTTTGGGTCCCACCGCAAGCCTACCACGCCGCGGCGCAGCTGTCGCGCCGCGGTTCGGAGCTGGTTGACATGACCTGGCTCGACAGGCCCATCGCAGGCGCGGCTCCGTATATACACGGATTGACATGCCAATTCGTCGGCATTACCTTTGGATGCGGTGAATCACTTAGTTTCGGAAGAAGACCCCATGGCTCGGACCCGCGTGTTTAAATCCGGCAATAGCCAAGCTGTTCGCATACCGGCCGAGCTCGCCTACGCAGATACCGACATAGATCTCGAGATCATACGACTGGGTGAGGTCATCACGATTTTCCCCGCTCGCAATAGCTTGAAGGATGCAATCGCCGCGCTGCGCCGCATGCCAAAGCCCCCTCACGTCGAGAAGCGGCAGCCGATCGATGTTCCTATGCGTCGGCGGGATTGAGGGTGTGGTGGGCTCTTGGCATACCTTCTCGACACTAATATCGCCATTCACGCCCGCGACGGCACCGACGCGGTTCTAGACAAGCTGGCGGAGCATGACGGCGAGGTATTGCTGTCTGCTTTGAGCCTTGCCGAACTGCAGCGGGGTGTCTACCGAGATCCCAGCGTTACGGCCATACGCCAGGCTCGGCTGGAGGTGTTGCTGCGTGGTCTGCCGGTGCTACCCTTTGACGCTCCAGCGGCACTCGCCTATGGCCGGATCATTGCCCAATGCGGTTGGGTGCGTGGGCGCGATTTCGATCGAATGATCGCCGCCCATGCAATGAGCAGCAATTCGGTTCTGGTGACCGATAACACGGCTGATTTCAGCGACATTCCGGCTCTGTCCATGGAGAACTGGGTGGTTTAGACGCGGTCACCACGCCGCGGCCCAGCCGTCGCGGCGCGGGTCAGAGCCGGCGAGCAGCATGCCGGTGGCGGCGTCGCGGTGGATGATTTCAACACTGCACGGGCCATCGAGGTCGCCAACAGTCTTGACCGGATGGCCGCGTCGCGCGAGCTCGGTGCGCACCGCAGCGGGAAAGCGCCGTTCGATCGTCAACGCGTCCTCGCCGTCATGCGGCCAGTTTGCGTATTGGCCGGGGACATTGGATGTCCAGCGCGGCATCTCGGCAGCCTGTTGTGGGTCGAGCCCGAAATCAATCATCGCCGTCAGCACCTGCAGATTGATCTGCACCTGGTTGTCGGCGCCGGGCGTGCCGAAGACGCACCACAGTGCCCCGTCCTTAAGCACGATCGGCGGGTTCATCGTATGGCGCACCCGCCGCCCGGGCCGTAGCCGGTTGGGATGACCGGGCTCGAGGTGCCAATAGGCCATGCGGTTGTTGAGCAGGATGCCGGTACCGCCGGCGATGACGCCCGAACCGAAACCGCTGTTGATGCTCTGCACCCCCGAGACCGCATTGCCCTCGCCGTCGGCGGTGCAGAAATAGGTCGTGTCGCCCGCGGCCGCGGCGACCCCTCGGGTTGGTTCGGCACGTCGCATGTCGATGCGGGCGGCAAGCCGTGCGGCATACCCTGGCGACAGCAGTTCTCCGAGCGGCGCCGCGGCCGAGCGCGGATCGGCGCCCCAGCGTTCGCGATCGACAAAGGCGAGCTTTTTGGCTTCGACCATGACATGCACCGCGTCGGCGGATAGCTGCCCCATCCGCACGAGATCGAAATTTTCGAGGATCTTCAGCTCCTCAAGCAGCACAAATCCGGTCGAATTTGGGGGCGCTTCGAGGACGGTGAAACCGCGGTAGTCGATATTGATCGGCTCCTGCTGCTCGGCCTCAAAGGCTTCGAGGTCGCGTGTCCTGAGCAGGGTCCCCGCGGCTTCGAGGTGCGCTGCAAGCCGCCGCGCCAGGCGGCCGCGATAGAAAGTGTCCGCACCATCCGCTGCGATCTCTTCGAGGGTGCGGGCGAGGTCGGGCTGCACGATTGCTGCGCCAAGCCGCGGCGGCGCGCCGTCGGCGAGGAACATTTCGGTGCTCCGTGGATCGGCGGCGAGCGTCGTGCGGTATTCTTCTGCGAAGTGGCAATAGCTGCGCGTCGCGCCAAAACCGTCGCGGGCGGAGGCGATGGCCTCGCCAAAGAGATCGCGCCACGGTAGCCGTCCGAAACTGCGGTGCATTGTGCCAAGCGCGGCGAGCATTCCCGGGACCGAAACCGAAAGCGGGCCGATGCGCGGTATCCCGCCAGCATAGCGCTCGGGCGTAGCGGCGGCCGGGGCGGGGCCGGTGCCGTTGAACACGACGGCGCGGCCGGTTGCCTGCTCGTAGACCTGGTAAAAACCGTCGCCGCCGAGCCCGGACATCATCGGCTCGACCACGGCAAGCGTCACCGCCGTCGCGACGGCCGCATCAACCGCGTTGCCGCCGGCGCGCAGGGCGAGAAGGCCAGCCTGCGCCGCGAGCGGATGGTTTGCCGCGACGGCGCCGCGCCGCCCGATGATCAGCGGCCGATACGAACGCATTTCCATAGCCACTCCTGGTCTCCTTTCCGTGGCATACTAATGGATAAAGCTCACAGAGGCCGCTATGGGCAACAAGCAATGAGGAGAAGCTGCCGGTTTGCGGTTATCGCGCTGTTGCTCGCGGCGCTGGCCGGCTGTGCCGAAAGCGGGAGCGACAGCTCCGACAGCGACAGGCACCCGGTCTTCTATGGCGGTGTGTCGGGCGGCGGGACGCGGCCGTGATGGTACGGCAGACGAGCTGCGGCGTGATCGTCACCGATGGCGAGCGCATTCTGCTCGGCCACGCGACGCGATCGCCGCGCTGGGACATCCCCAAGGGGGTCGCGGAGGCCGGAGAAAGCTTCGTCAGGACGGCGGCGCGGGAGCTCTTCGAAGAAACCAATCTTTCCGTTGCCCCGGAAATCTTAGCCGACCTCGGCGTGCACCGGTATCTGCGCGGCAAGGATTTGGCGCTGTTTGCCTGGATGCCGCCCCGCCTGCCGGATCCGCAGAGCCTGACCTGCACGTCGCATTTCGCGCTGGCCGATGGTAAATTGCTGCCTGAATTCGACCGCTTTGGTCTGTTCCCGTGGGATGAGGTGCTCACTCGCGTCGGCAAGAACCTGGCGCGGGTGTTGGCATCGATCCGACAAGACGTGATACGCTAGCCGAATCAGCAATCCGAGGAGGAAA
>Ga0306924_10004729_pt1 | contig 13336 bp, 11 predicted proteins | sample sta12Can44000111_FD_203756 | JGI IMG/M metagenome (GOLD analysis project Ga0306924, IMG submission 203756) | Lab enrichment of tropical soil microbial communities from Luquillo Experimental Forest, Puerto Rico - statanox.12C.anox.44.000.111 (v2)... | ecosystem: Environmental > Terrestrial >... | reverse complement strand
GATCCGGGTCCACCCGCTCGTCTGTACCGCTTACAACGCGGATTTTGACGGGGACCAGATGGCTGTTCATGTCCCTCTTTCAGTTGAGGCACAAATGGAAGCGCGGCTGCTTATGCTCGCTCCGAACAATATCTTTTCGCCTTCCAGCGGCAAACCGATCACAACCCCGTCTCAGGATATTGTGCTTGGTTGTTATTACCTGACTCAGAATCCGCGTAAATCGGCCGTCCCGGAACGTTCGCGCCTCTTCGCCGACCTCTCCGAGATCGAGTTCGCCCTGTCTGAAGGCGCCATAAAGATTCACGAGAAAATCCGGTTTAGGAACCCAGATGCGGGCAGGAAGACAATCTACGGCGATGCAGAGGCTAAAACTATCGAGACTACCGCCGGGCGCGTGATCTTCAACGGGATTTGGCCTGCCGCCTTGGGATTCTTCAACAAGGTCGCCGGCAAGAAGCAGTTGAGCGAGGTGATTTGGCGGACCTATCAAGTTTCCGGGCAGCAGAAGACTGTCGAGACACTGGATCGCCTGAAGGAGCTTGGTTTCTATTGGGCCACCAAGGCGGGCGTATCGATCGGCATCACCGATATGATTATTCCCGAGGAGAAAAAGACCGAGCTCGACAAGGCTTATAAGCAGATCTCTCTGGTTGAGAGGCAGTACCGGAGCGGAATCATCACTGATGGCGAGCGCTACAACAAGATCATCGACATCTGGACACACGCCGGTGAAGAAATTTCCAACGTAATGTTTCGGACCCTTGAGCACAATGAAGGGAAGAAGGAACTCAATCCCGTCTATCTCATGCAGGATTCCGGAGCCCGGGGTAACCGCCAGCAGGTCAAGCAGCTGGCCGGGATGCGCGGACTGATGGCCAAGCCTTCCGGTGAAATTATCGAACGACCGATCACGTCAAACTTCCGCGAGGGCTTGTCCGTGTTGGAATACTTCATTTCCACCCACGGCGCCCGGAAGGGTCTTGCCGATACCGCGCTCAAGACAGCCGACTCTGGGTATCTGACCCGCAAGCTGGTCGACGCCGCTCAGGATGTGATCATTGTGGAAGAAGACTGCGGGACGCCTAATGGGATCGTGGTGCGACCGATCTATGAAGGCGACGACGAAGTCGTTGATCTGGCGACCAGGATTGTCGGCCGGGTGAGTTGCGAAACGATCGCTAACCCGGTAGGCAAGGAATTGATCATCAAGACTAACCAGTTGATCGAGGAACCGCAAGGCAACGCGCTGATGGGAATCGGTGTGGAACACTTGAAGATTAGATCTGTGCTGACCTGTGAATCCAAGCGTGGTGTTTGCGCGCGCTGCTATGGGCGAAACCTTGCTACCGGACAGATGGTAAAGCTCGGCGAGGCTGTAGGCATTATCGCTGCGCAGAGCATCGGTGAGCCTGGTACCCAGTTAACGATGCGCACCTTCCACATTGGCGGCACGGCTACCCAGCTGTTCAAGCAGCCAATCATTAAAGCCAAGAACGACGGTACGCTTCACTTCAACGACCTGCGGGTTGTGAAATCCGTGGATGGCAATTACATCGTGCTGAACAAGAATGGATCAGTGTCGGTTCATGCCAAGGACGGCCGCGAGCTGGAGCGTTACAACGTCGTCGTCGGCTCGGTCATTTCCGCGGGAGATGGCCAGAACGTCAAGAAGGGCGACACCTTCGTCCAGTGGGATCCATACAACGTTCCGATCCTGACCGAGAAGACGGGCCGGGTGGAGTTCCGGGATATGATTCCCGGCGTGACGGTAAAGCGGGAGATCGATGAGGCAACCGGTGTGATGGGAACGGTGGTCATCGAACACAAGGAGGATCTGCACCCGCAGGTGGTCATCATTGATGACAGTAGTTCTCCAACCAAGGGCGCAGTAACTGCAAGCTATTCGATTCCTGCGGGAGCCCATATTGTTGCCCAGGAAAACAGAAAGGTTCAAGCAGGCACGCTGTTGGCCAAAACCCCGCGGAAGATCGCCAAGACGAAGGACATCACGGGCGGGTTGCCACGCGTTGCCGAGCTCTTCGAAGCGCGCCGTCCCAAGGAGGCCGCGGAGATCGCGAAAATCGACGGCGTGGTTGAATTCGGCGGAACGGTCCGCGGGAAGCGCCGGTTGATCCTGCGTGATCCGGGTACCGGGCAGGAAGAGGAGCACCTGATTCCGCTCAATAAGCACATCATCGTGTTCAAAGGGGACTTCGTGAGGAAAGGGTCTCAGCTGACCGAGGGGCCGATCGTGCCGCACGAGATCCTGGAAGTCTGTGGTCCTCAGGATCTTCAGGAACATCTGGTCAACGAAGTGCAGGAGGTTTACCGGCTGCAGGGAGTCGAGATAAACGATAAGCACATTGAGATCATCGTCCGCCAGATGCTGCGCAAGGTGAAGGTCACCGAGCCTGGCGATACCGTGTTGCTCTGGGGCGATCAGATTGACCGGCTGGAGTTCGATAAAGAGAACCGGCGGGTGGTTGAGCAAGGCGGGAAGGCCGCCGAAGCGGTTCCGGTGCTTCTGGGCATCACCAAGGCATCGCTCGAGACCGACAGCTTCATCTCGGCCGCATCGTTCCAGGACACTACCCGGGTGCTTACCGAAGCGGCAACCCTGGGCAAAATCGACTATCTGCGAGGATTCAAGGAGAATGTGATCATGGGTCATCTGATCCCTGCCGGGACAGGGTTTGCCGATCACCGGAGCATTCGAACCTTGGAAACAGGCGAACCCCTGCCTGAACCGGCTGTGACTGAAACGGAGCCGGCGGTAGGGTAAAACCGCCAGGGCCCATTTTGTAGGGAGGTTGGATTCAGCCGCCTTACAAAGGACCGGAGCCCTTTACGAAGGACTTCTGCGCCTGCCAGAGGCACAGATTGCGCAGATGCCGATGGAAAGCCTGCCGAGGTGGCCATTCGTCCTCGTGCTCGTCGTCGTCCTCGAGCGAGGCACGGCACGGTTTAAGAATGGTGACCTCGAAAACCTTGGTCCGATTTAGCTAAACTTGCCGATGGCTTCATCTGGAATGTTCGACCACGAAAAACTTGATGTTTACCAGCTCGAGTTAAAATTCCTCACTTGGGTGACCCAATTCCTGGTCAATCTCGCTAGCCTGTCGGTGACCCAAACGCGAGAACTAAGGGAACAACTGGACCGCGCCAGTCTCTCGACGCTGCTAAATACTGCAGAAGGCAACGGAAAGCGACAGGGACGCCAACGCGCTAGATATTTTGATGATGCCCGTGGGTCGGCGATCGAGTGCGCGGCCTGCCTTGATGCGTCAGTTGCCAAAGCCTTCTCGAGTTTAGAGGAGATTCAGCCAGGCAAAGAGATGTTGCTGCGCGTCGTGTCAAATGCTTTCCAAATTAGTGGAGCGATTCGATCCGGAGCAATACCGGTCCGAGAGAATGCCTCTGCTGTAGAACAACCCTTCGAGGACGACGACGAGCACGAGGACGAGGACGAAACTCGACCACGTGGAAGCTAGATTCGATGTGGACCAGGCAGATTCTTCTTCCTCCCTACAAAAAAACCGGAAAATCAACAACTCCCAATGTCAATAGCTACCAAAACCGGTGACGCGGGTGAAACCGCCCTTATGTATGGGCGCCGAGTGCCAAAGACACACCGGCGCGTTGAAGCATACGGTACAGTCGACGAACTCAACGCCGCTCTGGGCATGGTCCGCGCTACAGCGACAGCCCCGCTGATCCGCGATCTCGTCCTTGCCGTTCAGAAGGAGCTCGTCGTATTAATGGGCGAATTAGCGGTGGCCGACGAGGATCGGGAAAGATTCAAAAAGGATGGATACGAATCGGTAACCGCGCAGATGGTGGATCGCCTTACGGCGGTCGTCGATGATCTGGAAAAAAATCACCAGATCGCCTTTAAACATTGGGCCACACCCGGATTTAATCAGGCTTCGGCTGCCTTGGATGGCGCGCGCACGACCTGTCGCCGGGCAGAGCGACGAATTGTCGCGCTGGCCGATAGCGCCGAGCACGTAAATCCGGAGACGATCCGCTACCTGAACCGATTATCGGACGTGCTCTGGCTCTTTGCCAGGTTTGTCGAGACGGGTCACGAGTAAGATTTCCGCTTGCGCGTTGTGGCGGGCTGCATCATAGTCTCCGACTCTGCGCGGAGAGCGACCTTGCGCGTGGCGCAGCTGTTACGAGAGCGATATGTCTTCAATGGAACTAATGACAGAACTCCTGGAAGCGGGAGTTCATTTTGGCCATCAAACCAAGCGATGGAACCCGCGGATGAAGCCGTTCATTTTTGAAAGGCGCAATTCCATCTACATCATCAATCTTGCGGAGACCGTCAAGCAGTTGCAAAGCGCAACAGAGTTCCTGGGCAACATCGCCCGGCAAGGCGGGAAGGTTCTTTTCATCGGCTGCAAAAAGCAGGCTCAGGAAGCGGTAAAAGAGGCAGCAGAAGCCTGCGGGCAATTCTACGTGAATCAGCGCTGGCTCGGAGGAACGCTGACTAACCTCAGCACCATTCGCAAGAGCGTCGCGAGGCTGACTTACCTCGAGCAGATCGAGCAGTCTCCCGAGTACTCAAAAATGGGCAAACAGGAACTCTCCGCTCTTCGGCGAGAGGCGGAGAAGCTCCGTCGCAACCTGGAGGGGATCCGCTCTATGGATCGGCTTCCTGATGCACTCGTCGTGATCGACACCACCCGGGAGTCGATCGCAATAGCAGAAGCCCAGCGTCTTCGCATCCCGACAGTTGCCATCGTCGATACGAACGCGGATCCGGATCGCGTGACCTACCCGATTGCCGGGAATGACGATGCGATCCGTGCCATCCGAGTGATACTTCAGAAGCTCGTCGATGCGATCTACACCGCCAGCCACGAGGTGGGCAAAGATGATGCCGCCTCTCTCGCGGCCGTTGCCGAGTAGTTCAACGGAGTCCTTGCGGCCATGGACCGGGCTTAACTTTTTCCTTTCGACCCATGAGTGAAGTGAACCCCGCTCTTGTCAAACAACTGCGCGAAAAAACAAATGCCGGAATCATGGACTGCAAGACGGCCCTCGTTGAAGCCGGCGGCAACCTGGACAAGGCCGAAGACATCCTGCGCAAAAAGGGAATCGCCAGCGCTTCCAAAAAGGCCGGCCGGTCAGCCAAGGAAGGGGTCGTCGCTTCCTATATCCATCTCCAGGGCAAGGTCGGTGTCCTTGTCGAGGTGAATTGTGAGACCGACTTCGTCGCGAAGAACGAGGGTTTCCGCGAATTTGTGAAAGATATCACCCTGCACATCGCTGCGGCGCACCCATTATTTGTCGCTCGTGACGAGGTGCCCCAGAACCTGATCGATCGTGAGCGAGATATCTACCGGGAGCAGGTAAAAGGGAAGCCCGCGAACGTCGTAGACAAGATTGTGGAGGGAAAACTCGACAAGTTCTTCGGCAGTGTTTGCCTGCTCGATCAGGCTTTCATCAAGAACCCGGATCAATCGATCAAGGACTTGATTGCCGCCAAAATTTCCCAACTCGGCGAAAATATCGTTGTTCGCCGGTTCACTCGGTACGTCGTCGGCGAGGAGTTGGACGCGTAAGACGTAAGACATTTCTGGTTTCTCGTCTCTCGGGTACGAAGTCGGAAGCCCCACACTGTAGGGCGACTGGGCCAGGCGCCAAACGCCAAACGAGACACCAGAAACGAGAAACGTCTTACGTGAAATGCCAAACGGAGGTTGCAGTTTACGGACTGATGATTAATATCGCCCGTCATGATGCGCGCGATTCTTCTCACCATTTGCCTGGCGGCAGGCATTTCAATCCCGGCCTTTTCACAGGACACCATCAGGGTAGGCGAATTCGGCTCTTTAACCGGCGATAACGCCAGTTTCGGGACCTCGCAAAACAATGGAGTGCAGATGGCGGTCCAGGAAATTAACGACTCCGGCGGTGTCCTGGGGAAGAAGATTCAGCTGCTCGTTGAAGACAATGAAACGAAGCAAGGCGAGACGACAACGATTGTCCGGAAGCTGATCTCGCAAGATCACGTCGTCGCGCTGATCGGTGAAGTGGCATCGTCGAAGAGCCTGGAAGCCGCTCCGATCGCTCAGGAAGCAAAAATCCCCCAGATTGCCACAGCCGCGACGAACCCGCGCGTGACTCAGACTGGCGACTTCATTTTCCGGGTCTGCTTTACCGATGACTTCCAGGCGGTCGTTATTGCGCGGTTTGTGCTGGAGAACCTCGGGAAAAAACGGGTCGCGTTCATGACCGACGTCAAGCAGGACTACAGTGTCGGACTGACCAACATTGCCAAGGCCTACTTCGCGAAAAACGGTGGACAGGTTGTTAAGGAGCAAAGCTATAGCTCGGGTGATAAGGATTTCCGGGCTCAATTGACCGACATCAAGGCCGCAGATCCGGATGTGATAATTATTACCGGCTACTATCCGGAGGCATCCTTGATTGCAAAGCAGGCTCGGCAGTTTGGTATCAAGTCGGTCCTGGTGGGGGGCGATGGCTGGGATGGATCCTCCCTGATTCCGGTCGGTGGAAAAGCAATTGAAGGCGCGTTTTTCTCCAACCACTTCTCAACCGACGATAAGTCTCCCACCGTGCAGGATTTTGTGGCGAAGTATAAGGCGAAATACAACGTCCTTCCCGATGCGTTCGCTGCCTTGGGCTATGACGCAGCGAAACTGCTGGCCGATGCGATCAAGCGGGCCGGCGGCACCGACTCCCAGAAGCTCCGCGATGCAATCGCCTCGACGAAAGACTTCCCGGGCGTCTCCGGCAAGATAACCATCAATCCGGAGCGAAATGCGGATAAGTCAGCAGTTATCCTGACGATTAAAGACGGGGCGGTTCACTACTACAAGACGATCGAACCGAAGGCCAGCTAGAAGGCTGGTTAATGAAATCATTCTGCCTCCTGGGTCTTGGCCTCCTTTTCGCCGGCTTCGCTGCAGGCGATGAGATCAAGATCGGCGAAGTCAATCCCCTGAGCGGCGGGATCTCCCAATTCGGAATTTCCTGCCACCAGGGTTTTTTGCTCGCATTTGAGGAAGTGAACCAGGCTGGAGGCGTTCTTGGGCAGAAGATCAAGTTGATCACCGAGGACGATCAATCAAAGCCGGGTCAGAGCTCTACGGCCGTCCGGAAGCTGATTACCCAGGACGGCGTCGTCGCCATTCTCGGCGACGCCACCTCCTCAGCGACAATGGAAGCCGCTCCGATCGCGCAGGCGGCAAAAGTCCCGATGCTCACTCCGAGCGCGACCAATCCGCGAATCACCGAACTCGGAGACGATATCTTTCGGGTGTGCTTCCTGGATGAATTTCAAGGCCGGGTCCTGGCGCGCTTTGCTCGCGAGAAACTGCACCTGGGGAAGATCGCAATGTTGACGGACGTTAAGCAGGACTACAGCGTCGACCTTACGCGCTTCTTTAAGGAGGAATTCGTCAGGCTTGGCGGCACGATTGTAAAGGAGGAGAGCTACTCCAGCGGCGATACGGATTTTCGGGCGCAGTTGTCGGCGATCCGGGCCGCGAAACCCGACGCCTTCTGTATTCCGGGCTACTATTCCGAAGTGAGCCTGATCCTGAAGCAGGCCAGACAGTTTGGCCTCACCATCCCCGGCCTCGGCTGTGACGGTTGGGCAAACGATACTCTTCTTTCAATCGGCGGGAAGGCGGTCGAGGGATGTTATTTCACCAATCACTTTTCCCCAGACGATCCCTCGCCTCTGGTGCAGAAATTTGTCAGCGCGTACAAAACAAAATACGGTGCGGTCCCGGACACCTTTGGCGCCCTCGGGTACGACGCTGCCCGGTTGCTGGCCGACGCAATCCGCCGGGCTGGGAAACCGGAGTCTCAAGCAATTCGTGATGCTCTGGCCGGGACGAAAGATTTCCAGGGAGTGACCGGCGAGATCTCGATCGACGAGAAACGAAACGCCTCGAAATCAGTCCTCGTCATCACCATCAAGAACGGAAAGTTCGAAATAGCCGATAAGGTTACTCCCTGAGAAACTCGGAACTTGAAACCGTCCCGGCGGTTGGTAGCCTCAACGGGTTGGTGGGTAGGATGTTACATTGGTTGAGCAAACGCGTGCTTCTCGTGCTTGGGGTCAGGCTCTTGGTCTGGTCCGCGGAGGGGCAGGAAGAGATCACCATCGGCGAGGTAAACCCAATCTCGGGCGCGATCGGGCAATATGGAACCACCTGTCACGCCGGTATACAATTGGCCATTGATCAGATCAACGCCGCCGGCGGCGTCCTTGGTAAAAAGATTCATCTTTTAACCGAAGACAACCAGTCACAATCAGGCCAGACGTCGACCATCATCCGGAAGTTTGTCACCCGGGATAAAGTGGTTGCGATCATCGGAGACCTTACCTCTTCGGCGACCATGGAAGGGGCCCCGCTAGCACAGGCGGCGAAAGTGCCCATGGTGAGCCCCTTGGCTACCAATCCAAAGGTAACCGAGATCGGTGACTACATTTTTCGTGTTTGTTTTATCGATGAATTTCAGGGCAGGGTTATGGCACGCTTCGCGCTGCAAAATCTGAAGACGACGAAGGCAGCGATTCTGACGGACGTGAAGCAGGACTATAGCGTTGGCTTGCGCGGATTCTTTTCTGAAAGCTATACCGCCGGTGGCGGCGGAGTGACGAAGGAACAGAGCTACTCCAGTGGGGATACAGATTTTCGGGCCCAGCTGACCTCGATTAAGGCGGCTCGGCCTGAAGTGGTTTTTCTGCCGGGCTACTATCCCGAAGTCAGCCTGATTCTGAAGCAGGCCAGGCAACTGGGACTAAATATACCCTTCATCGGTTGCGAAGCCTGGGACAGCCCTACTTTACTCCAGATAGCCGGCAGCGCGGCAAACGGTTGTTTCTTTTCCAACCAATTCTCCGCTGATGACCCCAGCCCAGAGGTTCAGGACTTCGCAAGGTTGTACCAGCGAAAATATGGCAACCGGCCCGACAATTTTGCGGCCTTGGGATATGATGCAGCTCGAGTCGTTGTCGATGCGATCAAACGGGCCGGCTCCGTCGAACCAGGTGCGATTCGGGATGCGCTGGCGCAAACCAAGGATTTCCTCGGAGTGTCCGGGAGCATAACCATCGACGCAAAACGAAATGCTTCAAAGCCGGTGCTGATTCTCGCCATTAAGAACGAGCGAGTGCAGTACTTTGAGAAAGTGAATCCCAATTGACGGACAACCAGTCAGGAATTCGGCCATCTGGACTGCGGATTCGCCCCCACTATCACAACCGGAAGCGGAATGGGTGTCCGGCCGGTCTATTCCGTGCGGTGTCACACGAGCGAATTCTTTTTATCGCGATCCTCGCTCTGTCCGGCGTCACGACACTGCGCGCGGAAATAAAAATAGGGGCTGTCAGTTGTCTGACTGGAGCTCTATCGACTTTTGGAGTCTCCAGTATACAGGGCGCGCGCCTTGCCATCGAGGAAATCAATCAGACTGGGGGCGTGCTGAACGAGCCCGTGAACCTGATTGTGGAAGATAATGCCTCGACCGCGGGTGAAACAGCGACCATCGCCCGGAAATTTATTGCCCAGGATCAGGTCCTGGCAATTCTGGGGGACTTGACCTCCTCATCGACGATGGAGGCAGCTCCGCTGGCCCAGGCGGCAAAGATTCCCTTGCTTACGCCGAGCGCGACGAATGTAGCAATCACGCAAGTAGGCAGCTACATTTTTCGAAGCTGTTTTATCGACCAGTTTACCGGTCGGGTCATGGCTAAGTTCGCCTTGAGTCACCTGCATGCGAAAGAGGCGGTCATTTTGACGGATGTAAAACAGGACTATAGCGTTGGTTTGAGCGATGCGATCCAGGATTACTTCACGAGTAACGGTGGCCGGATCCTGAAGGAAATCTCCTTCAGCAGCGGCGATACCGACTTTCGAGCACAGCTTTCGGCGACCAAAGCGCTTCACCCGGATGTTATCTTTCTGCCGGCCTATTACACCGAGTCTGGATTGATTCTACGTCAGGCGCGGCAGTTGGCGCTGAACACGACGTTCGTGGGCGGCGAAGGGTGGGATAGCCCGGCGTTGGTCCAAATCGCGGGCAAGAGCGCTGAAGGCGACTACTACGCCAATCATTTTTCGGCAAGCGATCCCTCGCCGCGCGTTCAAAGATTCGTCAAGATCTATGAGGCGAAATACCACGCGACCCCGGACGCCCTGGCAGCGCTCTGGTACGACGGTGCGGGCCTCCTGGCAGATGCCGTTCGCCGGGCGGGTGCCAAGGATTCAGGGAAGATCCGGGATGCGCTGGCTGCAACAAGAGGTTTTGAGGGCGTGACCGGAAAGATCTCGATTGACGAAAACCGGAACGCAGCTAAACCGGCAGTGATCTTAACGATCGAAAACAACCAACCCAGGATGGTAGAGCAAATCGCCCCTTAAAAACTCTCTCGCGATGGAGCAAGTTACACTCTTTGTCCAACAGCTCTTAAACGGGCTATCCCTCGGTTCCATCTACGCGTTGATCGCACTGGGCTATACGATGGTCTACGGCGTTCTCCGATTCATTAATTTTGCCCATGGCGACATTTATATGCTCGGGGCATTTTTCGGATTCTTCGCTGCCCCGTACGTGGCGAAACTTTTCCCTTTCGCGCAGTACGATTCGTTCACGCCGCAGAACTTTTTGGGCATTATCTCCGGCGCGGGTTTGGTGATGCTGATCTCGATGACGATTTGCGCCGTCATCGGAGTCTTGATCGAAAAGATAGCCTATCGCCCTTTGCGGAACCGGCCGCGTCTGAACGTCCTCATCACTGCCATCGGGGTTTCCCTTTTCCTTCAGAACATCACCCAATATTTCTGCGGCGCGCAGCCGCGGGCGTTTCCTCAACTGATCCCCGTCCAGGCGATCGAGGGATTGGGCGACCTGACCGTCCTGACGACGCAGGCGGCGATCATCCTCTCGACGATCGTGCTCCTGATTTTACTGAGGTTCATCGTGATGAAGACAAAATTGGGCATGGCGATGAGAGCGCTTTCATTGAATCCGGAGGCTTGCTCGCTGATGGGGGTGAATATCGATACCGTCATTTCGTTCACGTTTGTGCTTGGCTCGGCGCTGGCCGCGGCAGCAGGGGTCCTGGTTTCGCTGGATTCGCCTTCCATCACCCCGCTGATGGGCAACCTGCCCGGGATAAAGGCATTTGTCGCAGCTGTGCTTGGCGGGATCGGAAACATCTCAGGGGCTGCCCTGGGAGGGCTGATCATCGGTGAGCTGGAAACGCTGGTTGTCGGCTATTTGCGACCGGAGCTGCGTGATGCCATCGCTTTTGCCGTTCTGATCGTTATCCTGCTCTTCAAACCCACCGGGCTTCTCGGCCGGGTGGAGCGAGAAAAGGTATGAGACGCTCCCGCCTTCTCTTGTTTGGGTATCTGCTGGTGTGTCTGCTCGTCTCGCTGTTCGCCGAAGACTATATTTCCACCCGTCTTGCTTATTACTACGACATTCTCATCACCATCGGGATCAATGTGATTCTGGCGGTGAGCTTGAACCTGGTGAACGGCTATACGGGCCAGTTTTCGCTTGGGCATGCCGGATTTATGGCCGTCGGGGCCTATGCCTCGGCGAGCTGGTCGAACCATCTCGATCCGATTTTTTTGACGGCTTTGGGTGGACCCGCTAATCCGCTGGCTACCAATGTTGCTCTGCTGATTTCCATGATGTTCGGCGCCGCGCTGGCGGCGATCGCCGGCCTGGCAGTGGGAATTCCGTCCTTGCGGCTGCGAGGAGACTATCTCGCGATCATGACACTGGGATTCGGGGAGATCATCAGGACTGCGATCTTGAATACAGATTTCCTTGGCGCGGCTCGCGGGCTGAGTGTGTCGGGAATATACACGAACCTCTTCTGGACTTTCGGTGTCGCCGGAGTTGCGACCTACGTGGTTCTGGCGCTGGTCAACTCAACCTACGGGCGCGGGTTTCTCACCGTGCGCGATGACGAGGTTGCCGCCGAGGCGATGGGAATTAACCCAACCCGGTATAAAGTACAGGCTTTCGTCGTGGGTGCCTTTTTTGCTGGCATTGCGGGCGCCTTATATGGTCATTTCAAAGCTTTCATCACCCCGGAGGGATTCAATTTCTTCAGGTCGGTCGATATTGTGGTCATGGTGATCCTGGGCGGAATGGGCAGTACCGCCGGCGTGATCATGGCGGCAATCCTGCTCACGATTCTGCCTGAGTTGCTGCGGGCGCTTGCCCATACTCAGGTCGTACCGCCAGCCTACCAGGGACTACTGGAGAATCGGCTGATTTTATACTCGCTGATTTTAATCATCCTGATGTTAACCCGGCCGCAAGGTCTGTTCGGCGGGCTCACTGCGATGCGCAGCAAAACGAGCCGGGCGAAGGAGCAATAATGAGCTTGCTCCGGCTAGACAGTTGTACCATCCGTTTTGGCGGACTCACGGCGGTTTCGAAATTCTCGATGGAAATTGCTCAACGAGAGTTGGTCGGCCTGATCGGCCCGAACGGCGCCGGAAAAACGACTGTCTTCAACTTCGTGACAGGCGTCTATCAGCCAACCGAGGGAGATGTCTGGTTCGGGGACGAGCGGCTGAATGGCCTCAAACCATACGCGATTACCGCAAGGGGAATCGCGCGGACCTTTCAAAATATCCGGCTGTTTTCCTCGTTGACGGTTTTTGACAATGTCCGGGCTGCCTTCAACCTGCATCTGAAGCACGGTCCGACTCATGCCGTGACTCGCGGACCGAAATTTCGAAACGAAGAAAGGGAGATCGAGGACAAGGCCCGAGATCTTCTTAACATCTTCAACCTCGACCGGTATCGCGATGTGATGTGCAAGGGCCTGCCTTATGGCGACCAGCGCAGGCTGGAGATCGTGCGAGCGCTGGCTACTCAGCCGAGACTGTTGCTACTGGACGAGCCGGCGGCGGGAATGACACCCACGGAGAAAGGCGGCTTGATGCAGTTGATCGAGTTCATCCAGGAACAATTCAATATTTCAGTCTTGTTGGTTGAGCACGATATGCGCGTCGTTATGGGGATCTGCCGGCGGATTTACGTTCTGGACTATGGATTGAAGATTGCCGAGGGCCCGCCCGATGTGATCCGTCGGGATCCAAAAGTGATCGAAGCCTACCTGGGCGAGGAGCCAACCGAGACAAAATAGTCGCCGGGACGCTGACATGAAAAGTTCCCGCGACAGCGCGGGACCGAAAGCCAAACACCGAAACGCGCATGTTGGAAATACACGACCTGGAGGTTGCTTACGGTTCGATCACCGCGCTCCACCGGGTCAATCTAAAAGTGGAGAAGGGTAAGATCATCACCCTTGTCG
>Ga0306924_10004728_pt1 | contig 13337 bp, 7 predicted proteins | sample sta12Can44000111_FD_203756 | JGI IMG/M metagenome (GOLD analysis project Ga0306924, IMG submission 203756) | Lab enrichment of tropical soil microbial communities from Luquillo Experimental Forest, Puerto Rico - statanox.12C.anox.44.000.111 (v2)... | ecosystem: Environmental > Terrestrial > Soil... | reverse complement strand
CGGAGCCGCCCGTGGTCCTGATGGCCGAGAAGGGGACGCCTGGATTCGAGCAGGCCGTCACCATCGCGCTGGCGAAGCGCGCCGGCACGAACGCGCCCGCGCTGGCGAGGACGGTCGAGCGCAAGGTGGAGGCGCTCCGCGGCCGGCTCATCCCCTCGTCGGTGAAGGCGACCGTCACCCGCAACTACGGCGACACCGCAGAGGAGAAGTCGAACGAGCTCATCGAGCACCTCGTCCTCGCGACACTGTCCGTCATCGCCCTCATCGCGCTCGCCATGGGCTGGCGGTCGGCGGTGGTGGTGGCGGTGGCGATCCCGGTGACGCTGGCCCTGACGCTGCTCCCCACCTACCTCCTCGGCTACACCCTGAACCGCGTCACGCTCTTCGCGCTCATCTTCTCGATCGGCATCCTCGTCGACGACGCCATCGTGGTGGTCGAGAACATCCATCGGCACCTGCACCTGCCCGGGCCGAGGCGGAGCTTCGTCCAGACCGTCGTCGAGGCGGTCGACGAGGTCGGGAACCCCACCATCCTCGCCACCTTCGCCGTCATCGCCGCCATCCTCCCGAACGCGTCCGTGCGCGGCCTGGCGGGCCCGTACATGCGCCCGATCCCGGTGGGCGCCAGCGCTGCGATGCTCTTCTCGCTCGCCATCGCCTTCATCGTCAGCCCGTGGGCCGCGAGGAAGGTCTTTCGCAACGAGGCGTGCCAGCCGGAGGCCGACGCGCAGGCGCGGGAGACGCGCCTCACCTCGCTCTACCGCCGCGTCATCGGCACGCTCCTCACCCGCGCCTGGTCACGCTGGGCCTTCTTGGCCCTCGTGCTCGTGCTCTTCGCGGGAGCGACCTCGCTGGTCGCCTTCGGGGCCCTCCAGGTGAAGATGCTGCCCTTCGACAACAAGCGCGAGCTGCAAGTGCAGCTCGACCTGCCGGCCGGGACGGCGCGCGAGGATGCGCTCGCGGTCGGGCAGGAGCTGGCGCGCCGCATCCTCCAGGAACCCGAGGTGAAGGACGTCCAGGTCCACTCGGGCGTGGCCGCGCCGTTCACCTTCGTCGGCATGGTCCGCCACAGCTTCCTCCGCGAGGCCGCCGAGCAGATCGACCTCCAGGTGAACCTCGTCGCGAAGGGCGATCGCAAGGCGCAGAGCCACGCCATCGCGAAGCGCGTCCGTCCCGCACTGGAGGCCATCGCCTGGCCGCGCGGCGGCAGGCTGAAGATCGTCGAGATCCCGCCCGGACCTCCCGTGCTCGATACGCTCGTGGCCGAGGTGTACGGCCCGTCCGCGGCGGAGCGAGACCGGCTCGCCGGCGAGGTCCTGGCGGCTTTCCGCTCGACGAAGGGCGTGGTGGACATCGACTCCTCGCTGACGGCCACCTCGCCGAAGCTCGCGCTGCGCCTCGACGCGGAGAAGGCCGCGCTGCACGGCGTCGCGCCGGCCGCCGTGATCCAGACGCTCGCCGCCGCGGGCGCCGGCGCATCTCTCGGGAGCTTCCACGTCGAGCGCGGCGCGGCGCAGGTTCCGGTGGTGCTCCAGCTCGCGCCGGAGCGGCGGGCGCGCGTCGAGGATCTGCTGCAGCTGACCATCCCGGGACGCCGCGGCCCGGTGCCGCTCGCCGAGCTCGTCCGCGCGGAGCAGGGCAGGGTGGACCCGCCCCTCTTCCACAAGAACCTCCTGCCGGTCTCCTACGTCTTCGGAGATCTCGCGGGCGAGATCGAGAGCCCGGTCTACGCGCTCGCGGAGCTGAACCGGAAGCTCGAGCCGCTCCGCAGCGCCGGTGGCGAGGTGCTGCCGCGCCTCGGCCTCGACCACCCCGCCTCGACCGAGCAGCCGGCGCTGAAGTGGGACGGCGAGTGGCACATCACGCTGGAGGTCTTCCGCGATCTCGGCCTGGCCTTCGCGGCCGTGCTCGTCCTCATCTACGTCCTCGTGGTCGGCTGGTTCCAGAGCTTCGCGGTGCCGTGGGTCATCCTCGTCCCGATCCCGCTGTCGCTCATCGGCATCCTGCCGGGGCACTTCGCGCTCGGCGCCTTCTTCACGGCGACCAGCATGATCGGCTTCATCGCCGGCGCAGGGATCATCGTGCGGAACAGCATCATCCTCGTCGACTTCATCGAGCTGAAGCTGCGGGAGGGGATGCCGCTCGCGGCTGCGGTCGAGGAGGCGGGCGTGGTCCGGTTCCGCCCCATGCTGCTCACAGCCACGGCCGTGCTCGTCGGCAGCGCCGTGATGCTGGCCGACCCCATCTTCCAGGGGCTGGCGGTGAGCCTCATGGCCGGCGAGGTGGCGGCGACGGTGCTCTCGCGGGTCGCGGTGCCGATCCTCTACTTCCTCGTCGCCCGCCGCGGCCGCGCCGCCGAGCTGCAGCGCGAGGGCGCGAATCTCCGAGGGCGCCTCGAAAGGGCCTCGGGGGTCGTCGATTCCGTGACGTCTGCGACTGCGTGATAGGACGATCGTATGGTCCAGGCCCAAGGAGCCGACCCGGCGCGTATACCCCGCCGCGTTTGGGGCTTCGCGGTCTCGATTGCGTTGCTTGCGCCACTCGTCGCGGGGGCGAAGAGCCTGGAGTCGGTCCCCGTCTCGCCCGAGGGAGCGATCACGGCGGGTGCCGTGCTCGCGTCCGACGACGTCGGCGGTGGTGGCTGGTACAACCCAGCGGCCCTCGGCGCGGTGTCGCGCAGCAGCATCCAGGTCGGCGCGAGCGCATACGCCGAGAGCGCGACGGTCATCCACGACGCGGCCCAGGTCGCGCTCCCCTGGGGAACCGTATCGGGCGACATCAAGTCGCTCCGGTACTCCTCGGTGCCGTCGGTCCTGTCCTACGCGTTCCGGTTGCGCGAGGGGCTCGGGGTGTCGATCGGCGTCTGGACGCCGTATCACGACTACGATGGCGGCTCGGTCACGGTCACGTCGGCCGGCGCGTACCCGTCGAGCCCCTACACCTCGGCGACGTACGCGCAGACCTACGCCTTCACCGAGCGGCGTGACGACACCTGGGGCGGCGTCGGCGTCGGATGGCAAGCGACGAGCAGGCTCCGGATCGGCGCGATGCTGCAAGGTGCCTACTCCACGGACGTCTGGACCGTGGACCTCAACGCCTCGCTCGCGACGAACACGGGCTCGAGCTCCGACAGCGGAAGCCACGTCGTCTACTCGGAGCGCGGCGACGGGGGCGTCCTGGGACTGCGGACGCTGCTGGGAGCGCAATTCCAGGTGACCGATCGTCTCCGCCTCGCGGCCGCGGTGCGCGGCCCGACGATCCGCCTCTACGCCTGGGGCCCCGTCGACAAGTCCCTCTCCTTCGCCGTGCTCATGCCGGCGGTCTCGCCGGCGGCGCAGGGCCAGACCGCGACCGAGCAGAGGCCCGCCCGAGGCGTTTCCGCGATCGAGCCGGTGCGCCTGTACTTCGGAGGACGCTGGGCGAAGGATCGCTGGACGCTCGCGGTGGAGGGCGACTGGCACCCCGCGCTCGATGGCGAGTTCGGGGTCTTCCACGCGGGCTGGAACGGGGGGGCGGGCGGCACGAGGCAGCTCGATCCCGACCTCACGCTGGGAGCGGGCCTGTTCCTCGACTCGGCGTCGACGGAGGCATCGGCCACCGCTGGCTCGCTGCGCTACACGGGGTTCACGTCGGGTGCGATCTACCGGCCGAGCAAGGTCGTGAAGGCGCTGCGCGGGAGCAACGAGTGGGATCTCCTGACCGCGGTGGCGGTCCGCGGTGCGTATGGTTGGGGCAGCTACCGCGGCGTGTACCTCGCGCCGATCGACCCCTCGGTGCGCTTCCCCGACCGCTCGACGAGGACGTTCGAGGGTTCGATCTCGTTCTTCACGACGATCATGTTCTAGGGCGATGCGGCGCCTGTCCGTCGTGTGAACTCACCCTGCTATGATTCGCGCCGCACCCGATCGGGTTGCACGGACGGCCCCATGGACTCGCATGCCTGTGAAGCGCTCGACGTCTTCGACGCGTACCCGGCGCCGACCTTCATCGTCGACGACGACCTACGGCTCTTGCGCGTGAACCGAGCGGCGCGCGCGCTGCTGGGAGAGCCGGAGCCCACCCTCCTCATGAAGCGCGGAGGCGAGGCGCTTCGCTGCGTGCACTCCACGGGGGAGGGGGGATGCGGCCGCCAGCGGGATTGCAAGCAGTGCGTCATCCGGAACTCGGTGGACCAGGCGCTCACGACTCGCTCCGTTCACAGGGCGCGGACGTTCATGCGGCTGCGCCGGGACGGGGACGAGTCCGACGTGTGCATGCTCGTGAGCGCGTCGGCCGTGGAGCGTGAGGGGACCTTGCGCGCCGTGCTGACGGTCGAGGACGTGAGCGACGTCCAGCTCAAGGACCAGGTGCTCCGGACCGAGGCCGCGCTGCGTGAGGCCCATGAGCGCGCAGCCTCGCTCGCGCGGTTCCCGGAAGAGAACCCGGACCCAGTCCTCCGGATCGCCTCGGACCTCTCGCTGGCCTACGCGAATTCCGCGGCGTACTCGGCGCTGCCGGACCTCCCGCTCGCCGTGGGGGAGCGGGTCCCTCCGGAGCTCGCGGTCGCCGCCCGACGCGCCCTCGACGAGCGTACGCGCATCTGGATCGAGCTCGCGTCCGCGGGTCGGACGTTCGCCCTGTCGCTCAGCGTGAGCGGGAACGAGGTGAACGTCTACGGCAACGACGTCACCGAGCAGAGGTGGGCCTTCGAGCAGCTCGCGGCGGAGAAGGAGCGGCTGCGCGTCACGCTCGGCAGCATCGGCGATGCGGTGATCGCGACCGACGACGAGTCCCGCGTGACCTTGCTGAACGGGGTCGCGGAGGAGCTCACGGGCTGGAGCGCGGGAGCGGCTACTGGAAGACACGTCGACGAGGTGTTCCGGATCATCAGCGAGGAGACGCGCCAGCCTGCGGTGAACCCGATCCGTCGGGTGCTCGCCGAGGGCATCGTCGTCGGTCTCGCGAACCACACGGCGCTCGTCGCGCGCGATGGCTCCGAGCGGCCCATCGCGGACAGCGCTGCACCGATCCGCGACGCGCAAGGCAGGGTCTCGGGGGTGGTGCTCGTCTTCCGCGACCAGACGATGGAGCGCGAGGCGGAGGAGGCGCTGCGGGAGAGCGAGCGGCGCGTCCGGACGAAGCTGCAAGCCATCCTGTCGCCGTCCGCCGAGCTCGCGACGCTCGAGCTCGGCGACGTCCTGGACGCGGATGCGCTGCGGTCGATGATGCGGGACTTCCATGAGCTCACCCGGATCCCGATGGCGATCATCGATCTGGAAGGACGGGTGCTCGTCGGAGTGGGGTGGCAGGACATCTGCACCAGGTTCCATCGCGTGCACCCCGAGACCTGCAAGCACTGCATCGACAGCGACACGAGGCTGTCGGCCGGCGTCCCAGCCGGCGAGATCCGGCGCTACAAGTGCAAGAACAACATGTGGGACGTCGCGACGCCCATCCACATCGGCGGGCATCACGCCGGGAACGTGTTCATGGGACAGTTCTTCTTCGAGGACGAGCCCATCGAGTACGACGTGTTCCGTGCACAGGCGGCGCGCTACGGCTTCGATGAGCGCGAGTACCTCGCCGCCCTCGACGCGGTCCCGCGGCTGAGCAGCGCGAACGTGGCGGCCGGGATGGAGTTCTTCCTGAAGTTCGCCGGGATGGTGTCGCAGTCGAGCTTCAACAACCTGAAGCTCGCGCACGCGGCCGCGGAGCGGGAGACGTTGCTCTCCTCCGTGCGCGAGGCCAAGGAGCGCCTCGAGGAGACGGATCGCAGGAAGGACGAGTTCCTCGCGGTGCTCTCTCACGAGCTCCGCAATCCGCTCGCTCCCATCCGCAACAGCCTGATCGTGCTCGATCGTGCCAGCTCGGCCGCGCAGGCGGCTCGCGCCCGCTCCGTGATCGAGCGGCAGGTGAAACACCTGTCGGGGCTCGTGGACGACCTGCTCGACGTCACCCGGATCTCGCACGGGAAGATCTCGCTGAACCGGGAGCATCTCGATCTGCGCGAGGTGGTTCGCAGGACGTGCGACGATCATCGGGACGCATTCGAGCATCGCGACATCGAGATGCACCTCGACCTGCCGTTCGGCCCCGTCTGGATAGACGCGGATACGACCCGCATCGCGCAGGCGGTCGGAAACGTCGTCCAGAACGCCGCGAAGTTCACCCCGCCGAAGGGGCGCGTCACGGTCGCGGTCTCCTGTCGCGGATCGCACGCGGAGGTGGCGGTGCGCGACACGGGGGTGGGCATCGCTTCGAGCGACCTGGAGCGCATCTTCGAGCCGTTCGCGCAGGCGGATCAGGGCCTCGCGCGGACGCACGGTGGGCTCGGCCTCGGACTCGCGCTCGTGAGGAAGCTCGTCGAGCTGCACGGCGGCACCGCGCGAGCGCGCAGCGAAGGGCTCGGGACCGGTGCGGAGATCGTCATCCGTCTGCCTCTCGCGGGAGGCGCGCCCGTCGAGCGCCCTCGCGACGTGGCCCCTCGCTCGCCGGGATCCCGCTCCGTCCTCGTCATCGAGGACAACCTGGACTCGGGCGAGAGCTTGGCCGATGTCCTGACGCTGTATGGGCACACGGTCCAGGTCGCGGCAGACGGTCGTTCGGGAGTGACGCTCGCGCGAGAGCTTCGGCCAGACGTCGTGCTGTGCGACATCGGGCTGCCGGACATGCCTGGATACGACGTGGCCCGTGCGATCCGCAGCGACGGCGCGCTGCGCGCGACGCGGCTCGTCGCGCTGAGCGGCTACGCGTTGCCGGAAGATCGTGAGCGGTCGCGAGCCGCGGGGTTCGACCACCACATCGCAAAACCAGCGGACGTCGAGGAGCTGATGAGGCTGCTCGACGCGGAGCCGCACCCGGGGTGATCGGGGGCAGCGAGCGCGGTGTCACGTCGCGCAGTGCGAGGGCGCGCTCACCGTCCTGTCGCCGGTGCCGGACCAGGGGAGGGGGAGCGCGCCGTGAACATCGTCGCGATCACCTGGGCACCCTCGCCGACGGCGGCCGCGACCCGCTTCGTGGATCCCGAGCGCACATCGCCGATCGCGAACACGCCCTCCTGACTGGTCTCGAGGAGGCGACGGCCGTCGCCGGCGTCCGCGCCCGTTCGCACGAACCCCTTCGCGTCGAGCTCCACTCCCGACCCCGATAGCCACGCGGTGTTCGGATCGGCGCCGACGAACAGGAAGAGGTGCCGGATCGCGCGGCGCGTCTCCTCCCCAGAGGTGGCATTGCGCCAGCGGACCGCCTCCAGCGCGCCGCTTCTGCCCTCGAGCGCGGTGACCGTCGTCTGCAGGAGCACCTCCACGTTTCTCAACCCCGAGATGCGATCGACGAGATAGCGCGACATGCTGGCGGCGAGGCTGCTGCCGCGCACGAGAAGCGACACCTTCGCGCCCTGGCTCGCGAGGTACACCACCGCCTGGCCCGCGGAGTTGCCGGCGCCGACGAGCGCAATGTCCTGCCCTCCGCACAGCTTCGCCTCGAGCGGCGAGGCCCAGTAATGGACGCCGGAGCCCTCGAAGGCGCCGAGGTTCGGGACGTCGAGGCGGCGGTACCGGGCGCCGGTGGCGATCACGACCGAGCGTGCCCTCACGAGCTCTCCGTTCGCCAGGCGCAGCTCGAAGCCGCTTCCATCCAGACTGGCGCGCCGCAAGCTCACCACCTCGTCCGGGATCGCCATCTCGGCGCCGAACTTCTGCGACTGGTTGAAGGCGCGGGCCATCAGCGCGATGCCTGTGATCCCGGTGGGGAAGCCGAGGTAGTTCTCGATCCGGGCCGACGCCCCCGCCTGACCCCCGAAAGCCCGAGCATCGAGCACGATGACGGAGAGACCCTCCGAGGCACCGTAGACCGCGGCGCCGAGACCTGCCGGTCCGGCTCCCACGATGGCGACGTCGTAGAGCCTGTCCGGATCGAGCGCGTGGACGAGGCCGAGGCAGCCCGCGAGCTCGACGTCGCTCGGATTGCGGGCGATGCGGCCATTGGGGCACAGGACGATCGGCAGATCCCGGTCGGAGACCTGGAAGCGCTCGATCAGCGCCCTCGCCGATGCGTCGGTCTGCGGATCGAGGCGCTGGTGCGGGTGTCCGTTCCGCGCGAGAAACCCTTCCAGCCGGAGCACGTCCGCGTGCTCGGCCGGCCCGACGATCACGGGCCCGGAGCTGCCGCTCTGGAGGAGGCCCACGCGCCGCAGGATGAGGGCGCGCATCAGGCGTTCGCCGATGTCCGCCTCGGCGACGAACACCTCGGGCACCCTGCGCGTGGGGATGACGAGCGCCTCGACGGGTTTCGTCGCGCGCGCGTCCACGAGCGCCGGCCGCCCTGCCAGCTGGGCGAGCTCGCCCATGAAGGATCCCGTGACGTGCGTGACGATGGGCTGGTCGCCGTGGAGGAAGTTGTGCTGCGTGACGGTGACCTCTCCGCTCAGGATCACCACGAGGCCGGGGCCCACCTCGCCGGCGGTCGCCAGGGCCTCGCCGATGCGGTACGTCCGCTTCTCGCCGAAGCGGCGGAGCTGGTCGATCTCCGGTGCCTCGAGGGTCGGGAACATCTGATCGTAGCGGGTCTCGATGACCTGCTTGGAGGGGAGGGCCATGAGCGCAGATCTGCCGCCGCTCGTGCGCCGTCGCCACGGCGAGCAGCTTGCCACGCGGGGGCAGCGGCGCGCGGGCTCTCCGTCGGCCGCCTGGCGCCGAGCGCCTCAGCGCCCGGGCAGCTCGGCCAGCGCCGTGATGAGGGCGCGCGGATCGTCGACGCTGACCAGCAGGTTGCGCAGCCGGACCGGGAACCCCAGCACGAAGCCGCGCTGACGAGGCGAGAGGGCGATCTCCACGATGCCCTGGCTCGAGCCGTTCACGAGCCAGCGGCCCGCGAAGCCATGCACGCCTCGACTCCGTGGCTTCGACCGGTACGGGGTCGCCGACACCACGGCCGATCTCGGGAAGCGCGCTCGGAAGGCCCATGCCATCCGGACGCGAACCTCGCCGCCTTCGATCTCCACGTACGACTCCGATGGGGCGAGGAGCAGGGCGGTGGAGAGGACGCGATACCAGGCGTCGAAGCGAACGGGGAATCGGGCCTTCCCGGTGAGCGCCATGGCGACGCAGTCTACACGTGCCGCCCTGCGAGCACGTCGTCGAGTGGTGTCCGAGAAGGCGGGTTCTCGGCGAGCCGCTGCGCGACGCGATGGGCCCGGTCGGGGTTCATGCGGACTCCGGGACGCCGACGGCCTCGTACGAGTTCTAGCCGCGGCCCCTCGAATGCCCACGCTGCGTGCATGCACGGTCGCCTGGCCGTCGTCACGCTCGTGGCGCTCGTCGCAAGCCCGGTAGGCGCACAGGGCGAGGCGTACGTCGACCGGACCGACATCTGGAAGGCGACGGGCATCGGTGGGGCGGAGAGCCCGCCGCCCGGGCCGTTCGAGCCGGTGGTCTCGGTGCTCCCCGCGGTGGGCTACAATCCGAGCGCGAAGTGGATGCTCGGGGCGCTCGGCAGCGTCGGGATGTACCTGGGCGACCCCGCGACGACCACGATCTCCAGCGGGTCGGCGCTCCTCCTCGTCTCGACGAACCGGCAGATCATCGCGACGGTGAACGCCGTCGTGATGACGGCGCGGAACGACTGGGAGCTCCAGTCCGACTGGCGGCTCCTCTACTACAACCAGGACACCTTCGGCCTCGGGACCTCGACCGCTCCCATAAACAGCGGGATCACGATCGGCGGGCTCGGCTCGACGGCGCCCGTGCCCGGCGGGCAGCCGATCGACTTCAACCTCATCCGCCTGCACCAGGTCGCGATGCGGCGCGTGTGGAGCGCGCTGTACGTGGGCGGTGGCGTCCGGTACGACCGCTACTTCGGCATCGACGACCGGCGGCTCGACCTCGTGGCCTCTCCTCCGGTGGTCACGAGCCACTACGCGTACTCCACGTTCTTCGGGTTCACGCCGGAGGCATACACCGTCTCGAGCGTGAGCCTGACCGCGCTGTACGACGATCGCGACTCGACCATCAACCCGTACCGCGGCACCTACGCGAGCCTGGACTACCGGATGAGCCCCGCGTGGCTGGGGAGCAGCAAGTCGAGCACGCACCTCTACGGCGAGGCCCGACACTACTTCTCGCTCTCGCGCGCCGTCCCGCGGAACGTCCTCGCGGTCTGGGTCCTGGGGCAGACGGTCTTCACCGGCGACGTCCCTTACCTGGCGCTCCCGGCCGAGGGATGGGACGCGAAGAACGCGACCGGGCGCGGCTTCGTCCAGGGACGGTTCCGCGGACCGACCGAGCTCTATGCCGAGGCGGAGCTCCGGTTCCGCATCACGCCCAACGGGCTCGTGGGCGGGACGGTGTTCGCGAACGCGCGGTCGTTCTCGAGCCCGGCCGTCGCCGTCCCGGGCTTCCAGAGCTCTGGGGAGTCGCTCCTCCACACCCTCGTGCCGGCGGGCGGCTTCGGGCTGCGCTTCATGCTGAGCCGCGCGACGCGCAACAACGTCCGCGTCGACTTCGGCTTCGGGCAGGGATCGGTCGCGTTCTACCTCGGCCTCGGCGAGGTGTTCTGAGATCAGAGCACCACGACCAGCGCGCCGAGGAAATTGAATTGCCAGAGCGGGATCCCGCCGCTCACGGTCAATCCAGCTCCCCCCGAGCCCGCGTAGACGCCGCCGCCCGAGAAGTAGACCGGCGCGGCGACCCGGAAGTCCAGGCGGAGCGCGAGATGGCTCGCGAGGTCGATCTTCGCTCCACCGCCCAGCGTGAAGGCGAAGCGCCAGGTGTCGCCGAGCGAGGTGCTGGTTCCGTTCGAGTAGCGGAGCGTTCCAGGCATGAACACCACCGCGCCCAGGGTCCCGGCGCCGAACACGTTCACGCGCCCGCGCTGGACGCCGCGCGTCCCACCGATCTGCAGGTAGTGGGTGGCCACGTGCAGCGGCTGGCTGCCGTTCAGGAGCGGGGTGCCGAAGGCACGCACGGTCGGCTCGGAGTAGAGCCACATCAGCTCGAGCCACGTCTCGTGCGTCATCTCCACGCCCACCGCCGCGCCGTAGACGGGCTCGTCGCTGACGCTCAGGTGCCCGGCGCTCGTGCCGATGTCGGTGTTGAGCTGGTACCCAGCGATGCCCATGAGCTCCCAGCGGCGGCGCGCCGGCTCGGACGGTGAGCTGCCCTGTGACGTGGACGGTGAGTACTGCGACAGGCCCGGGAGCGAGGGAGCGGACTCTGCGAGCGCGCCTGCCGGCGCGGCGGCGCAGGCGAGCACGAGGAGTGCGGCGAGGCGGCGAAGAGGATTCACGCTTCCCTCCCGGGAACGAGGGCGCAGCAGGCCTCGCAAGGCGCTCTTCGACCACCCGCGCGATACGGGCCGAGGCATCGCCCCGATCCATTCGCATCCGATCCGCCGGCGCGAATTCGGGTTAACCCTCAGCCGCTGCCAGCACCTGGCGCGGTATCCGCCGGGCCAGCGGGCGCTCGGGCGCCGGCGCGATCTCCCTCAGCCGACGGTCTCGGCGCCCCCGCCGAGCCGCCCCGGCGCGAGGTCCCGCGCCGATACCCCTTCGACCGCGATGTCGTCCGGCACGTCACCGCCCAGCGCGAGGGCCGCCGCGAGGCGCGCCAGGGCAGGGGCCGTCTGGATGCCATAGCCGCCCTGGCCGGCGAGCCAGAAGAAGCCCTCGGCGCGCGGATCGAAGCCGGCGACGGGCGAGCGATCCGCCACGAACGATCGCAGCCCCGCCCATCTCCGCGGGATGTGATGCACCTCCAGGTCGCAGGCCCGGGTCATCAGGTCGACGGTGATCGCCACGTCGAGGTCGTCGGCCCGCGCGTCGCACGGCGGCGACGGGGTCTCGTCGGCCGGCGACGCGAGGATCTTCCCGCTCTCGGGCTTGAAGTAGAACTCCTCCTCCGCGTCGATCACGAGCGGCCAGCGCGCGAGCTCGATCCCCGCGGGAGGATCGAGCAGCACGATCGTCCGCCTCATGGGCACGAGCCCGATGCTCACGGCGCCCGCGAGCTGGCCCACCTCGTCGGCCCACGCGCCCGCCGCATTCACGACGACCGGCGCCTCGAACGACCCGAGCTCGGTGTCCACGTGCCAGGCTCCGCTGGTGCGCTCGAGCCCGCGCACGCGTGCGGTCGTGACGAGCTCCCCGCCCACCTCCCGGAGGTGCCGCAGGAATCCGTGGTGGAGCGCGTTCACGTCCACGTCCATGGCCCCCGGATCCCACAGCGCTCCGGCGACGTAGTCGCGGCGCAGGATCGGAGCCCGCGCGATCGCGTCCGCCGGGGAGATGGCGCGCATTCCGAGCTCGCGCTCGAGCTTGGCGAGGAGCGCGAGCTGATCGTCCCGGCCGACGAACATCCAGCCACGCGGGGTGAGCAGCGGATGCTCCGCGAACCCGCGCGGCGGGGACTCGAAGAACGGCCGGCTGGCACGCGTCAGCGCACGGACGACGGCGTTCCCGTACCCCTCGGCGAAGATGGCGGCAGAGCGCCCGGTCGTGTGCAGGCCGGGGTGCTCTTCCATCTCGAGCAGCACGACCCGCCGCCTCGGAGCCAGCTCCGCCGCGACCGACGCCCCTGCGATCCCGGCGCCGATGACGACGACGTCCGCCTGGCGTGAGGGATGAGGACTCTCTGCCATGGTGGCGATGATAGGCTCCTAGAACGCCTCGCCGACGCTGAAGTAGACGGTCCCCCCTTCCTTGCCCCAGGCGAAGTCGAAGCGTGCGTTCATGCGGCGCGCCGGAAAGACCAGGTAGCGCAGGCCGAACCCGCCCGAGGGGAGCCAGGTGGCCGGACCGAACTCGTTCCACTCCGGAAAGACCTTGCCCACGCCGGCGAAGACCACGGTGCCGATGCGCTTCCAGTAGCCCCAGCGCCACTCCACCTGCGTCGTCAGCATGTTCTTGTCGGTGAACTGGCCGCGGATGTAGCCGCGCAGCGCCTTGTGCCCGCCGACGTCCGGGTACTCGTTGAACGGGACGTTGCCGAAGCCGCCGTCGAGGTTCACGTTCCAGGCGAGCACGTGCCGCCCTTCGGGGGCGAGCGACAGGAACTGGCTGTAGATGGTCGAGAGCCGGACGTAGCTGTTGGTGCTGCCGAGGGCCTCGCTCGCCCCCTTCAGCGTGAACTCGGTGAGCAGCCCGTGCCACGGCGCGGTCTGCGAGTCGCGAGAGTCGTAGTCGAAGCGCAGCGCGGGGAGGAGGTTCCGGTCCCAGCTCCGGTTGAGCCCGGCGGCCTCGATGACCGAGTCGGCGAAGGCGTCGCTGCCGAGGAAGCGCGACTGGCGATAGGCGAGCTGCAGGCCGACGTAGCCCCGGGGGAAGATCTGGTAGAGCCCCTCCGCCAGGAGGAAGACCGCCTCCA
>Ga0306924_10004727_pt1 | contig 13339 bp, 6 predicted proteins | sample sta12Can44000111_FD_203756 | JGI IMG/M metagenome (GOLD analysis project Ga0306924, IMG submission 203756) | Lab enrichment of tropical soil microbial communities from Luquillo Experimental Forest, Puerto Rico - statanox.12C.anox.44.000.111 (v2)... | ecosystem: Environmental > Terrestrial > Soil... | reverse complement strand
CAAGGCGGCTCTCAAGGCACTGGAAAAGAGCACCTTCGACGCGGCCATTCTCGATCTGCGCATGCCGGGCATGACCGGCATTGAAGTCCTCGAGCAGCTCAAGCAGATTTCCCCGCATACCGAAGCCATCGTCATGACCGGCCATGCCAGCATGGAAACGGCCATCGAAGCGGTCCGGCTCGGCGCCTTCGATTACATCACCAAACCCTGCCGGCTGACCGAAATCGAGGCGGTCCTGCATCGCGTCGCGGAACGGCGCGATCTCAAGCGGCAAAACCTCGCCTTGCAAAGCCGCGTTCAGGCGGCCGAGGGCCCTTCCGTTCTGGTCGGCCATTCGCCCGCCATGGCCGGTGTCCACCGACTGATTGCCACCGTTGCCCCAACGGACTCGACGGTGTTGATCCTGGGCGAAACCGGCACCGGCAAAGAACTCGTCGCGCGCACCCTGTACCAGGAAAGCAAACGGAGCGATACGCCGTTCGTCCCCGTCAATTGCGGCGCACTCGCGGAAAACCTCGTGGAAAGCGAACTCTTCGGCCATCGCAAGGGTGCTTTTACCGGCGCCGACCGCGATCACAAGGGCTTGTTCGAAGTGGCCAACGGCGGCACTCTGTTCCTGGATGAAGTCGGCGAGCTCAACAAAAATATCCAGGTCAAATTGTTGCGCTTCCTGGAATCCGGCGAAATCCGCCGCGTCGGCGAGACCGAACCATTCCGCACCGATGTGCGCGTCCTCTGCGCCACCAACCGCGATTTGCGAACCCTGATCAAGGCGGACCAATTTCGCGAAGACCTGTATTTCCGCATCAACACTTTCGAAATCCGCCTGCCGCCGCTACGCGAACGGCGCTCGGATATCCCCGCTCTGGCGCGGCACTTGCTCGGACGGGCCATGCACCGGACCATGGAACAGGTCGCCGATCTCCTCAGTCCGGAAGCCGTCGATGTTCTCCTCGAGCACGAATGGCCCGGCAATGTCCGCGAGCTGGCCAACGTCATGGAGCATGCGACCATCATCGCCGGCGGCGGGCGCATCCTGCCCGAACATTTGCCCCACCATATCCGCCCGATGCCGGGCAGCCCCCCAGCCCTGACACTCGCCCGACCGGCCGCGGAACAGGAAGCCGCCCCCAGCGGCAGAACGCTGCGCGAAATTGAAATGCAGCACGTCCTGAAAGTCCTCGAGAAGCACGACGGCAATAAACCCGCCGCCGCCGCCGAATTGGGCATCAGCCTCAAGACGCTCTATAACAAGCTAAACCAGATGCAAGACGAACGCAAATCGGCTGGCTAACTCTTCAGCATCACTTTTCAAAATGGGCAAGATTGAGGAATGCTCCCTCTTCGCATAACGCACGCCAACCTGTTACAATCACTTCTGAAAAAAAATACGTTTCGTCCACCACCCCCCCGGCCCCCGTGGACGTAATTGCAAACCCTGGACGTATCGACCTCCTTTGCGACGTATTCCCGAAACCTCGACGTGACCTCTACTTATGACTCCCCAAAAACCGCCTCTCCGCTGCGACGTATTCCCACCTCCATGAACCTTTTCCTGATGACTAATGACCAATGACTAATCTATGTCATTCCGAGTCATCACGCGTGCAGGGCGTAAGCCCGTTTCCAGATCTTCCCAAGCATCATAGAATTGCGGAAAAAGCCCGTGGCGGCGTCGCGGCCTGTGCTTCCCTGCCGCTCACCAACTCAAGAATTTTCTCGATTTCGTGTCACATTCCGCGGCGAACGGGCGGTAACTGCTCGGAGGCGATGATGGTCCAGGTGCAAGCGGACTCAGCCGAGACTTCCGATCTATTGGAGGACATTGCGAAGGGTGATCGGCAGGCCCTGGACCGGCTTTTGCAGCGTTATCGGCCTCGATTGTATGCTTTCATCGAACACCGCCTCGACCCGCGCATGCGATCCCGGCTCGATGCCTCCGATGTGGTCCAGGAGGTACAGCTGGAGGTGATTCGGCGGATGGGCGATTTCCTCAAGCGCAACCCGATGCCATTCCACCTGTGGGTTCGCAAGACTGCCTATGAACGGTTGCTCAAGCTGCAACGCGCCCACCGCCGCCGCGCCCGGCGTTCGGTGGACCGCGAGGTGGCCTTGCCCGATCGCTCGTCGTTGCTGCTGGCCAAGCCGCTTTTGGCCGCGGGGTCGTCGCCCAGCCAGCAGCACGCCGCCCGCGAGTTCGCCGACCGCGTCGGCCAGGCCGTCACCGAGCTGCTGGATACGGACCGCGAGATCCTGCTGATGCGCCATGCCGACGAACTGCCCTATAGTGAGATCGCCTGCCTGCTGGAGATCGGCGCCGAGGCCGCTCGCAAGCGCTACGGCCGCGCGCTCTTGCGCCTGCGGGCGGTCCTCAAGAACCATGGCCTGTTGGAGTCCCACCCATGACTGCCGTGCAAGCAAGCGAAACGGGCGTGCTGGAATCGCTGGTAGCCCGCGTGGTCGATGAGTTCCTGGAACGGCAGAAACGCGGCGACCGGCCGGATCCCGCCGAGTACGCCGCCCGCCACCCCCAGGCCGCGGCAGTCCTCCGCGAGGTCCTGGCCGCCCTGCGCGTCGTCGGCCTGTCATCGGCCGCCGGCCTGGTGGGCAATGCCGGCGATGGACCCGTGACCGGCATCCTGGGTGACTTCCGCATCCTCCGCGAGATCGGCCGCGGCGGCATGGGGGTGGTCTACGAAGCCGAGCAAATCTCGCTTGGCCGGCGGGTCGCCCTGAAAGTATTGCCGTTCGCCGCGGCACTGGATGCCAAGCAGTTGCAGCGCTTCAAGAACGAGGCGCAGGCGGCAGCTCACCTGCAACATACGAATATCGTACCGGTGCACTACGTCGGCTGCGAGCGCGGCGTCCATTTCTATGCCATGCAGTACATCGAGGGCCAGACCCTGGCCGCGGTCATCCACGACTTGCGGCAACAGTGCGGCTTGCAACCGGTGAACAACGTGGTTTCCGCCGGGGCGGCGAACAGTCTGGCCGGCGAACTCATCTCCGGGCGCTGGGCGCCGGGGAAGCAGAGCAGCGCCGATTCCCAGCGGACCGGGCCATACTCCCCGTCCCCGGCAGGGAACTCAGTACCGAGTACTGAGTCCCGAGCACTTTCTGCGGACACCAGTCCCAAGGCAGCCTTGTCGACCGAGCAGGGCGCGAAGTCTCCGGGGTTCTTCCGTACGGTAGCTAGCCTCGGTATCCAAGCGGCCGAGGGTCTGGAACACGCCCATCAGCTGGGCATCATCCACCGGGACATCAAGCCGGCGAATTTACTAATCGAATGGCGCGCGGGGGGTGTGAACGCCCCGAATTTGTGGGTCACCGACTTTGGCCTCGCCCATTGCCTGAGCCAACCGGGCCTGACGATGACCGGCGACCTGGTGGGCACATTGCGTTACATGAGCCCGGAGCAAGCGCTGGCCAAGCGCGTGGCCGTGGACGCCCGCACCGACATCTATTCACTCGGAGTAACGCTATATGAGCTATTGACGCTGGAGCCGGCGTACAACGGGCGCAATCGCGAAGAAGTGCTGCGGCAGATCGCGTTTGAGGAGCCGCGCCCGCCGCGGCGCTTGAACAAAGCTATCCCAGCGGAACTGGAAACGATCGTTTTGAAGGCGATTGCCAAGAACCCGGAAGAGCGCTACGCCACGGCTCAGGAGCTGGCCGACGATTTGGGGCGGTACCTGGAGGATAGGCCAATCAAGGCCAAGCGGCCCACCCTTCGACAGCGGACGGTCAAATGGGCCCGGCGGCACAAATCGGTCGCGCTTGCGGCTTTGGTGTCAGCGGCCGTTTTCTTAGTCGTGGCAGCCATGGGATCGACGCTCGGCATCGTGCTCATCGGGCAGGAGCAGGCACGGACCGAGGCCGCCAACCGCGAGCTGAGAACGAATCTCTATTTCAAAAACATTGCCCTGGCGGAGCGCGAGTGGGGAGCGAACCGGGTGGGGCATGCCGAGGGTTTCCTCGATCAGTGCCTCGCGCACCTTCGCGGTTGGGAATGGCACTATCTCAAGCGTGCCTTCCACGAGCGCCCGCTGACCTTTCACGGACATACGCGTTGGATCCGCACGCTCGCGTTCAGCCCCGATGGCAGACGCCTCGCCTCAGCCAGCTGGGACGACACGGTGAGAGTTTGGGACACACGTACAGGTGCAGAACTCCTTATCCTTCGCGGAGAATACGGGACTGGGTTTGTCGGCGTGGCATTCAGCCCTGACGGCTTGCGCCTCGCCTCGGCCAGCTGGGACCATAACGTGCAACTCTGGGACCTGGTGACGGGCCAGATGATTCGCCTCTTCCGCGGACACACGGACCAGGCCACAAGCGTCGCCTTCAGCCCCGATGGCCAGTGCATCGCTTCGACCAGCGCCGATAAGACTGTGAAAATGTGGGATGTCGTGACCGGCCGAGAGATTCGGACTCTCCGGGGGCATGGTGATCGCGTCGAATCGGTCGCCTTCAGCCCCGATGGCCGGCGCCTGGCCTCCGCCAGTTGGGATACAACCGTTAAGATCTGGGACGCGGACACCGGACAGGAAATTCGCACGCTCCGCGGGCACGCGGACGGTGTCGAGAGTGTAACGTTCAGCGGTGACGGCCGGCGGCTTGCCTCGGCCAGCGACGATAAGACTGTCCGAGTTTGGGATGCGACGACCGGCCAGGAGATGCTGATCCTCCGCGGACATTCGGAAGCCGTCCGCAGCGTAGCCTTCAGCCCCGATGGCCGGCGCCTCGTTTCAGCGAGTAGGGATCAAACCGTGAAGCTATGGGAAGCAGACACCGGCCAAGAAGCTCTCACGCTCTGGCGAGGGAGCGAGGTGTGCTGGAGTGTGGCCTTCAGCCCGGACGGCCAGCGCCTCGCCGCCATGACGGGTACGAGCGTCACGGCTGGCCAGCATCCTCCTGGAACCGCGGCAGTGACCGTGACGATCTGGGACGCGACTCCTTTGGAAGAACCGCACGGCCGGCAGATCCTGCTCACCTTGTCCGGACACACGCAAGGCGTCAGGAGCGTCGCGTTCAGCCGTAATGGCCAGAAGCTGGCCTCCGCCAGCCTGGATCGCACCGTGAAGATCTGTGATGCGGCGACGGGCCAGGTGACCTTGACCTTTCGCGGACACACGCGGGGTGTCAATCGCGTGGCGTTCCATCCCGGAGATAAACGGCTCGCCTCGTCCTCCGGCAGGAGCGTACGGGTCTGGGATGCAATTACTGGTCAGGAACTCTTCAGCCCACAAAGAGAGCCCACGGCATTCACCCAAGTCGCGTATAGCCCGGACGGCCAGCAACTCGCCGCGGCCAATCTAGGGGGCAAGGTGATCGTTTGGGATGCGGACACAGGGCAGGAGGTTTACACTCTCGTCGCTGCCAACCCTATCTCCCGCGTGGCATTCAGTCCGGACGGCCAACGCATGGCCTCCGACGAGTGGCACCAGCGGATAAAGATTTGGAACCTAAAAACCCGAAAGGAGCTGTTCACCCTCCCCGGCCATACCACGGCGGTCAAGGACCTGGTGTTCAGCCCGGACGGCCAATTGCTCGCTTCGGCAGGGGAAGATGGGACTGTTAAGATCTGGGACGTCACCACGGCCAAGGAAGTCCGCACCATCTATGCGCATGGCGACGTGGTCACCGGCGTGGCGTTTAGCCCCGATGGCCGGTACCTTGCTTCGGCCAGTAGTGATCGCACGTTGAAATTCTGGAACCCGACGACCGGCGAATTGGTTCGTATCCTCTACGGACACCGCGAAGGAGTGAACTGTGTGGCATTCAGCCCCGATGGCCAGCGCGTCGCTTCGGGCAGTGAGGATGGGTTGGTGATCGTGTGGGATGCGGGGCTGGGAAAGGAAAAACTTGGCCGGGCAGTTAATGATCCCAATTAGTGATACTGCCAGATCGTTATCGCTCAGAGGAGTCCGATGTCATGCCCAGAAAAACCCTTTTCCGTCTGTCTGTTGGCGCCAGCTTGCTGAGCGCCTTGTTAGCCTGCGGAAGTTATGTGTACCCGACGTGGAGCGCCCGGCTGGGGTTGAACCTGACGGTGTGGCGGGAAGCGGAAGGAGACCTGGAACGGGCATGCCGGCGCCGCGAAACCCTGAACGAACATACCCGATTGGTCCAACAAGACCTAGAGGCCAAGTGCCGGGTAAATGAGGAGCTTCGTAACGATCGCTTGACTCTACTGGAAGCGGCCGCGCGCTTTCGCGATATGGGACATTCGTGTCTCGATCCGGAAGGGGCACTGTTCCGCCAGTTTTATGCTGGCCAAACCGATACCGAGCGCTGGTGCCGGAAGGTCATCAGCTATATGCGGGCAGTTAGTCCAGCGCACACCGACGGAGCGTCCCGGGCCGACCAGTTGGAGGCGGAATTGAGCCAGCGCCTCGCCCAAGGTCCTTTGGAATTACCCGATTAAGGAGTCGAAACGTGCTCGGTTGTGGCGTGGCATCGAAGTGCGGCGTCCGGGACGCGACCTTCCTCTTCGACGGCGCGACCGTCATCGCCCACAACCACGCGTCCGGCAGCAATGACAACTGCTTCGGGTGTTAATGGACGGCAGGAAACACAACATTCACTTTCCAATTTCCTTGTTCGGAGGACAAATAATGGCACCGCACAAATCATGTATGCCGAAGCTGACTTTGCGGATCGAACTCCTGGAAAATCGGTGTGTCCCGGCGACGATTACGCCGACTACGTTTGACGATGGCGGTTTCGGCAGCGGGAGCCTGCGCGACGCCGTCCTCCACTTCAATGCCGATACCGGGACCGATGACGACATCATCCAGCTGGAGGCCGGCACCTACAGGCTGACCATCCAGAACGTCGGCGGCCGTCACGAAACGGCGGGGTTCACCGGCGACCTGAACCTGACGCAGACCAGCCATCGCTGGATCATCCAGGGCGCTGGGCCGAGCACGACCATTGACGCCAGCCAGCTCCAGGACCGGGTGTTCCAGCTCGTCAACCCGGGGACGCAGGTGGTGTTCCGCGACCTGGTCATCCAGGGCGGCCTGGCCCAGGACGACGGCACGGAAGGCGCCCTGCCGGGGACCACCGACGCCCTGGGCGGCGGCATCTTTAACAACAGTGGCGACGTCACACTCGACAACGTTGTGCTTCAGAACAACGTAGTCCGGGGAGGCGACGCCGCCGTTAGAAGAGCGAACGGTTATAGCGCCCTCGGGGCAGGGATCTACTCTACCGGCGGCGCGCTGACCCTTGTGGGGGCCACGATTACGGACAACCAGTCCTTCGGTGGCCGCGGCGGGGACTCCTCCCGCACCTATTACCCAGCCGGAGCTGGTGGATCCGCAAGCGGTGGCGGGCTGTACGCCAGTGGTGGCTCGCTGGACATTTCGGACAGCAGGATTGCTAACAACCGAGCCACGGGCGGTCGGGGGGGCGATGGCGCTATTTACTACACCACCGTCCGCACTTCGCAAGGCGGAATCAGCTTCGTCACCGATTTCTCGGGCGGTACCGGCGGAAGGGCGCAGGGCGGTGGCCTGTATGTGAACGGCGGCTCCCTCACGCTTGCCTCTAGCACCATTGCTTCCAACCAGGGAACCGGAGGCCCCGCCGGTGCCAACGGATATGCTGGCGGCGGTTCCGGAGGGGGCTTGTACATCATGTCCAACGCCGGCACGCCGACGGTCACGGGCAGCACCCTGTCCGGCAACTCCGCCAGCGGCGTATACGGCGACGACGGCGGCGCCATCCGCAACTTAGGCACGCTGACGGTCAGCAACAGTACCCTGTCCGGCAACTCCGCCACCGGCGCCGACGCTGGCGGCGGCGGCATCGACAACGGGGGCACGCTGACGGTCAGCAACAGTACCCTGTCCGGCAACTCCGGCGGTGACAGGGGCGGCGGCATCGCAAACGGGGGCACGCTGACCGTCAGCAACAGCACCCTGTCCGGCAACTCCGCCTTCGAGGGCGGCGGCATCGCAAACGGCGGCACGCTGACGGTCAGCAACAGCACCCTGTCCGGCAACTCCGCCGGCGAGGGCGGCGGCATCTACACCGGGTCCCCGCTGACGGTCATCAGCAACAGCACCCTGTCCGACAACTCCGCCGGCGAGGGCGGCGGCATCTACAACTTTGCCAGGCTGACGGTCAGCGACAGCACCCTGTCCGGCAACTCCGCTGCCTTCGCAAACGTCGGCGCCGGCGGCGGCATCTACAACGATGGCACGCTAACGGTCAGCAACACTACCCTGTCCGGCAACTCCGCCAGGTATTACGGCGGCGGCATCTACAACAGGTATGGTCCGCTGACGGTCAGCAACAGCACCCTGTCCGGCAACTCCGCAGGTCGCTACGGCGGCGGCATTTACGCGGATAACACCCCTGGCCCGCAGCCCTTCACCCTCACAAATGTCACTCTCACGGCCAATCGCGCGAACTACTCCGGCGGTGGCCTGTATGTGCTCTCCGGCTCGCCGGTGCTGCACAACACGCTGATCGCCGGCAATTTCAGAGGCCTAACCGGCACGACGGCCGACGACGTGTACGGCAGCCTGAACTCGGGCGGCGACTACAACCTGATCGGCGACGGCACCGGCATGACCGGCCTCACGAACGGCGTCAACGGCAACCAAGTCGGCAGCGCCTCCGACCCCATCGATCCTCAATTGGGGCCGTTGGACTTCAACGGCGGCCCGACCCTCACGCACGCCCTCTTGAGCGGTAGCCCGGCCATCGACGCCGGCAACAACGCCTACGCCACCGACTGGGACCAGCGCGGCCCCGGTTACCCGCGCATCGTGAACGGTATCATCGACATCGGGGCATTCGAATACCAGGGCAACGGCTCCGGACCCCACGCCCCGCGGTTAAGGCCGGACACCGCGCAATCGTTGGCCTGGCTGACTTCCGTTGCGACTTTGCATCGAGATCATCCAGCCTTTTCGTGCTCGCCGATTTCCTCCACTGGTGCTCGGCTGCAGATCGAGGGAAATCGTGTGGCCGACGCTGCCAACCCGGGTCCCAAGGGTTCATATGTCGATCGGATTTTTACCTGGCTGCACGAGAAAGAACCATGGCAGGTTGGCGTCGTGTGGGATGACCCGGAGCCATTTGACGCGGCCCCGGTGTTTGTCTGTTAGACGGGCATAGGCGTTAGCCGGTATTCTGACCGCTAATTGGACAATTCGTGGTTGGCCTGAACCGGGCAACCAGGCCGAGCCACACGCGAAGCAGCGATCAGACTACCCATAAGATGGCCGGTGCGTGTCCGCCGCCAAGCAGCACCCGCACCGGCCCGGCATCTCCCCGGCGCTCGGTCTGCGCGCCGCGAGCGATGTCTATCTATTTCATCGCAGACCGCCGTGGCGGAGGAACCTCGCGATGAGGTCGTCCACGCAGTAGCCGGTGTGGGTTAGATATGAGGGTTGCTGCTGTAACTGCTGCTGTTGTAATTATTCTCCTAGCTGTCTGCTGGAAGAAAGCCAGTGCGCCTCGTCTTGATCCTACAACCGAACGGTACTTGGCACGCGTCATCGAGAATTGTCAAAAAGAAGGCTATTTCACGGAAGCGACTGAAACAGACCCAGGTCATTGGCAATTAGTTGCCGGGCCAAAATTCGAACCCTGGTTTAGTTCTTCTTTGGCGAAGCAATTTGGCGAGTTGAAAAATGCAAAGACTGTGACGATCATCGATAGCGAAGGCAAGGTGCTTTATAGCCTGACCCTCATTCCTTAACTCAAGTGACCACGCGTCCGGCCAGCAACGACGATTGCTTCGGGTGTGAATGCACGGCAGGAAACACAACATTCACGTTCCTATATCCTTGTTCGGAGGACAAATAATGGCACGGCACAAATCATGTATGCCGAAGATGACCTTGCGGATCGAACTCCTGGAAAATCGCTGTGTCCCGACGACCATTACACCGACGACTTTTGACGATGGCGGTCTCGGCAGCGGCAGCCTGCGCGACGCCGTCCTCCAATTCAATGCCGACACCGGTACCAACGACGACATTATCCAGCTGTTGCCCGGCACCTACAGCCTGACCATCCGCAATACTCACGGCCACGAAAGCAGAGGCCTCGAAGGGGATCTGGACCTGAACCAGACCACCCACCGCTGGATCATCCAGGGCGCCGGGCCCAGCACGATCATTGACGCGAGCCAGCTCCAGGATCGGGTGTTCCAAATCGTCAATCCGGGCACGCAGGTCATCTTCCAAGACCTGGTCCTCCAGCGCGGCCTCGCCCAGGACAATGGGGCGGACGGCGTTCAGGCCGGGACTACGGATGCCCTGGGCGGCGGCATTCTCAATAACGGCGGCAACGTCACGCTCGGCAACGTGGTGCTTCAGAACAACGGGGCGCGGGGCGGCGACGCCGCCGTTCGGCGGGCGAGCGGTTACAACGCCCGCGGGGGAGGGATCTACTCGACCGGCGGCGCGCTGACCGTCGCGGGGGCGACGATCGCCAACAACCAGGCCACCGGCGGCCGCGGCGGTGACTCCTCCCAAGTATATTACAGTGCCGGTCACGGCGGATCGGCAAGCGGTGCCGGTCTGTACGCCACCGGCGGCTCCTTGGACATTTCCGAAAGCACGATTGCTAACAACGGAGCCACGGGCGGCCGGGGGGGCGACGGCGGCTATTACACTACCACCTACACCTTCTCCGGCTACACCTTCTACCGCACGTACAGGTTCGGGGGCCAAGGCGGAGGCGCGCAGGGCGGTGGCCTGTATGTGAATGGTGGCTCCCTGACGGTTGCATCCAGCGCCGTTGCTTCCAACCAGGGAACCGGAGGCCCCGGCGGTGCCAACGGATACGAGGGCGGCGGTTTCGGAGGAGGCTTGTACACCTCGTCCAAGGGCGGCACGCCGATGATCACGGGCAGCACCCTGTCTGGCAACTCCGCCGTCTATGGCGGCGGCGGCATCTACAACTTCTACGGCACGCTGACTGTCAATGACAGCACGCTGTCTGGCAACTCCGGCGGCGGCATCTACAACGCTGGCTACTACTCCTACTCTGCCACGCTGACTGTCAATGACAGCACCCTGTCCGGCAACTCCGGCCCCGCCATCACCAACTACTTCGCCACGCTGACTGTCAATGACAGCACCTTGTCCGGCAACTCCACCAGAGGCGACGGCGGCGGCATCTCCAACGGCTACTTGGGCACGCTGACGGTCAGCAACAGCACCTTGTCCGACAACTCCGCCGTCTACGGCGGCGCCATCTACAACGACGAGTTCGCCGGCACGCTGACGGTTAGCAACAGCACGCTCTCCGGCAACTCCGCCGACATCTACGGCGGCGGCATTTTCGCGACGTTCACGAACCCCCCCGTCACGCTTACAAATGTCACCGTCACTGCCAATCGCGCGAACTCCTACGGCGGTGGCCTGTTTGTGGGCTCCGGCGCACCGGTGCTGCACAACACGCTGATCGCCGGCAACTTCCGCGGTGCCACCGCCACGACCGCCGACGACGTGTATGGCAGCCTGAACTCGGGCGGTGACTACAACCTAATCGGCGATGGCACGGGCATGTTCGGCCTCACGAACGGCGTCAACGGCAACCTGGTCGGCAGCGCCTCTGCCCCCATCGACCCGCTGCTCGACTCGCTCGGAAACTATGGCGGCTCGACTCTCACGCACGCCCTATTGCCTGGCAGCCCCGCGATCGACGCCGGCAACAATGCCTACGCGACCGACTGGGACCAGCGCGGCCCCGGTTACCCGCGTATCGTCAACGGCATCATCGACATTGGCGCCTTCGAGGTCCAAAGCGACAGGCCCGGCACGAACCTGGATCGGCTAACGCACGCTTACCGGCTCACACCTGAGCAACCTTCAACCGGTTCCGCGCGATTCCACGCCGACGCTCAATTGGCTCAGACCACCGGCCAGGCTAAAGCGGCTGTGGACACCGTCATTTCGGCTGTCCCCGGGCAACCGAGACAACCCGTTCCGATCGAGTCGCTTCCAGATCAACCCGTGGAGCCCGAAGCGACTGATCCCACGACGAGCATGGTTATCGGCAACCGTGCCGAGGACGCCGTATTCGCGGCTTGGTGCGATCCGCTGCTGGACTCATGGGCAGCGGATGGCCTGACGTGATTGCAATTGGCAAGGAAGGAAGGAACCCAGCCCCAGAGGAGATTTCAAGTCCACTGCCGGGCGGTACCCGCACCGGCCTGGCATCGCCTCGACGCTCGGTCTGCGCGCCGGGGGGGAATGCCTCTTCATTGTGTCGCAGACCGCCGTGGCGGAGGAGCCTCGCGATGAGGTCGTCCGCCGAGCAGGAGATAACATCATGTCTCTTACGAATGTGTTGGGCCGATTAATGCGTCCTTCGGCGCTAGCGCGCCTTCGCCGAGAGAAAACTTACCGAGAAGGCGTTCGCCCGCGGCGATCATTCGCGCCCCGGCTCGAAATGCTCGAAGATCGGACCGTCCTCAGTACCTGGACGGTCACGAGCCCGGCCGACAACGGGCCGGGGTCGCTGCGCGCCGTGATCGACGATGCCCAAAGCGGGGATCAGATCGTCTTCGACGACAGCCTCGCAGGCCAGACCATTACGCTGACCAGCGGCCAGCTGGCACTCACCAAGAGCCTGGATATCGAGGGCTTGGGAGCCGACAAATTGGCCGTCAGCGGCAACCACGCCAGCCGGATCTTCTCCATCAGCGGCGGAGTGACGGTGACCATCGCCGGACTGACGATTACCGACGGCCGGGCGGTTGGGAGCGACGGAGGCGGCGCCATCCTGAATGTCGGCACTAACCTCACTCTTGACCACGACATCTTCTCCAACAATGAAGTCCTCGGCGTCAGCGGCCTTCCACTCCGAGGCGGGGCCGTCAGGTGTCAACAGGATGCCACCCTCATCGTTGCCGACACGCTGTTCACCCATAACCAGGCGATTGGCGTCAGTGGCTCCAACGCCTCCGGCGGTGCCATCGTTCTTGAGTCCACTACTGCCACTATCCGGCGCAGCTCGTTCATCGGCAATAAGGCTATCGGCGGCGACCTTGGCGGCGAAGGGGGAGGCGGCGCCATCAGTAGCTTCATGGGCAATTCCGTTATCGTTAGCCAGAGTGCGTTCATTGGCAACCAGGCCATCGGTGGCGACGGTGGAGTCATCGATGGCCATCTCGACTTTCAAACCATTGGAGGCGGCTTCGGCGGCGGGATCAGGACCGGTGCGAATAGTACGTTCACCATCGAGAATAGTACTTTTACCGACAACCGGGCTATCGGCGGCAACGGCGGCAGCACGACCAGCGGCGCGAGAGACTATGATATTTCCTACGGCTTTGGCGGGGGCGTTCTGGTTCTCAAGGGGA
>Ga0306924_10004715_pt1 | contig 13356 bp, 9 predicted proteins | sample sta12Can44000111_FD_203756 | JGI IMG/M metagenome (GOLD analysis project Ga0306924, IMG submission 203756) | Lab enrichment of tropical soil microbial communities from Luquillo Experimental Forest, Puerto Rico - statanox.12C.anox.44.000.111 (v2)... | ecosystem: Environmental > Terrestrial > Soil... | reverse complement strand
ACCTTCGTTGACGAGCCGGGTCAGGAATTCCCACTCCTTGACGGCGACATCACTTAAGAACGGACTATTGCCGAAAATCGACGCCAGCAGGCCCTTTCCGCCAGGGGTCGCGCTCCACCGGCGCGCTGCGCCAACAGTCGGGTCGTCTCGGGTGAGCGCGAGCGCTTCATGCCAAGCTGCAAGCCCGAGGGCGAGACGGCGTTCGTCAGCCGGCGCGGGCAACCCCTCACCATTGGGGGAGAGGTGAGATAAGAGCTTCATCCCAGATGCCGATCCCTACCGGGGACACTGGCCGGTTGGAAGTGTCGGGTCAAGACGAGTTCGCGACCCGCACAGATGCCGGAAGACAGAGCGGGTCGCCTGGTGAACCGGCTGGTCCACGCAAGCCCCGTGGCGTGGCGATCTTGCGGATGCGGCGCGGCGCGCACCGCCTTCTCGTTTGGCTCGGCTCTATCGCAGCGGGGCTGATCTTCATCATCGGGTTCGGCCTGTGGCGCCTGATGCTTGGTCCCATCGAGTTCGATCGCCTGACCCCCTATGTCGAGGAGGTTCTCAACCGGTCGACTGACGGGCCCCGGATCGCCATTTCGGGAGTGCGATTCGCTATCGACCGCGACAAGCGCCGCCTCGATCTGCAGCTCGAAGGCGTTAATCTGTCGCGTTCGGATGGCGAGCCGTTTGTCGCCTTTTGCGAGATGTCGGCAAATTTCGACCTCGGCTCGTTGCTGCGCGGCAACCTGGTGCCGGCCAATATTGTCGTCGAGCATCCGGTCGTGCATTTCACTCGTGACCAGAACGGGAAGATCGGAATTCGTTTTGGCGATCAAAATGCCGCCGAACCGACTCTCGGGCCAGAGATCCTCAAACAAACAGCTGGTGCGCTAGGGCCACAAGGGTTTTTGGGGTTAATCCCGCGGGTGGTGGTCCGCAACGCCACCCTTATCCTTGACGACGAGCAAACCGAGCGACACTGGCAGGCCGACAGCGTCGACGCCTTGGTGGAGCACGATGCCGAGGGCTTTGTGGGCGATATATCAATGGCGCTCGCGACCGAGACCCGGCCGCCGGAGCTCCACGCGGGATATCGGTACTCTTCCACCAGCGGGACGCTCGATCTGGCTCTCAAGATCGCTTCAGTCAAACCGGCTACCCTGGCATCGTTCGCCCCCGAGCTGGCGCCTTTGGCAGCCGTCGACTTGCCTGTTTCCGGTACCTTGGATGCGCGGGTAGACCTTGCCCGGTTGTCGACCGAGGAGGCACGCCTTGATCTCCGCTTCGGCGCCGGGTCGCTAAAAAGCGAATTGTTGGCGGGCGGTGAACTCAAGCTACGCCAGGGCGAACTGCACGCCGTCTATGCTCCTGAACCCGGCCAGCTGCGCCTCGCCAGGCTCGAGCTCGATCTCGGGGGCGGCTCGGTTCTCACCGTCAACGGGAGCTTCGACGCGATCACGCCAGGGCTGATCGCGGGGACAGATCCGGCGCCCTCCCGTATCCCCGGCAAGCTCGGCGTTGCGCTTGCCGATGTGCCGGTCGCGAAATTTGCGGCATTGTGGCCGCCCGCCCTCAGTCCGGGCGGACGCCGTTGGGTGCTGGCTAATGTCCATGACGGCATTCTCGATCAGGCCGCCGTCCAGCTGGATATCCTGGTCGGAACCGCGGCTGGCTTGGCCGAGGTTGTCTCAGCCCGAGGCGCAATGCGGTACCACGATCTGACAATCAGCTACTTTGGCGGACTGGCGCCGGTGCGAAAGGTCAGCGGTACCGCCACACTCGCCGACAACCGGCTCGAGTTCAGGCCCACCCGAGGAAACGTCAGGTCCGTCCAGGTCACCGGCGGCTCTCTCGACATCAGCAACCTCGGGGCGCCGGTGGAGTGGCAAACGATTGATCTCACGCTGGCCGGGCCGATCCGGGATGTGCTCGAGGTTATCGATGTCAAGCCTCTGCGTTACGCCCACGGTATCGGAGTCGATCCAGCACGCGTTGCGGGGCGAACCGAATTCAACCTCCATTTCAGGTTTCCACTGCTGAGTAGTCTGAAACTCGACGATGTCGAGTATGGCGTCAAGGCGAGCCTGACCGACGCTGCAATCGCCAAAGCGGCGATGGGCCGCGACCTGAGCAGCGCCAATTTCACGCTCGAGATCGGTCGGCCCGGCGTCCATCTCGAAGGAAATGCGCGTTTCGATAACATTCCGATAAGTATAGATGGCGGCGTCTTCTTCAAACCGAAGAACGGGGCCCGAGCCCGATACCGCGTCTTGTTGACACTGGATGACCAGCAGCGGCGGCGCCTTGCATTCGACTATTTGCCTGACCGGATCAGCGGGCCCATCGGGATTGATCTCACGTATTCGGCCTTCGAGGCAGGTCGCGCCGAGGCCGATGCCCGACTCGACCTTCGCGCGGCGAATCTGTCCGTTGCGGAGGCAGGTTGGAATAAAGCGCCCGATGTTCCGGGCCGGGGCAGACTCATCCTCGATCTCGCCAACGAGCAAATTACCCGGCTGCGTGAGATCGAGGTGAGGACCGCAGGGCTATACGGGAAATTTTCACTCTCGCTGACACCAGACCGCGAATACATCGAGCGGATCGACATCGAACGGCTCCTGATCGGCGATGACGAGATCGCCGGCCACGTTGCGCGGAGGGCGGAGGGCGGCTGGCGCATAGATCTTCACGGCCCTACCCTCGATCTGACCCATTGGTTGAATGACTCCGGCAACGACAGTCTGTCCCAGCATTCCGCCACGGACCCGCCTCTGTTGATCGATGCCCGCCTCGACCGTTTGATTCTAGGACCGCGCCGACAGCTTCGGGACTTTTCAGCACAGCTTCTCCGTGAGGGCGACAATTGGCAAACCGCGCGGATCGATGCGCGTTTTGTCAACGGCCACGAGCTTTCCTTGCGGTTCGGCAATGACGCAGGAAAGCGAGGCTTCAGCTTCGTGTCCGACGACCTCGGGGCGACCTTGAGCCTACTCGACGTCACCAACAACATCGTCGGCGGACGGATTGCCGTCACCGGTCGGGTCTCGGACGCGGCAGGCAAACGTGTTTTGCGCGGACATCTCGACGGCGACAATTACAATCTGATCCGCGCGCCGGCGCTCGCTAAGGTTCTGTCACTCACCTCACTAAACGCCATTGGCAGCATGCTTGCCGGATCGGGCATCCCGTTCAGCACATTACGCGGCGATTTCGCGTACAGCGATAAAAACCTGGTCCTCGAAAACCTGCTAGCCTATGGAGGCGCGATCGGCGTGACCGCCAACGGCGTGCTCGAATTGGGCCCCCGAAGTCTTGATATCCAGGGAACGATCGTTCCCGCCTATACCCTCAACTCGATCATCGGCAACATCCCTTTGTTCGGCTCGTTGCTGCTCGGCGGTGAGGGACAGGGTGTATTCGCGGCGAACTACCGGGCCACCGGATCGGCCGCCGATCCTCAGGTTTCCATCAACCCACTGAGTGCGCTTACCCCTGGTTTCATACGTCGGCTCCTCCAGCCCAATTTCGGTATCCCGCCGTCACTCCAGGAAGCGGTGGGCGCGCACTGACTCAGACAGGGCGTACGAGCACGTGCCGCTTGCGGCCCGCGCTCAGCTTAACGACCTCCTGGGAGCCAAAGTCGGCGAGCGAGACCAGTTGCGCCTCATTCTCGATCACCTGATCATTGAGGCGCGCGCCGGCGCCGCGGATAAGCCGTCGCGCCTCGCCATTGGAAGCGGCGAGCCCGGCGCGGCAAAACAGCTCGAACGCAGCAACGCCACGAGTGAGCAACTCACGCGGCAATGCTATCTGCGGCAGCTCACTGCCGCTTCCGCCGCTCTCGAAGACGTCGTGCGCGGTTGTGGCTGCTGCTTCAGCCGCTTCCCGGCCGTGACAGAGCGCGGTCGCTTCGGTCGCCAAGACCTTTTTGGCTTCGTTGATCTCGGTGCCTTCGAGCTGATCGAGCTTTCTGACCTCATCGATAGTAAGTTCCGAAAACAGGCGAAGGAAGCGGCCAACATCGGCATCCTCGGTGTTGCGCCAGAACTGCCAGTACTCGTAGGGGGAGAGCTTTTCAGCATTGAGCCATACGGCAACACCGACGCTCTTGCCCATTTTTGCGCCGGAGGCGGTCGCGATCAGCGGTGTCGTCAGGCCGAACAGGGTGCGGCGGTCGCTCCGTCGGCCGAGCTCAACACCGCCGACGATATTGCCCCACTGGTCAGAACCGCCGATTTGCAGCTCACAGCCAAAGCGCCGTGCCAGCTCGATAAAGTCGTAGGCTTGCAGGATTGGATAGTTGAATTCGAGAAAGCTGAGCGGCTGGTCGCGATCGAGCCGCAGCCGCACGCTATCCTGGGTCAGCATCCGGTTGACCGAGAAATGACGCCCGATGTCGCGCAGCAGCGGTATGTAGCGGAGCTCGTCAAGCCAATCGGCATTGTTGACCATTATTGCATCGCCCGGTCCATCACCGAACTTGATGAATTTGGCGAAGACCGTGCGGATTCCCGTCATGTTGCGGGCGATCTCGGCCTCGTCGAGCAGTCGCCGCGCTTCGTCCTTGCCGGAAGGATCGCCGATCCTTGTAGTGCCACCTCCCATCAGCACGATCGGCTTATGCCCGCATTTCTGGAACAGCCGTAACAGCATAATGCCGACCAGGCTGCCGACGTGCAGACTGTCCGCTGTGCAGTCATAGCCGATATAAGCGGTGACGGGCCCGCCGTGGAGGCGCGCGTCGAGCGCTTCGAGGTCGGTGCACTGATGGACAAAGCCGCGTTCGATCGCGGTCGAAAGAAAAGTAGAGCGAGGTGTCGACATGGCAGCGTCATCTAACATAGACGCTGAACCGAGACTACAGCACTCACCGCGGCTCCGGTGCGCGCTCGGGCTTATGAGCGGCACCTCCCTCGATGGGATCGACGTCGCGATGATCGAGACCGATGGTGACGAGCGAGTGATTCCCGGTCCCGCGCTGACGATCGCTTACAAGGACACGTTTCGCGAAAGACTGCGATCGGTCCTGGGCGGCATCGGCCCCGTCCGCGAGGTTGAAGATAAGCTGACCCGGCTTCATGCCGAGGCGGTCGAACAATTTATTGCACGCCACCCCGGAATGCGCATAGACATCATCGGCTTGCATGGTCACACCATCCTGCATCGTCCGGCTGAGAGGCGCACCTGGCAGCTGGGCGACGGGGCGCTGCTGGCGCGGCTGCTGTCGCGCGACGTCGTCGCCGATTTCCGCTCGGCCGACGTCGCTGCCGGCGGCCAGGGAGCACCTCTCGCCCCGCTGTTCCATGTCGCTATTGCCGCGGCGCTGCCAAAACCTCTTGCAGTCCTCAACATTGGCGGAGTCGCCAATGTCACCTGGATCGGCGAGGGTATGAAAATTCTTGGCTTCGACACCGGGCCCGGCAATGCCCTAATCGACGATTGGGTGCGGCACCACACCGGTGCCGTGGCGGATATCGATGGTAGAGTCGCCGGCGCCGGACGTGCCTCGGCTGCGCATGTCGCGCGATTTCTCGCAGCCCCTTTTTTTGAATGCCCGCCGCCAAAATCGCTTGATCGGGACGATTTCCGCGAAATCGTCCCTAACTGCCTGTCGTTCGAAGACGGCGCCGCCACCCTGACAGAGATGACGGCGGCAGCGGCGGCTGCCGCGATTCGACATTTCCCGTCGCCGGCACGTAAATGGCTGATATGTGGCGGTGGCAGGCGCAACCCGGTGCTGATGGAAGCGCTCGACCGGCGAATTGGTGGGGTTGTGTTCCCGGTGGAAGCAGTCGGCTGGGACGGCGATGCCCTAGAGGCGCAAGCCTTTGCCTATTTAGCCGTCCGCTCGGTGCGAGGTCTGCCGCTCTCGCTGCCCTCGACGACCGGTGTTTCTCGGCCGATGCTGGGGGGCCGTCTGTTCACGGCAGCGCGCTAGCCATGGATTCGACAGCTCGGCAGTTTCTCAATGAGTGACAAGACGGCGTTCAACGGCGGCGGCCTTGATCGCTTTTTGTAGCTTCTCAAATGCGCGCACTTCGATCTGACGCACCCGCTCGCGTGAGATGCCGTATTGTTGCGACAGTTCCTCGAGGGTGGTCGGGTTGTCGCGTAGCCGGCGTTCGGTCAGGATATGGCGCTCGCGGTCGTTCAGGTGCGTCATCGCCTTTTCGAGGAGATCGCGGCGCAACCCGAGTTCCTGCCGTTCACCCAATCGGGTCTCCTGGCTCTCGGTTTCATCGACCAGCCAGTCCTGCCACTCGCCCTCGCTGTCACTCCTGAGCGGCGCATTGAGGGAATGGTCGGGGCTTGCCAGCCTCCGGTTCATGCTGATGACATCGGCCTCGGGGACATCGAGTTCGGTAGCGATTTTCTTCAGATTTTCAGGTGAAAGGTCGCCCTCTTCCATCGCCTGTAGCTGACCCTTCAGCTTGCGCAGGTTGAAAAAGAGCTTCTTTTGCGCGGCGGTCGTGCCCATTTTGACGAGCGACCACGAGTGCAGAATGTATTCCTGGATCGCCGCGCGAATCCACCACATGGCATAGGTAGCCAGTCGGAAGCCGCGATCCGGATCGAAGCGCTTGACCGCCTGCATCATTCCGACATTGCCCTCGGAGATCAGTTCCGAGAGCGGCAGGCCGTAGCCGCGATAGCCCATGGCGATCTTGGCGACAAGCCGCAAATGACTTGTCACCAGCCGGTGCGCCGCCTCAGGGTCCGCATGTTCCTTCCAACGCTTGGCGAGCATGTACTCCCGCTCCGGCTCCAGCATCGGAAATTTACGAATCTCCTGAAGATATCGCGTCAGGTTTCCTTCCGAGGAAATGGAAGGTACCGAAAGGGTGGCCATCGACGATCATTGCTCCGAGTTGGCGATAGACAAACGCCTGAGGGCTAGCCTCGATCCCTCCTGCGAGAGGCCTCTTGGGTACCCTACTAAAATAGTGGGATTTTGTCCAGTTTAAAGTTGCTCTAAATTACCGACCAGTTCGCAGAGATCATCGGGTAGAGGGCTGACAAAAGTGAGACGTCCCCGGCCCGCTGGATGTGTGAAGCCGAGCAAACGCGCGTGCAGAGCCTGACGGGGAAAGGCGGCGATCCGGTCCCCAATTTCCCCGCTGCGCGCGACGCCGCGTCCGGCGCGTGTGCCGTAAAGCGGATCGCCGATCAGCGGATGACCACGATGAGCGAGGTGTACCCTGACCTGATGCGTTCGCCCCGTCGCGAGGCGGCACTCGACGAGCGCCGCGCGCGTCCGGAAGGAGCGCTCGACACGGTATCGCGTGACCGCCGGTTTTCCTTTGCCCTGCCCGACGACGGCCATCTTCTTGCGATTGGCATTGCTGCGACCGATGTTCTCGATGATCTCGCCGGCCGGGGGAGACGGCAGCCCCCAAACGATCGCGACATAGGCGCGGTCGACCCGGCGTAGAGCAAAGTCGTGAGACAGCGCGTGATGGGCGACCACCGTCTTGGCCACAACCATAAGCCCGCTGGTGCCCTTGTCGAGACGATGGACGATACCGGGCCGGCGAACCCCGCCGATCCCAGAGAGGCTCGCGCCACAGTGGCTGATCAATGCGTTGACCAGTGTTCCGTCCGGATTTCCCGGTGCCGGGTGGACAACCATACCTGCCGGCTTGTCTATGACAATCAAATGCGCATCCTCGAATCGGATATCGAGCGCGATCGGCTGCGCAACCGGTTCCGCTTCTTTATCTTCGGGAAGGATTACGACGAAATTCTGTCCGGAGCGGACCCTTAGCGCAGGGTCGCGCACCGCCGTCCCGTCGCAAGTGACATGACCCGATTCGATCAGTTGTTTGAGCCGGGTGCGCGATAGCGCCGGGAGGTGGAGCGCAAGCGCGCGATCAAGGCGCTGCCGAGCGTCGCCCGCGTCGGCGACAACGATTGTCGAGCCCGAGCCAAGCGGGCCGGGTTCCGCCATCATGACCAGGCCTTTCGGTAGCATAGCATCAGGGGGTTTCTCCGGGCCAGGAAGATGCGCTCTCTCAAAGTCCTTGTCGTGGTAATGGGTGTCATGCTGATCGGCGGTTTCGCGACTTTGGTTGCGGTCATCGCCGGAAGGCTGTCACGCGGCGGCAGTGCCACTCGCACTTTCGCCGCCCCGCCGATCCATATTCCGCATGATTCCCGGGTCGAGTTGATGACGGCCGGGCCAGATCGTCTCGTGCTAGATCTGGTATTGCCCGGGGGCGGGCGACAGCTTGTGGTCATCGATTTGGCGACGGGCGCTCATCTCGGCACAATCGAATTGCGCGCAGCGCCCTGAACACTGCACGTCCGCCGGCGATTCGGCATCGCGGGGGTTATGCGGGCGATGCGGCCAGCTCGGCCGCTTGCCAATCTTGTCTCATTGCATGAATAGTCACGTGACTCAAGAAACTCGTCTTGAAAGCTGCGCGGAATATTCCGAACTTGTGCCGACGCGCGTCGTTGGTCCAGGCAGAACCCGACACCGAGCGATTATGTACCTCTCGCAGCCTACGGCTCCAATGCCTAAGTCTCACAGCAATTGTGCATTGGCGACAAACGCGTTCGTCCCGCGTCCGCAGCGCGCTGTTGACCGGCTCCGATGCCCGCTGGCACCTGTTCCGGAAAACACAGCTTTCTCGGCGGCTCCCAAGGGGGAAGCCGCCGTTTTTGGTGTTTGAGAGACCGGGGACCACTGACAATGAGTAGGAAGACGAGCGGTGCGAGACCTGCGGTCAAGCCCCAGCCCACCCGCGGCACTGCGACGAGCTCGGAATGTGACGGGGCGGACCAGGGAAGGCGAGCAGCTGCCCGCACCCTAGGGCCGGTATCGGACCTTGAGCGTCATCTGCCCTCAGACTGGTGGCGCACCTTGTTCAACTCGCTTTATCTCGAAACCGACGGCGACGTGATCGAGAATGATCGCAACACCAGCGAAGAGGTCGACCTGCTAATCCGCACGGTCGGTCTCGAGCGCAACGACCGCATTCTCGATCTGTGTTGTGGCCAGGGGCGTCATTCGCTCGAGCTCGCCCGGCGCGGCTTTTCACACGTCACGGGGCTTGACCGTTCGCGTTATCTGATTCGCCTCGCTCGCAAACGCGCCCGGCAGAGTAACCTACCGGTGTCGTTCCATGAGGGAGATGCCCGGCGGTTTCGTCTCGGCGAAGCCGAGTTTCATTGCGTTTGCCTGCTGGGTAACTCATTCGGCTATTTCGAGCGGCCCGAGGACGATCTCGCCGTGCTCGAAGCAGTCAAGCGGGCCCTCTCCTCCCGCGGTTCGCTCGTTATGGATCTGATGGATGGCGAGTGGATGCGCTGTCACTTTGATCCACGTTCGTGGGAATGGATCGACCAAAACCATTTCGTTTGCCGCGAGCGAGACCTCGCCGGAGATGGTGACCGGCTAATCAGCCGAGAGGTCGTGGTCCATGCAGAGCGCGGCGTTATTGCCGATCAATTCTATGCGGAACGGCTCTATTCAAAAGAGCGCCTCGAGACTCTGCTGACCGGCGCCGGCTTCGCCAATGTCCGCTTTCACTCGTTGCTGGCACCAGACTCACAACGAAACCAGGACCTCGGGATGGTGGCGCACCGGCTGTTTCTGACTTGCGAGGCCCCGCGGCGTGCACGGCGGCTGCCGCACCGTGCTGCCCTGTTTTCCGATATCACTGTAGTGCTCGGCGATCCACGCCTCCCCGACCCGATCAAGCGCAATGGGCGCTGGAATGAAGAGGATATCGAGACGATCGAGCGCCTCAAGGCGGCGCTGTACGAGCTGCCCGATTACCGCTTTCGCTTTCTCGACAATCACGCTTCGCTCTATGCCGAGCTGCGGGCGAGCCGCCCGCATTTTGTCTTGAATTTTTGCGACGAGGGTTTCAACAACGACGCGTTCATGGAAATGCACGTGCCAGCGCTGTTGGAGATGCTCGACATTCCCTATAGCGGCGCCGGACCCTCCTGCCTGGCTCTGTGCTACAATAAGTCTCTGGTCCGTGGTGTGGCCCAGGCGATCGACGTGCCGGTGCCGGCAGAGACATACTTCAATTCAGATGACCTGGCGGCCACTATCCCGTCGGTATTCCCAGCCCTCATCAAGCCGAACTTTGGGGATTCCTCGATCGGCATCACCAAGGACGCCGTGGTCCACACCTGGGAAGAGGCGATCACCTGCCTCGGGCGATTGCGGGAGGAGATGCCGCGCTGCCCGATCCTGATTCAGGAATTTCTAACGGGACCAGAATATTCGATTGGAATTATCGGCAATCCCGGGCTCGGCTACCGGGTGCTGCCGCCGTTAGAGGTCGACTATTCGGGCCTCGACCCCGCGCTGCCGCGGCTCTTGCCCTACGAATCGAAGTGGATCCCCGATTCCCCTTATTGGTCGCAGATCGGCTACCGCGAGGCGAGTCTGGACGAGGAAACCCGCCGTAAGATCATCGACTATGCGACTATTCTGTTTGAGCGCCTTGGCGGCCGCGATTATGCGCGGTTCGATTTTCGCGCCGATGCCGAGGGCGAGATCAAGCTGCTCGAGGTCAATCCGAACCCGGGCTGGTGCTGGGATGGCAAGCTCAACCTGATGGCCCAGATGGCGGGACTGCGCTATTCGGATCTGCTCAAGCTGATCATCGAGGGTGCACAGGACCGGGTCGCCGCGCAGCACCCGGGCCTTGTCATCTCATTCGCCGAGCGGCGATCTCAGCATCTAGTCGGTCACCGCGGGTGACCGGCGGGTGGCGGGCTGCAAATTATGAAAAATCCCGATCAGCTCGGTCGTGACCGAAGGGCGGCTGCCCGTATCGACTCGTGACGGCCAGCTCGATGTCCGCGAATTGAACGAGGGCGCCGCGGCTAACTGGGTGTCATCAAACTGTCAATTTTTCGGATTTGCCCTTGCGTTCCCGGCCGACAAGCGTATCTATCGAGGCCTCGACGCACTCGCACGTGCCTATGGCCCATGGGGTTATGCAACGACGTAACGCGTCCTTTTTGGTCTTCCGGCCGCGAGGCCGGTCCCGAGAGGGAGGTCGGTATGGTTGCTATCCGACTCAGGGGCGTGGTGCCCAGCCCTGATGCGAATCTTCGTGGAACGCGTCTGCGCGGGCGGGGTAGCCGGGTCATCGATCCGAGCAGTTTAAGCTAGGCCATCAAGAACCGGCCGATCGCGCTCTAAAAAGGCCGATCGGCTTTATTTCGGTTGCGTTGTGCCGAACCGAGGGCGCGCCTGCGGGCAGGTCGCACCATCCGCGGTCTCGGGGCTTTTTCCGGCAACGCGATCATGCTCAGCTGCTTCGCGCTCAGGATGACCCCAGAGTATGACCGAGAGAATCAACCGTTTCCTTGCCGAAAACCGTCCCGAGACACCGTGCCTGGTCGTCGATCTCGATGTGATCGCCGAGGCTTACGATCTGCTGCGTTGGCATCTTCCGCTCGCCCGCATCTACTATGCGGTGAAAGCGAACCCGGCCCCGCTGATCGTCACCATGCTCGCGCGCAAGGGCGCCAATTTTGACGTGGCGAGCCGCGGCGAGATCGAGCTCTGCCTCAACAATGGTGTTGCCGCCGACCGGTTGTCCTTTGGCAACACGATAAAGAAGGAAAAGGATATCGCCTTTGCCTATCAGACCGGGCTCCGCCTGTTCGCGTTCGACAGCGGGCCAGAACTCGACAAGTTGGCGCGGGCGGCGCCAGGCGCGCGCGTATTCTGCCGCATACTCGTCAGCTGTGACGGCGCCGAGTGGCCGCTCTCGCGCAAATTCGGCTGTGCTCCGGAGATGGCAGTAGAGCTGCTGCGCCGCGCCCGCGATCTCGGCCTCGATCCCTATGGCGTATCCTTTCATGTCGGCTCGCAGCAAACTGATCTCGAGCAATGGGACGGAGCGATCGGCAGCGCGGCGCACATGTTTTCGCTGCTGGCCGCCGCCGATATCGAGCTGCGCATGGTCAATATCGGAGGCGGGTTTCCGGCGCATTATCACGACGACGTGCCGGCGATCGACCGCTATGCCCGAGCGGTGATGGCGGCGATCACACGACACTTCGGAAATGATTTGCCGGAAATCATCATAGAGCCTGGCCGCTCGCTGGTCGGCGATGCCGGTATTATCCAAAGCGAGGTCGTGCTGATCTCCGAGAAGGGCGGCGACGACGGCCGGCGCTGGGTCTATCTCGACGTCGGCAAATTCAACGGGCTGGCCGAGACCATGGACGAGAGCATCAAGTATCGGATCGCGACCCCGGGCCGCAACGGGTTATCGGGACCCGTCATCCTCGCCGGCCCGACCTGTGACAGCGCCGATATCCTCTACGAGCGGACCGAATACCGACTGCCGCTCGGCCTCGAGGTCGGCGATAGGGTCGAGATCCTTTCGACTGGCGCCTATACGGCAAGCTATGCCTCGGTCGGGTTCAACGGCTTCTCGCCGATCCGAACTTACTGCATCTGAGCGGAGCGTACGGGTGCAGCAGTTACCGAAGCGCCGGCCACTTCTTGCACTAGCTTCCGCAGCATCGCTCCGGCGAAGTCGTCGAAGGTCCGCGCGATGACGACGAAAGCCGAGGGGCCGCCAATTACATTGCTGCGATAGTAGTCTGCGAGCCAGGGCTCCTCGGCCAGGATGGCGAGGCCGTTGATCGCGATCCCGCGGGGCACGACGCGGTCGCGCGCGGCCGCCGGCGGCAAACCGAAATTCGCTATGCCGTCCCCGGAGATGTCGATGATTCGGTGCGCGGCCGGTTCCGGCAGGTGCTCAAAGGCTGCCGCTGCTGCAATGAGGGCGGGACCAATCGCGGTGATTCCGGCTGAGCTTCGTCGGCTCGCGCGCACCGCAGCAGCGAAGCCAATAGCGCTCTGAGCATCGCCGAGCCGAGTCCAGTCGACCGTCACCGCAATCTTATCCGGGTCGGACCATTCGAGGACGAGCACCTCGATCCCGCCCGGTGCTGTCGATATCGCCTGCGCGACGCGCGGGTTTGCAAAGGCCTGCGCAATCCCATCGCGCTGCAGTATGTAGGAATCGGCTGATACGCTCGCGGAAACATCGACGGCGAGCACGATCGCGAGCGCCGCACCCTTTGCCGAAGCCATCTCCAGCATCAGGGCAATCAGCGTGGCGATCGCGACGGCGGGCATTGATTAACTCTACGGTGCCCCGAGTTCCGGGGCTATAAGCCGATGATTGCTTGAGACGAGGAATTGACAATGAAGAGTATGCTCGCGGTCGGGATTGGCCTAGCGGCCGGCCTCCCTGTCCTGTCGGCTATTGCAGCAACAAAATCCCCGGCCCAGAAGGCGCCTCCGGCTTGCGCTGCGATCACCTTTCGAGCGGTGCCATCCGGCATGACGGACGGAGAGCAACAGGCGGG
>Ga0306924_10004714_pt1 | contig 13356 bp, 13 predicted proteins | sample sta12Can44000111_FD_203756 | JGI IMG/M metagenome (GOLD analysis project Ga0306924, IMG submission 203756) | Lab enrichment of tropical soil microbial communities from Luquillo Experimental Forest, Puerto Rico - statanox.12C.anox.44.000.111 (v2)... | ecosystem: Environmental > Terrestrial >... | reverse complement strand
CTATGGCGCCCCGACCAAGGCTGGCACCGCAGCGACGCACGGCGCGCCCCTCGGCGAGGAGGAAGTCAAGGGCACACGCGAGCAGCTCGGCTGGCGGCACCATCCTTTCGAGCTGCCCAAGCCCGTCCTCGCCGCCTGGCGCGCAGCAGGCACGCGACATCGCGCCGCCTATGAGGCCTGGTCGCAAGCGGCAAAACGCCTCGATGCCGACGCCCGCGCTGCGCTCACCGACCCGATCGGCGCGAAGGTCACGGCAGCGATCAAGGCCGCCGTCGCCGCCGTCAAGTCCGACTTCACCCGCGAAGGCGCGAAGCTCGCGACGCGCCAGTCTTCGCAGAAGGTGTTGGAGAAACTCCTGCTGGTCATTCCTGGGCTGATCGGCGGCTCTGCCGATCTCACCGGCTCCAACGGCACGCTCACCAAACTGCATAGCATCGTCAAGCCGGGGGACTTCTCCGGCAACTATATCCATTATGGCGTGCGCGAGCATGAGATGGCTGCTTGCATGAATGGGCTGTCGCTACATGGCGGCATGGTGCCTTACGGCGGCAGCTTCCTCGTCTTCACCGACTACTGCCGGCCTTCGATCCGACTGTCGGCGCTGATGCAGCAGCGTGTGATCTACGTCATGACCCACGACTCGATCGGGCTTGGCGAGGACGGCCCGACCCATCAGCCCATCGAGCAACTGGCCTCGCTGCGCGCCGTGCCGAACCTCAATGTGATGCGTCCAGCCGACTCGGTCGAATGCGCCGAATGCTGGGAGCTTGCACTCCTCTCGAAGCGCACACCCACCATCCTTGCGCTCACCCGCCAAGGCGTTCCGCTGCTCCGCAAGGCCCGCATCGACGAGAATCTCTCGGCCAAGGGCGCCTATGTGCTGGTCGAGCCCAGGGGCAAGCGTGACGTGACCCTAGTCGGCACTGGCTCTGAAGTGATGCTCGCGCTCGAAGCCGCCAAAACGCTGGAAGGGGAGGGCATCAAGGCCGCCGTCGTGTCGATGCCCTGCTGGGAGCTGTTCGAGGCCCAAGATGAGGGGTATCGGAACGCGGTTCTCGGCTCGGCGCCGCGGGTCGGCGTTGAGGCTGCCGCCGAGTTCGGCTGGTCGAAATGGCTGTGGCCTGACGGCGCCTTCGTCGGCATGCACGGATTCGGTGCCTCTGCCCCGGCTCAAGACCTATATAAGCATTTCGGCATAACGGCTGAGGCCGTCGCTGCCGCCGCACGTAGTTTGATCGAGAAGTCGAGGAGTAAGGGAGGACATGGCTAATAAGCGCGTCGCTATTAATGGATTTGGCCGGATCGGCAGGCTCACCTTCAGGGCCTTCCTCGAATCCGGCCGCAAGGACCTCGACTTTGTCGCGATCAACGATCTCGGCTCGGCGGAGATGAACGCCCATCTCCTCGAATTCGACAGCCTGCATGGCCGCTTCTGCAGCAGGATCAACGTCGCCGACGGACATCTTAAGACCGACGGTCAGGATGTTGCTGTGCTTTCCGAGGCGACACCGGAGAAGCTTCCTTGGCGCGACCTCGGCATCGATATCGTGATGGAATGTACGGGCCACTTCACCGACCGCGTCGGCGCTGCCAAGCACCTGACTGCGGGGGCCAAGCGGGTGTTGGTCTCAGCCCCATGCTCCGGCGCAGACCTCACCGTCGTGTTCGGCGTCAATGACGACAAGCTCACCCAGGAGCATCACGTTGTCTCCAACGCCTCCTGCACCACGAACTGTCTCGTTCCCGTCGCCAAGGTGCTCAACGATGCGGTCGGCATCAAGCATGGCTACATGACCACGATCCACGCCTATACCGGCGACCAGCGCACCGTGGATGCGCTACATAAAGATCCGTATCGGGCGCGCGCCAGTTCCGTAAACCTAATCCCAACATCGACCGGCGCGGCCAAGGCCGTCGGACTCGTGCTGCCTGAGCTCAAGGGCAAGCTGGATGGCGCCTCGATCCGCGTGCCCGTGCCAAATGTGAGCCTCGTTGATCTCACCTTCCAGGCCGTGCGACCCACGACACCCGAGGAGATCAACAAGGCCGTGACCGTAGCCGCCAACGGACCGCTCAAGGGCATCCTCGGCATCAACAATAAGCCGCTCGTGTCCTCCGACTTCAACCATGACCCAAGGAGCTCGATCTTCGATCTCAAGGGCACGCATGTGGTCGACGGCACATTCTGCCGGGTCGTCGCCTGGTACGACAATGAATGGGGTTTCTCCAATCGCATGAACGACACGGCCGTGGCCATGGGCCGGCTGATATGAACGAACGGAGTGCGGCCCGGAAGGAGGCCAACGTTGGGGGGCGCAGTCTCGATCTCTCCAAGGTCAGGTCGATTGACGGCGTCGATGTTCGCGGCAAGCGCGTGCTGATGCGCGTCGACTTCAACGTGCCGATCGAAAATGGCGTCGTCGCCGACACGACCCGGCTGACCCGCGTGCTGCCCACCATCGCCAAGCTTGCGCGCGAGGGGGCTAAGGTAGTGGTGCTGTCCCATCTCGGCAGGCCCAAGGGCACGCCAACTCCCGATACGTCGCTCAAGCCGGTCGCCACGAAAATGCAGGAGCTGATGCCTGGGACCGTGATCCGCTTCGCCGCAGCGCCTTCAGGCGAGGACGCCAAGCGCGTCGTCGATACATTGAAGCGCGGCGAGGTCGCCGTGCTCGAGAATGTTCGTTACCACAAGGGCGAGGAGAAGAACGACCGCGACTTCGCCAAGGCTCTAGCCGCGCTCGGCGACCTTTATGTCAACGACGCCTTCTCCTCGTCGCACCGGGCGCATGCCTCGCTAGAGGCCATCGCCGATCTGCTGCCCTCTTATGCCGGCCTTCTGATGATGGCCGAGATCACGGCGTTGGGAGAGGCGCTTGAGCAGCCCGAGCGGCCTGTTATGGCCATTACGGGCGGGGCCAAGGTCTCGACCAAGATTGAGGTCCTGACCAATCTCGTGTCGCGTATGGACCAGCTCGTGGTGGGAGGGGGCATGGCCAATACGTTTCTGCTGGCCAAAGGCTTTACGCTCGGCGCCTCGCTGGTCGAGCGGGACCTCGTCGTCACCGCGAAGGGCCTCATGGGTAGAGCCGATGAGTCCGGCTGCGAGGTCGTGCTGCCGATCGACGTGGTAGTGGCCAAAGAGCTCAAGGTTGGGGCGGATTGGCAGGTCTGCGGGGTTAGCGGAGTTCCTGCCGACACCATGATCCTCGATTTCGGCCCGCAAAGCGTGGCGGACCTCAAGCGGCGCCTCGCCAAGGTCAAGACCGTACTGTGGAACGGCCCGCTTGGCGCCTTCGAGACGCCTCCCTTCGGCGAGGGAACCTTTGCACTCGCCCGTGATGTTGCCAAGCTGACGAAAGCCGGCAAGCTCGTGAGCGTGGCTGGCGGCGGCGACACCGTGCGGGCGCTCAACGAAGCCGGTGTTGCCGACGATTTCAGCTATGTCTCGACCGCCGGCGGAGCCTTCCTGGAATGGCTCGGCGGCGCTGAGCTGCCCGGGGTCGGGGCGCTCGCCCGCAGCGGCTCCCGCGCCCATTAACTTCTGTGACTATCCGCAACACTTGTCATTCCGCGAATGACAAGTGCTTTCATAAGCTTTTGATCCCTCATGCTTTCTTCTCGTGTGGGTAGTGGGTACCCGCCGTGTGGGTAGTAGTTGTTCTCGAAATGGCCTTCTCTGCCATGCGCTCCTGTTCAACCGCACGGGTGTATCTCTCGACCTCAGCAAGCGACTTGTGGCCCGAGATCGCCATGATCTCGTGAGCGGTGCACCCGGCCTCTGCCCGCCTCCTGCAAGAGGCTTTGCGCAGTCCCTGGAGAGGGCAGTCAGTGAGACCAGCCTCCCTAGCCCATAACCTCATCCGATGGCCAAAGCTGTTTGCGTTCTTGTATGGCTTGTTCCACTCGGAAACGAGGAAGGTCAGGTGATCGGACGGCGTTGCTGCCAATATCGCAACCAAGTCAGGGTGCATCTTGATCTTGAGCGCCGCGCCGGTCTTCTGTTGCTTGAGGGCGATCTTGCCACCAGAGACGTGCTGCTTGCCCATGCGGATCAGGTCTGCCGACCGCTGACAGGTAAAGAGGGCAAGAGCAAAGGAGAGGCGTGCTTGAGAGCCAATCGGGTGCTTAGTCTCATACTGGGCGATTTCATCTTCGCTCCAGCTATGCCAACCCTCTCTGCTGAGCTTGGGCCGCTTTATCCCGGCAGTAGGATCGGTCGCGATGACGCCGTCTTCGATAGCAGGGGCAATCAAAGCGCGGAGCATCGTAATCCGTTCGTTCCGGTCGTCGCCGACATAAGAATTATTGCCCCGCCAGAAATGCCAATCGCCGGCATAGTTGATGTCCTCATAGGTGGTCATCCCGAGCTGCAGGCGATCGAGGAGATTCTGTCGTTCCAATCATCACCGATGTGCGGGCGCCGCGTCCCGTCGACAATATCGAAGCTACTGCCGGCAAAATTCTCGTGTTCATAAGCGACGCATCCGCGGATGTTCGTGATCTCGGGACCTCCCGACGTTCCGACCGGACCCTCGGCCAGAGCCGCCATTGGCGCCGCACCGCTAAGTGCGAGCGCCATCACCGCAAACGAGCCCAATTTCGTGTGGGTAATCACCAATGCGCTTAGACCCGCAAAGAACATTTTCCGGCACTTCACCCCTTAAACAAAAATACCTTTCCAAGATCATGTAAGAGGGCGATGAGGAATAGGTGTCGGTCACTCCTTCTGACTCCATTGCCGCGATCGCCTGTTGAACGTCGGTCAGCTGACTGGCGCAGCCGAGCCTACGACGGATTCACGAAGGAGGCGTTTAGGGATGTGGGTGGTGCTAAGCCGTTGCGGTGGTTAACTCTGTCGCCTTCCCGCGGAAGCGGGAATCCAGTAATCATCCGCCAAGAGTTATCTGGGAAACCAGGGGGTGTTGGATTGCCGCCTTAGGGCAATGACAAGGAAAGTCGGACCAATGGCCCGCGACATCATCATTGCCCCGTCCATCCTCTCTGCCGACTTCGCCAAGCTCGGCGAGGAGGTGCGCGCCATCGATCACGCCGGCTGCGACTGGATCCATGTCGATGTCATGGACGGCCATTTCGTGCCCAACATCACCATCGGCCCCGACGTCGTGAAGGCGCTCAGGCCACACTCGAAGAAGCTGTTCGACGTCCATCTAATGATCGCGCCCTGCGACCCTTATATCGAGGCCTTCGCCCACGCTGGCTCCGACATCATCACCGTGCATGCCGAGGCGGGGCCTCATCTCGATCGCTCGCTTCAGCTCATCAAGAGCCTTAGCAAGATGGCCGGCGTCTCCCTCACGCCTTCGACGCCGGAGACCGCGATAAACTATGTGCTCGATAAAGTGGACCTGGTCCTCGTGATGACGGTAAATCCTGGTTTCGGGGGGCAGACCTTCATTTCCTCGCAGCTGGACAAGATCAGGGCCATTCGCAAGGCAATCGGCGCGCGTGCGATCCACATCGAGGTCGATGGCGGCATCAATCCCGAGACCGTGCCGGTGGTGGTCGAGGCAGGCGCTAATGTGATCGTGGCTGGCTCTGGCGTGTTCAAGGGTGGCGCCTATAAGGACAATATCGCCGCCATCCGCAAAGCCGCAGAGCGCGCCCGCCCCGCCGCCGCTTGAGCATTGATCAATCCTCTTCACGAGTCGGTGCCAGGCCTTGCCCTTCTTGTGCAGGGGCAATAGCAAGAGCCATGAACGTCACCTATTTCGGCGCGCTGATCGCGGGGCTGTTGAGCTTCCTATCGCCCTGCGTGCTGCCGCTCGTGCCGCCTTATCTCTGCTTCCTCGGGGGCACCACCTTCGACCAGCTTACCAGCGAGGACGAGACGCCGTCCCACGTCTACACGACGGTGGTGATGTCATCGGTTGCCTTCGTGCTCGGTTTCACCACGGTGTTCGTCATTCTCGGCGCCACGGCCACGGCTGCAGGTCAGCTGCTCGCCGCAAATCTCCCGCTCCTCGCCAAGATCGCCGGCGTCGTCATCATCATCGCCGGCCTACATTTCCTTGGCGTGATCCATCTTCCGATCCTCCATCGCGAGGCGCGCTATCATGCCGACTCGCGCCCGGCAGGCCTCGTCGGTGCCTATGTCATCGGGCTCGCCTTTTCCTTCGGCTGGACGCCGTGCATCGGCCCTGTGCTTGGCGCGATCCTCGCCGTCGCCGCGGGCGAAGACTCGGTCCGCCAAGGAGTGAGCCTGCTCTTCGTCTATTCGCTCGGCCTCGGCATTCCCTTTGTCGTCGCCGCTATCGCCATCCGCCCGTTCCTCTCGACCATGCAGCGCTTCAAGCGCCACCTCGCCACAGTCGAGAAGGTGCTTGGTGGCTTTCTTGTGCTCACCGGCATCCTGTTCCTCACCGACGCCATGACCCTTATCTCGAGCTGGATGCTTGAACTGTTTCCTGGGTTCGCCACGATCGGCTAAGGCTTCTCAGTCGCGCCAATTTTCGAGATAGTGCCAGCCATGACGACGATTGCCCTCACCATCGCCGGCTCGGACTCAACTGGCGGCGCCGGCATCCAGGCAGACTTGCGGACCTTTGCTGCGCTCGGCGTCCACGGCGCAAGCGCTATCACTGCGCTTACCGCACAGAACACACTCGGCGTCGAGGCCGTGCATCCCGCGCCGCCAAGGTTTGTGCTGGCTGAGATGCGGGCCGTCGCGAGCGACCTCGAAGTCGGCGGCATCAAGACCGGCATGCTCGGCAATCGCGGGATCGTCGAAGCAGTCGTGGAGGGGTTGAGCCATTTCCCCGGCGTACCGGTCGTGGTCGATCCCGTGATGGTCTCGCAAAGCGGCCATCCTCTGCTCACCGATGAGGCAATCGACGCAATTAGAACCAAGCTCATGCCACTTGCGGTGCTGGTGACACCGAACCTGCTTGAGGCCGCGCGGCTGCTTGGTGAAACTATCGCCCGCGACGAAGCTGAAATGGCGGCGCAGGCCGAGCGCCTGCGCAAGCGGGGCGTCCATGCCGCGCTCGTGAAAGGAGGACACGCTACTGGTCCCTTGGCAGTAGATATTCTCGTCGACGCTCAAGGGACGATACGGCTCGAAGCTCCGCGCACCCGAACCAAGAATACGCACGGCACGGGGTGCACCCTCTCCGCAGCCACCGCAGCAGAGCTTGCTAAGGGCGCCACGCTTCGCGAGGCGCTCGCCAAGGCCAAGACCTATGTGACCGCGGCAATAGCCGCTGCCGATGAGCTCCAAATCGGCAAGGGAAGGGGACCCGTCCACCACTTCCACGCCTGGTGGCCAAGGGAGCACTAGCGCTCGGCTACAATCTTGACACGCTGCTCGCCAAGGCCAGAGACGGTAAGACGAAGCTCGTCGCCTGGCTTCAGAAACACGCGCGGATTGCGTGCCATGCCTACGCCGGGAGGAGTCCCCGTCGTGATCACGTCGCCGGGGACCAAGGTCATGTATTTGCTGATGTAGCTGACGAGCTCAGCCACGCCGAAGATCATGGTCGAGGTCGAGCCCGTCTGCATGCGGACTCCATTGAGATCGAGCGCAAGATCGAGCTCTTGTGGATCTGGAATCTCATCCCTGGTGACGAGCCAAGGGCCGAGCGGCCCGAAAGAGTCATAGCTCTTTGCCTTGATCCACTCGCCCGCGCCGCCCTTTTGCAAGCTCCGCTCCGAGACATCGTTGCAGATTGAATAGCCCGCGACGAAGTCGAGGGCTTCCTCCTTGGCGACGTTCTTGGCGCGGCTGCCGATCACGACGGCAAGCTCGACCTCGAAATCCATGCGGTCGAAACCCTTCGCCTGAAGAACCGGATCATAGGGCCCAGAGAGGCAGGAACTCGCCTTGGCGAACACGATGGGAGCCTCAGGGATCGTCATACCGGTCTCCTCGGCATGGTCACGGTAATTGAGTCCGATCCCGAGGAATTTCGGGACGATACCCGTTGGCGCCCCAATGCGTGGGCTTCCCTCGACGAGTGGAAGCGCGCCCAAAGCGAGCGCCTTGATCCGGGAAAGGCTTTCCGGACCGAGCGCCTCGTCTGCGAAGTCCTCGATGACGTGCGACAGGTCGCGAATTTGACCGCTGTGATCGAGAATTCCCGGCTTTTCGCGGCCTAATTCGCCAAAACGCAGAAGCTTCATCGATCTTCACCCAATCCCGTTTTGTGCATGATGCACGCGGGCGTGGGAGGCGGCAACGGTCCGTCTTACACTTGGCTCGACGCCAAGTCGCAGTATTGAGCAATTGAGAGGGATAGGCTCATGTCACCTCGCATGCTTCCGAATCGGATTGGCAAACGCCGGTTCTGACGCTCCTGCTCGTGGCGCTTCTGTCTGTGCCGAACGAAGCGGCGACCAAGAAAGCAGCGGCCAAGGGGACTGGGAACCCCTTCGACCTCTTGAAGGGCTATTGGTCTGGGGCGGCACGGTAGTGCCGCTAAGGGCAATCCCGAGCGGGTGAGCTGCAAGGTCACCTATACCGTGCCAGGCTCCAATGTCTCGCAGAGCATTCGCTGCGCCGGCACTGACTACAAATTCAACACCAGCTTCAGGCTTGACATATAACGGCGGCAAGATTTCTGGAGACTGGAGCGAAACCACCTACGACGCCTCAGGCGCGGTGAACGGAAGCGCTGTCGGCAATACGGTCCAAGGCGTCATTAACGGCGACAAGTTCTCCGGCCCCATGAGCATCAACGTGTCTGGCTCTAGTCACACCTTCAATATCGTTCAGCTCGATCGGAAATCCGGTACGTACCGGCAGGCCACCAGCGTCTCTCTGCACCGCTAGAGGCATTTTCAGCGGCGTTCGCAACGACTTCGGCTGAGGCCGCCACTTAAGAACAGGCTGATGGAATCACTCCATCGGCCTTTTCTTTTGCCTTTATGACGGCAGGGCAGAGGCGTTGCCGAACTGCAACAAAGCTCCATAAATTTTCTGCCGGTCGCGGGCGTTCGAGCCTCCATGTGATCGCTCACTGCACCGCGCCCGCCGGCGCAGAAATCGCGTACAGTATTCACATAATAAATTGATTAATAATAATAAAACGAGGAAAGGCGGGTGCAACAGAAAGGGCAAATTGGCATTTGGGCAACACCCGTCCGGCGATTTTATTCTTCGGCATTGCACAATCTTGAAGCTTGCAGCGGGGCTAGGCTAGCCTTTCGGCATCAATCGGGGGACGGGGTTGGGGGGCCTTAGTTACCCACACCGCGCGAAGAGCCAGAGGGACCTGAAGCACAAGCGAAAGACACGGTTCAGGAAACACGATGGGGGGGCGAGCCAAGCCCGCTGTTAAGGCCATGCCTTTAGAGCTCGGCTCGTTTCGCAGGGAAGACCGGCCCGGCGCCGTCCGGGCCGGTTCTTTTTATTTCCGTTCAGAGCCCTAGCCTCGCTAGCGTCTGGTCGACTCGAGCAAGGTAGCCGGAGCCGAACAGCCTGACATGGACGAGCGTCGGATAGAGGTTATAGAGGCTGGAGCGCAGCTCGTGGAAACCTGGCTCGAGCGGCACCAGCGCTTCGTAAGCCTCGAAGAAGGCTTGGCCGAACGTCCCGAACATTGTGGTGAAGGCAAGCTCGACCTCAGGATGCCCGCAATAGATGGCGGGATCGACAAATGCAGCAATGCGACACCCGCGCACGAGCACATTCCCAGTCCATAGATCGCCATGCAGCAGGCTCGGGAAGGCTGGCTCGATAAGGTAGTCCTCGATTCGCTCTGCCAGGCGTTCGATGCGCGCATAGAGCGGGGAAGGTAGGCTCCCTTCGGCGCGCGCCTTCTCTGCCATGAACAGCAGGCGGTGGTCGCGGAAGAAAGGCACCCAGCGCGAAGACTTTGGGTTGGGTTGGTGAAGCGGCCCGATCAGCGTGTCGCGCGCGTAGCCGAACCGCTCACGCGGCGTCGCGTGCAGCTTCGCGATCAACTCCGCGGCGTGATGCTCGACGCTTGCGCTGATTCGGCCGCCGTCATTCTCGATGAAGTCCATCACAAGCAGATCGGCGTCGGCATAATGCATATGCGGGACTGGGAGCTCGGACTGGCACACCAGCTCATTGAGCATGTAGGCCTCAAGGTCGAGGCCGGCACGCTCTGTGCCTCCCGTCTTCCGCGCCTTGACAGCGAGATGCCTGCCGTCGGCGATCCTGACTTCGAGCCCGGTGAGTCCGAATCCGACGCCGAGAGGGCTGGTCTCGACGATGCGCGAGCCGAGCGCCTGCTCGATCCGCGTTCTGAGCTCGCTGTCGCTCATCCTGTCGTTACCCGGAGGCCGCTGATGTCACAAGCCTGATACAAAATCACTTTAAGTCCCGGCACATCGTGTTGAAAACGCGAGACAAAGACGTGCAGTATGACCCGGGGGTGAGGCGTTATCGCGCACTGTTCATCTCGGATCTGCATTTAGGCACCAAGGCCTGTCAGGCCGACGCTTTCCTCGATTTCCTCCGCTGCCACGATGCCGACCGCATTTATCTTATCGGCGACATCGTCGACTTCTGGCGCATCAGGCGCGGCATCTACTGGCCGCAAGCTCATAACGACGTGCTGCAGAAGCTTTTGCGCAAGGCGCGCAAAGGCACTGAGCTCGTGCTCATTGCCGGCAATCATGACGAGGCTTTGCGTGACTATTGCGGGGTGAAGTTCGGCGGCATCGCGGTCGAGCGCAACACCATCCATATCGGCGCCGACGCGCGGCGCTATCTCGTTATGCATGGGGACGAATTCGACATCGTGGTCCGCTACGCCAAATGGCTAGCCGTGCTCGGCGATTGGAGCTACGAGCTCGCGCTGTGGGCTAACACGCATTTCAACTTGCTGCGCCGCTGGTTCGGCATGCCGTATTGGTCGCTCTCAGCATATCTCAAGCACAGGGTGAAGCGCGCCGTGAACTATATCGGCGAGTTTGAGCTGGCGCTCTCGCAGGAAGCGCGCCGCCACGGCGCGCAAGGGGTGATCTGCGGACACATCCACCACGCCGCCATGCGTCAGGTGGGCGACGTCATCTACATCAATACCGGCGACTGGGTCGAAAGCTGCACCGCCGTGGCCGAGACCGAGGAGGGAATTTTCGAGATCATCCGCTGGACGCACCCGCCGGAAGGCATGAGTAAGCCGGAAACCCTTGTCGAGGAGCTCGAGGCTGCTGCCTAATGCGGGTGCTGGTCGCGACCGATGCGTGGCATCCCCAGGTCAATGGGGTGGTGCGCACCTATGAGCGGCTCGCTCAGGAGGCGCCGGAGCTCGGCTTTCACGTTAGCTTCCTTGCCCCGCCCCTGTTCAGCACGCTGCCCTGCCCAACCTACCCGGAGATCAAATTGGCGCTCGCAGGTCCGCGCGCGATCGCGCGCCACATCGAGGTGCTGCGCCCTGACTTCATCCACATCGCTACGGAGGGACCGATCGGATTCATGACGAGGCACTACTGTCGCAAGACCAAGCACCCTTTCACCACGAGCTATCACACGCGATTTCCCGAATACATCTCCGCGCGCCTGCCGGTGCCCGAAGACTGGTGCTATGCGCTGCAGCGGCGGTTTCACAATGGCGCCGCCGGCACTTTTGTCGCCACCCAATCGATGACGGCCGAGCTAAAGGCGCGCGGCTTCGAACGCCTGATGCCGTGGTCGCGCGGCGTCGATATCGATCTATTCCGGCCGAGGCCGGTGCGCCTCTACGGGCCGAAGCCCGTCTTTCTCTATGTCGGCCGCATCGCTGTGGAGAAAAACATCAAGGCCTTTCTCGACCTTGATCTTCCCGGGCGCAAAGTGCTGGTTGGGGGTGGGCCGCAAACCGCCGAGCTTGCTGGGGCTTATCCCAACGCCCTGTTCACCGGCCCCAAGCACGGCGAAGAGCTTGCGCAGGCTTACGCCTCTGCTGACGTCTTCGTGTTCCCGAGCCTCACCGACACATTCGGCCTCGTTCTGCTAGAGGCTCTCGCCTCCGGCGTTCCGGTCGCTGCTTATCCTGCAAGCGGACCGAAAGACGTCGTGACCGATCCGCGCGTTGGCGTACTGAGCTTCGACTTGCGGGAAGCGTCTTTGCGCGCCCTTGAGCTTGATAGTGAGGCGGCACGGGAGCATGCGCTCCTTTATAGCTGGGAAAATTCGGCGCGGCAGTTCATTGAGAACGTGCTCGTTGCCCACAATCTCGGGTTGCCTGAAAGGCAGGCGCGATTTCGCCGCTGGCGACAGAAACGCACCGAGCAAATGAAGCAGCGGAGAGAGCGAAGGAGGCAAAAGAAAACGACCCGGTTGGGGGGAACCGGGCCGTTTCACTCTCATGCGTCAGTTTGGGGGACGCTTTAGGGGAACTCGCGTCCCCAGTGAAATGGTTAAGCACCTACTACCTTTCAAGGGGGCGACTAAAAAACTTCGCAGTCCCGTATTAATAGGCTGATTTTGCTTCATAATAATTCTGGGTGAGGGGCTTCACGCTTGGCAGCGGCTCAAATCGGTCTCCCGCAACGTTTCGTTTAAAGGCTGGCGGGGTCCTTCAGCATCGTCCGTTTTTGCCTCGATCTCCTCGGCCTTCCAGATCTCGACCAAGATGTTGATACGCTGCAAGATCGAGTCAAGCGTCGCGTTCACCCTGCCCAAGGCCGTCTCATCGCTCTCATTGACCGCGAAACGCGTGCGGACAATCGCCTCGCTGATCTCGGCGAGTTCCACGAAGACTGCATGCAGCGGGTTCTCGCTCTGCTCTCCTAGTACCGCGGTTTCTAGCTTGCTCATCGCTCCGAGCAGCATGCCGGTTTCGGCCCTGCGGTTGCGTCGGGCATATTCAGAGAGGAACCAGCGGCCGCGCGGCGTTGCGCTCAGCACGGCTTCGAGCGCCGCATAGTCTTCCAGCGCCGATCCGCCTGGCCCCTTAGCTTGCGACGCAGTTGCGTCGTCCTTGACACGTTCCCCCATCGCCGCAATTTTAACGCGATTCGGGGTGAGGGCGGCAGTGTCAAGCTGAAGTAATAGTTCTTGTCACAATCTGTGGCCGAAAAAGTTGAAGTCCGCCACCTCTCCGCCACGCGCCTGGCGGCTCGGCTTCCTGTATGCCGCCGTGTTCCTGGTCGGAGGCTGCTATCTGCCTTATCCGCCGGTCTAGCTCCATTGGCGCGAGCTCACCCCCGATCAGATCGCGGTGCTGCTCGCCAAGCCGCTGTTCTCCCGCATCGTGTTCACGCCGGCTATCAGCTTCGCCGCCGACCGGGCAGGAGGCCGCCGGCCGCAGCGAGCCTGATCCAATCGAGCCACGCGCTCTGTCATAGCTTCGGCGGCCTCAATTGGCGCGCGCAGGGCATCTCCGACGGCATGACCTCGCCGAAGTCGCGGCTGTTCCCCTTGTCTGGGCGGCCCATCGCGTT
>Ga0306924_10004711_pt1 | contig 13357 bp, 17 predicted proteins | sample sta12Can44000111_FD_203756 | JGI IMG/M metagenome (GOLD analysis project Ga0306924, IMG submission 203756) | Lab enrichment of tropical soil microbial communities from Luquillo Experimental Forest, Puerto Rico - statanox.12C.anox.44.000.111 (v2)... | ecosystem: Environmental > Terrestrial >... | reverse complement strand
GCCGCATCAGCATCAGATTATTGTCGTTGGCCGGTCGCGGCGGCCGGTACACGCTCGACCGCGCCACACCCAAGAGCCCACATTGCCGGCGAACCGATAGTTCAGGGTGATCCCGATCGAGCCGTCCTCGGCGGTCCGGTGCGCTCATCTGCCGGACCTCCTGGCTAAAAAGATCCTATGAGGGCGGCTGATCGAGCCTCCCGTTACGATTGCCGCTTTCATCAGCCCAGAGGGAGCAGCGGCAATGGCAAGCGGACAGGAGACTGCCGGATCGCAGGGTACGGTCTACGCGGCGATCGAACTGAGCAAGAAGAGCTGGGTACTGGGCATCGCACGCCCCGACCGAGACCGTCCAAGCATTCATCGGGTCGCCGGTGGCGACATGGGTGAACTGGTGGGCAGATTGCGTAAGGCGACTGTCGAACATCAGAGGATCGTCGTTTGTTATGAAGCTGGGTACGATGGCTTCTGGCTGGCCCGGTCGCTCGCCAAGCTCGGCATCGAATGCCGGGTTCTGGATCCCGCGAGTATCCAGGTGAATCGCCGGGCGCGTCGTGTAAAGACCGACCGCATCGATGCCCTCGCACTTTTACGCGCGCTGATCGCAATCGACCGAGGCGAGCGCCATGTCTGCGCCGTCGTCCGAGTGCCCAGCGTCGAGGAGGAGGATGCGCGCCGCTCCCATCGAGAGCGCCAGCGCCTGGTCCGGGAGCGCACTGGCCATATCAACCGCATCAAGGGATTGCTCTTCGCCCAGGGCATTCGTGGCATCGAGCCGAAGCTGCGCCGGACCCGCATTGACTTTGCCACACTGATCACCGCGGAGGGCGATCATCTTCCGCAACGACTACGTCATGAACTCCAGCGAGAATATCAGCGGCTGGAATTGGTCGAAGATCAGATCAAGACGGTCGAGCGGGAGCGCGATACCGCCGACGCCCAGGACCCCGCCGTCGATCGCAAGCGACGATTGCTCTGCGCGCTGCAAGGTATCGGCGGTACCAGCGCCGCGATCTTGTCACGCGAGGTGTTCGCGCGATCTTTCGCCAGCCGCCGACAACTGGGCTCCTATCTGGGTCTGACACCGAGCGCCTACGATAGCGGCTCAACAACCCGCTGCCAGGGCATCTCCAAAGCCGGCAACAGTTGGGCGCGACGAATTCTCATCGAAATCGCCTGGTTCTGGCGGAAATATCAACCCGACAGCCCTCTGTCGCGGTGGTATGCCACAAAGACGGCCGATCAATCGCCACGGATCCGACGCATCATGCTGGTCGCTCTCGCCAGAAAGCTTGCCATCTCGCTCTGGCGCTATGTGGAAACCGGCCTCATCCCCGAGGGCGTCGTCATGGCCAAAGCCGCACCACAGCGGACCGCCGCCATGTGACCCGGCACGATCCTCAGAGCTTTGGGCCCCCAGTCGGGACCCAGGGCGGGGCGACGGGTAGTCGAGGCTACGATTGGCGTCTCTCGCGCCGGCAAAAAGTGTGAACCCGTCTCCTCGGTTGTCTGTGTTCGTGCACGCAGGATTGTGGCAAGCCGTCACGGAGCTGCCGGATATAAGTTGATGCGCCAGGCGCACGATAGCACCACAGTCGATCGACCCCGCCGCAATGCTACAGCCTTCGAGCTCGGGCAAGCCCCGGCGAAGCCAAGCTTGGCGCCGTGCTCGTGATGGTCAAGACCGAGCCGCCTCCGGCGGTGGCCTCCGGCCAGTCTTGACCACCCCTGCGCGCGACGCACTCGAGATGGATAGGCCGGGACGGAGAAACGGCTCGCTTCAGCCGAACAGAGAAACTGCACGGTTGACACAGGAACCCCTCATATAAATCAACCTCGATGACCTGATCAGCCGAACCTATGAGTTGGAACAGATCCAACGAGGGGTTCGCGCTGATGCTGGCGGGTGAGGTCGCACGTGGCGTTATCGTGTTCGATTGAGGGACCTATCACCGCGCCGGAGCGAGGCTGTACGGTCCCGGAAGTCGCGCGGCGGGACCACTGCGGCGGTTGAGGCATCGGAGGCGCAATAAAGCGGCGGCTTAAGACGCAATCAATGCTGACGGCTTTGCCTCTAGTGGTCGACCACCGCAGCAACGCTCGGCTGGACAGAGTCACCACCCTTCCTCTATAAGCGCCACTCGCTGGAGCGCCCAGGTAGCTCAGTTGGTAGAGCAACGGACTGAAAATCCGTGTGTCGGTGGTTCAATTCCGCCCCTGGGCACCATGATCGTTCGGGCTCCGGCTTATCGAGTTAGCCCGGCGCTGGCCTTGTTAGGCAGCCGCAATTCGATCCTTAAGGGGCCTCTGGGGCTCCGCTCGCCGTTATGCAATCATATAAGCCCAGCCCGCGCTACCCGCGCCGGGCTCTGATAGAATTGAGGAGTTGGCGATGGCCAAAACGCGCGGAACCGGGCTGCTGATGGTGTGGACGGACATCGATCCCGAATTCGAGGCCGAATTCAATCAATGGTATGACGAGGAGCATATCGCCCGGCTGCTCCAGGTACCGGGCTTTCTTAGCGCGGGGCGCTATGTGGCAGTCAAAGGGGCGCCGAAATATCTAGCGATGTATGAGCTCGAGGACCACAACGTGCTCCGCAGCACGGCTTACCTCGATATTGTCAAGTATCAGCCCTCGCCACAGCGGGCAAAGACTGGAACGAGCCGGATCGGGCGCAATTTTCTGCGCACCGCCTATCGGCAGATTTTTCCCGTGCATACCAATCCGATCGAGCAGACCGTTGAGATGGCCCCGTTTCTGCAGATGGGACGGATCGACATCTCGTCCGCGATCGAGGAGGAGTTCAACGCCTGGTACAACACCGCCTACATCCCGGGCTATCTGGCGGTGCCGGGCTGTCTTGGCGCCCGCCGGTTTGTCGCGGTCGAGGGCCAGCCCAAATACCTAACGGTCTATGAGTTCGAGCACGCGCGGGTGTCAGAAACGGAGGCCTGGAGCCGGGCTCGGGTGAGCAACCCTTGGACCCGGCGAGTGCAGCCAAATTTGCGGCACGACGACGGTTCGCCAGGCGTCTACCAGCGCGTCTACCCAAAATAGAAATTGAGCGTATTCCGCACACTTGGGGAACGTCTCATCCCGGTCGCGTTTCGCCCGGTATTTGATCCCAGGTGCGGCCGTCGAGCAGCCGACCCGCGGCGCGTTTACCGACGCGGGTCATCGGCTCGCCCGATGCGTCACCCTCAGGGGTCCACTCGCCCCATTGCTTGAAAAAGAACGGGATCCCGGTCGAGACGCAATTGTCTCGGATCTTGCGAACCCATCCAGCGTACATCGGTCGGGCTCCGACGCCGATCTCGCCCCCAGCGACCACCCAGTCGAGCGGCCGCCAAGGCGGCCCTTCAATCGGGACTGTCCGACCGCGCCCATCAATGGTGTAATGGGTGCCCCGAAAGGCGTCAAAATAGCCCTCGCCAACAATGACGGCTTCTGGCCGAACCCAGTCGAGCAAGGGCTCGAAGCAGACCCAACGGGTGGTGGCAGGGGTTTGGAGGAGATCACTCACTCGGGCCATGCGGTCTTGATCCTCGACCGAGACGCCAAGCCAGAGATTGGACAGCGGCCAGGCGTCTCGGCCTCCAGCGGGCACTGCCCGATCGGCCCTGTGGGATGAACCGCCACGGCGGCCGGCAGCGGGCAAAAGCAGCGACGACAGCAGATCGGACTTCTCGGCAATGCGGTGAGGCGTCTCCGGGTCGTTGTAATAGGCGCGCATCCGCCCGGCGCGCTTCGTCAGCACCAGAAACTGGTGCCAATGCGCCGCCCTCATCACCGCATGCACTAGATCGACGCTCGCGGTGGCGAGATTCTCGTGAAACAGCTCCGACATCAAGTTGACAGCGATGCGGCGTGGACGACGCCGCAGGAGCGGCCAAGTCAGCAGATCTTCAGCGACCCGCATTTCTCCCGTCCATATCGGGCCGAACCGCTCCGTCGTGGTGAGCCCCGCATAACGTTCACCGGTCTTACCCCCCATTCGGGCGAGCTGAGCGGCTATTCGCATGGCATAGCAGTGCTCGCAACCGGGACTATCTAGTGAGCAACCCGCCGTCGGGTTCCACGTCGCGTCGAACCACTCGACGTTCTCGGAACCAGCACGCCCGCTACGACCATCCCCAGCGTCGCGCCCGGAGGCGAGGTGTTTGCCCGAGGCGGCGCTGGGCGGATCGCCCATCACCCTCCTCGCGCCCTTTTTTGTAGGGACACAGCAAATCGAGTGAGTCCGGAGACAATGGCGATCCTGTGAGTGCGAGCGACATTGTCCTGCACGCATATCTCCTACAAGGCGTGTGCAGGACACAATTATTACAAATTCGATACTAAATCAACCTTTAATAAAATGGTTAACCTGCATACAACCTGCGGATTTACGGGCGACAGGCTTAACGCCTCTATGCTGGATCACCGGTGTCGGCCACGAGTCCGGCGCTGTTGATGCCGTAAACCGCACAGGTTTCGTCGTTCTCCGAGGTGTCCCCGCTGATCCCGACGGCCCCGATGATCTCGCCGGCCTTGTCACGGATCAGCACGCCGCCCGGCACCGGGATGGTGCGCCCGCCGGACGCGGCGCTGAGTGCCTGGACGAAGGCCGGGTTGGCGGCGGTGCGGCGGGCGAATTCGCGTCCACCGAAGCCCATGCCCAGAGCGCCCCACGCCTTGCCGCCGGCAATCTCGGGCCGCAGCAAGCTTGAACCGTCTTCCCGCTTTAGCGCCGTCAGGTGGCCGCCGGCGTCGAGCACCGCCACGGTCAGCGGTTTGAGGCCGAGCTCGCGTCCCTTCGCCAATGCCTTGTCGACGATGATCGAAGCTTGTTCGAGGGTCAGCGTCATTCTCTCCTCGGATCAGTGCAAGGTCTGACGAATGAGCGTAGCCCAACGGTCGAGCACCGGCAGGATCTCGGCATTGGGCGCCGAGGGTAACGTCACCACCGCCCGCGCGATCCCCTGGTCGCGATAGCGCTTCAGCCGATCGGGGTTTTCCGGCGCCCCGAAAATCGTGACCGGGATGGTCGCCGGGTCGCGCCCGGCTTCGGTTGCCATCTCGCGGAACTCCGGCAGGAACTCGGTGACATCGGTATAGTGCGGCCGGCTCGCATTGGGGACCCAGCCGTCGCCATAGCGGATCGCGCGCCGTGCGCTGTGCGGGAAGGCGCCGCCGACGATGACCGGCGGATTGGGTTTTTGGACCGGTTTTGGCCAGGTCCGCATCTTCGGGACGTTGACGAGCTCGCCGTGATACTCGGGCTCGGACCGCGTCCAGATCTCCTTCATCGCCTCGATCTGCTCCCGCATTTTTTTGAAGCGGGTTTTGAAGACGGTGCCGTGGCTCTCGATTTCGTCCTGGTTCCAGCCGCCGCCGATGCCGAACAGAAACCTGCCGCCCGAGACGTGGTCGATCGAGGCGACGAGCTTGGCCGTCTGGATCGTGTCGCGCTGGATGACGAGGCACACGCCGGTTGCGACCTTCAAACTCTTTGTCGCCATCGCTGCCGCGGTCAATGTGACGAACGGGTCCATCACGTCGTAATATTGCTTGCCGAGCTCGCCGCCTCCCGCCGGCGGCGTCAAGCGCGAGCTCGGGATATGCGAGTGCTCGGGCGCCCAAACCGACTCGAACCCGCGCGCCTCGAGCGCCTGCCCGAGCTCGGCGGGGGTCATCGAGTAATCGGTGAAAAACATCGACGCGCCAAAATCCATCTTCCCTCTCCCCAATTCCTGCTCTGGTCTGCCGTGGACGAATTTAGCCGCGATCTATCGCCTTCGGCCAGCCTCCCGCCCCGCTCGCGCTTCCCGGTTTTTCCCGTTGAGACGGGAATTTTCGCCGATTTCCCCTTCCAAACGCTGTTTGGCCGCGAAAAGGACAAGGCAAATCAAGCCGTTGCGAGCCATTCCCGTAGGCGTGCTAAACGGGAATTTGCGACGGCCTAATCGGGAATTAAATCCGTCGAACCGGGAATTACGGGAATTGACCGCGAAAATCATCGTGTCGAAATCACATAAAAAAGCGCCGATCCGCAGCGGTGACCCTACCGCGAAACTTAGCCTTTTATCGGGCGCACCGGCCGCGCAAGCTCAGCCCTCGTCGACAGCGAGGTTCCCCCAGCTTGTCACGCGCGCGATGCGGATGGCGATGACCGGGAGGCCGGCGAGCTCCATCCCCTGATACTGGCGGTAGCGCGACCGGAGCAGCGCCTGCGCCCGGTCGTGTTCGGCGCCCTGCGCGAGGATCTCGGCCGGGCCGCGCAGCATGACCCAGCCGAGCCGGTTCCAGTCCTCGTCATAGCGATCGGCGACGAACGCGGCGACCGGATTTTCGCTGATGTTTTTGAGGCGCTTCAGCGCCCGCGGGTCGCCCTTCGGCTTTTGGTCGATCGTGATATAGAGCGCACCCTCGCTCACGACAAAGCACACCGGCACGAGATGCGGTGTTGCCCGCGCATCGGCGGTTGCGAGATGACCAACCCTGCAACTGGCCAGAAAGCGGGCTTGCTGCTCGGACAGCATCGCGCAAGCTTGCCACGACTGCAGCCCTGCTGCCTATCCGGTAATGCCACCGTTTGGAAAACCCGACCTATCCAAAACGGCTCTGTTGGGCGATATTTCCTGCCTTCTACGACATCGAGAGGCCGGTATGAGGCGCCGCTCGTTCGTCAAATTTGCCGGCAGCATGTTAGTCGGGTGGCCGCTCGCTGCTCATGCGCAGCAACCCGACAAGACCTACCGCATAGCCACTCTCTCGTTGACCGCGCGCCCTTCGCAACCGGTGCTTATTCATGCCTTGGCGGCACATGGCTATGTCGAGGGCCGCAACACCCTCATTCTCTCGCGCTCCGCCGAGGGTGAACCGGAGCGCATGCCGGAATTGGCGGCCGAGATCATAAGCTTCCAGCCTGACGTCATCATCGCCGGCGGCGGGCAAGCCGCCGACGCTTTACGGCAGGCAACGACGACGATCCCGATTGTCCTCTGGGAGGTCGGCGATCCGGTCGGGCTTGGCTTGGTCACCAATATAGCCCATCCCGGCGCCAACATCACAGGAGTAACCGAGCTGTCGACCGAACTGACCGGCAAGCGGCTTCAATTGCTCAAGGAGGCGGTGCCGACGGCAGCGCGTGTGGCGATCATTTGGAACGGCGGAGACCGCTCGATGGAGCTGCGCGCGCGAGCTTCGGTTGCGAGCGCTCCGGTGCTCGGCATCACCATCGTACAGTTGCCGGTCGAGAACGTTGGGGAGATCGACGCTACACTCGTGGCATTAGCGGGCGATCCGCCTGATGCTGTCATTGTCGTCAGCGACCCGCTACGGCCCGCAGGGGGAAGGCGATGATCGACTTCTTTGCCGACCATGGCCTGCCGTCGATGTATGAATACCAGGCGGCGACAAGAGCCGGTGCCCTGCTGGCCTATGGGCCGGAGATGGCGGATCTCGCGCCGATTGCGGCCGATTATGTCGACAAGATTCTACATGGGGCGAAGCCGGCGGACTTGCCGCTGGTCGCGCCGGATCGCTTTTACTTCCGCGTCAATACCCAAACCGCTCGTAAACTTGGGATCACGGTACCTTCGGCAATCCTCGTTCGTGCCGATGAGGTAATCGAGTGAAATACTGACATGGGCTCCCGCGCCCCGGTGCATAGAGCGCGGGGTACCGGGTTGACGGACCACCGCGCTGTTGTGGTCGGGGTCAGTGAAGTCGCCGGAGTAGCGAGTGACGGCCTGGCCGATGCGGAGAGCTATCCCACGATCCATGACCACCAAACCTAATTTACCGCGCGCCAGATGGCCCATTCAGCGCCACAGCTGGCGGACAGTAATCCTTGGGCGCCTCATGCATTAGTGCAAGGATATGACCATCAGGGTCGTTGAAGAACGCCATCCAGAGGTCGTGGTCATCCATCTTTGCGATGAGATGGGGTGGCGCGCTGAAGGATACACCACGCGCCTGCAGCTCTCTGACCGCTAGTGCGATGTCATGACAGCTAAAATATATTGGCGACCCGTGATGCGCGTTGTCCGGGTCGTGCGCTTTCTCTAGAAGCAAACGTACACCGCAGCAGTCAAAGAAAGTCAGATCTCCGTATCGGTATAATTTTCGTAGGCCGAGTGTGTCCTCGTAAAATGCCTCGGCCTTATCCACGTCGCGGACGGCTAGCGCGATCTGTCCTATACGCCCCAGGCCGAACGGCATGCCGAGCTCCTCTCCGAACCGTCCCAAGATACAGCTGGCGCGGTTGGGCTGGCCAGACGCTCTATCTCATGGCAAGCTTTGGACCTCCTCAAACCGACGAGGCCGGCCATGAAGATCGAGCGCATAGACCATCTGAACCTGACCGTCGCCGATATCGACCGTAGTGTGGAATTCTACAGCCGCGTGCTCGGCATGAAGACCGAGAGTATGGGCGAAGGCCGCGCCGCGCTCTATTTCGGCCAGCAGAAGATCCATCTCGATGCCGCCGGCGGCGCGATGGCGATGAGCGGCGAAAAACGCCTGCCGGCGCATATCTGCTTCATCACCGAGGCGCCGATCGGCGAGGTGACAGCCCATCTCGAAAGCTGCGGCGTGCCAGTCCGCATGCAGGGACCACGCGCCGGGGCAATCGGCACGATCCAATCGGTCTATATCGACGACCCGGACCAGAATTCGATCGAGATCTCCAGCTACTAAGCCGCTTTTTCCAACCGACTGATCGTAACCAAGACCAAGTTTCCGCGAGTCTTGCGAGCGTCCGGCATCTGCGGGACAGCGCTCAGAGCCGAGAACTGTCAACTTCTGCTATAGTTCGAGGCTCCAGAATTTAAACACCGCAATTGCCGGTCAAGAGTTACGTCGAACGCCGGCTGGACCGGCGATTCGACGAAGACCTAGACAACTTTACCTTCTGCAGATCCTCCCGGATTGGGCCGAGAACGTCCTCTGAGCCGCCGCCTTCCTCTGCGAGCACCAGCGCCCGGCGGAAGGTCTCCTCCGCCTCCGCGGCGCGGCCCTGATCCAGGATCGCGCTGCCGAGCTCATGCATCGTGATGCCACGCGAGAGCGCGTCTCCGGCAATCGCCAACAAGTCGGCTGCTTCCCGCAGGATCGTTTCGGCGGCGACAGGATCGCCACGGCCAAGGAGACCAACACCCGCCCGCGTCAACATCGCTGCGAACTCGCGCTCTCGACCTGGCACCCCTCGCAAGCGCTCCGCCTCTTTCATGGCGAGCCCGGGATCTGGTGCGTCGAGCCTGGGCAACGGTTCCGATCGGGTGGAAGCGTGCTCGGTTTCACTAGACCGCCGACGATCGAGCTCGCGATCGGGCTCTATCCATACGACTTGTGACCGAACCGACCAGAGATCGGGGGCGACTTCCCGGAAAAGCGGCACGATCCAGGGTGAGGCCACAATGATCACCGGACACTCAAAATGTCGCCGCAAGGGGTTGCGCTGCTGATTCAGGCCCTCCAGCGCACGACGCCAAGCCGCTTCCCAAGCGTGGAAGTCTAGTGCGCTGTGCGGCACGACGGCCGCGATCCATACGGCGCCAGTGTTTAGACCAGACGGCGGGTCTAGTAGCGAATTTGAGAGCCGTACGAGCTGGTCCGGTGTCGTAGGCTCGGAGCGGGTCAAAAGACTGCCCTGGGCGGCCAGCAGTCTCTCGAGCTCATCGCGACAGAGTCGCGCACCGTCGCGATCTGGGACGACGAGTACAATGAGTGCGAACCCCTCGCCTAAAGCGAAGTGGTTTAGTACGCGCTGCCACTCACTGGCCGCAGTTTGGCCATACCGTCGAACGAGTGCGCTGCTTTTGTCCATTAAGCGGACCCCGTGAGCTATCCTCCTCAGGAAGATGGGGTCGGAGCGACCGCCTGCACTACCTCAGCGACCTCGTTCCGGATTAGCGGGTGAATATCGTACCACTCGTCCGCGTTAACGAAATAAAGGACGAAATGACTGTCGAGAAATCTTGCCAGCCTGTTTACTGGGGTGGCCTCTGTGCTGGGCAGTGCGGTGGCGCGCACCCTTGCGATTTCTGCAAGCCAGCGAGCGTCGTCCTGCGCTATGGGTAGAAAATCGCGACGCGCGGCGTTGATGGCGTTTGCAATCACCGTGGCGGGGACCGGAAGATTTGGTCGCTCGTACCACCGTGTCCCGTAACAGCCGCAGCAGATCGCGGAAATGTCCGCCGCACACGCCGATCACGTCATCGACGAGCTTTTGCCCCCCTGCTTGTTTTCCAAAGAGGAGCTGCAAACCTTCCTCGCGAAGCCTGCGCTCCACCAGAGAGCGGAAAACTTCCCACGTCGGCTTGCAGCGGGTACGTCTTGGATCGTTCTTCCACAGATGCACGGTGGATAATAGTGCGATCTGGACGGTTCCAGGCAGCACAAATTTCAGCCATGACGGCACTGTGAAGACCGCGTGCACATACGGAATTTTCAGCAGATCGACATGAATGGCAAAAATACGTTCTACGCTCCGAATCGCATCCTGCTCGGTCTGCAAGGTGCCGCGAAGCTGCTCTAGTTGGTCAAAGATAAAGACCACTTGGTGCTTTCACCGCGCGCTTTCCGTATCTCCTTGATCCCGTCTTCAAAGAACCGGTCGACATTATTCTTAAGTTCCTTGAGCTTATTTGCTAAAAACCCTTGCAATTGTCTGCGGAAATTTGTTGCAGACTTTAGCTCGAATTTCAAATCGAGACCCGTTTTAACGCTACCAAACAACTCTTTGGCGGGTGTCTCGTAACCAACCTTGGCGGCGACTTCCTTGAGATTGATCTCAGTATTGAGAAACGTCCATATCCGGTCCCAGAACGTCTCGCGGGCAATATCGCTGCCGAGCTTGTCTTCCAGCGCATCGCTGAACGCACCCGCCATCACCATCAGCAGATTAGTGATTTCGATAGGCTCGGCTGCGTTCACATAGTTCAGCGCATCAGCATACAGGACGAAGTAGCCGCGCTCCTCGAGCACTCGCTGCAGGCGGTGCAGTTCCGTCGTCTTACCCGAACCCCGGAATCCCGAGAACAAGCGAATGCTTTCCACGCCGTCGAAGTCGATCCGTGTAGATATCTCTTGCACAGGATCCTCAAGCCCGAGCCGTTGATAGACCGGTTCGTAGAATCGGCTATCCGGCTCGAGTGCCTCGTCCGCGAGGTTAGCGTAAAGCTGCCTCAAGAAGGCGCGATCGGACGGGCTAAGTGGCATAAACTCGTATTCCCGAATGCTCAGCGGGGCAGAACGATCGTCGGCCTTTCGCGTTTCCCTGACAACGGTATTTGGGCGCGGGCAGGGGTTACGAGGAGATCAGGTGAATCAACTACGGGAGCGAGGAGCAATGCGACATCCAAATGGTGCGCAACGCCGACGAAGTCGATGCCCGCGAAATGATCAAAGGCCGGCACAACATGCGGCTGCGCCAACTCGGCAAGCCCGCCGGCAGCTCGGCGCTCGGCGCGACCCTGACCGAGGTGGCGCCGGGCGGGGTCTCCTTCCCCCGCCACGCCCATAATGTCAACGAAGAGGCGATATATGTCCTCTCCGGTTCCGGAGAGGCGCGGATCGGCGACGCGCGCGTCGCCGTGCGGCCGGGGGACTGGATTGCGCTGCCGACCGGACTCGCGCACGCACACCAAATGGTCAACGTCTCAGCGACAGAACCGCTCGTCTATCTCTGCATCTCGACAATGCTCGGGGCGGAGATCGTCGAGTATCCAGATTCGGGCAAGATCGGCGCTGGTGTCGCCGATCCGACAAGCCCAATCGGCTTCCGCCGCTTCGGCCTCTTCCGCGCCGGAAGCGGCACGCTCGACTACTGGGACGGCGAACCCGAAGCGGGCTGAGCCTGGTCCAACCGAGCCGCCCGACCAGCGACGGCGCGTTTTCTTGCGCTGAAATGACCGCCGCCCGCCGCCTGTTTCATGATCGACCGGCGGGTGGCGGAGCTTGGCCTCGACTACCGAACCGGTGAGAAGGTTGCCGGGATCAGCAGCTTGTTTTCCTGGCGGATCGGCCGCACGCCGGCCTGTGGCGGCCATGCGCCGCCGGGGCGGCGGGATTCCTCGCGGACGCGGGTGCGCTCGTTGAGATCCTTGTAGACCCAGATGTGGACGAACTTGTTGAGCGCGCCAAGTTCGCTCGTCCAGCAGGCCGCCAGTGGGGAGAACCTCTCGCGAGCCTCGATGGCCTTGCCCCACGCCTCCAGCACCTTCGGGATGTCGCCCGGGGCGTAGGTGTAGGTGCGCATCTCGTACACGTTCCCGCTGCCGTAGTCGCGGCTGCCCAGAGGGCGCATGAACGGCGCCGGGTTCATGATCTCGGCTTCCTGTGCCGCGATGAACTCGCCGCCGCCAGGGAGTGCGTTACGCTCGGCGTCCTGCGCCATGGCTGCGCGCACGGTCGTCCGGTGCCGCAGGTCGTCGTAGGGATAGACGTGGACGACCTGATTGAGCGGACCGAATTCGGTGTGCCAGAAGGCCCCCAATTTGGAATGCTTCTCCCGCAGGGGGAGCCGCTTCTCATAGCGTTCTTCGAATTCGGCCACGGTTCCGGGCCGCAGGGTATAGGTCCGAACTTCGTAGATCATCGGTGCTTCCTCCAGGTGAGAGGGTTGGCCGAGCGCGAGAGCGCTCAGCGGATTTCCCGTTTGCCCCTTATTCGGCTGCTTCCTCTTTGACCGGCGTCAGATCGTAGCGCTGCATTCCGAAGCTGATCGCTTCATTCCAGCCGCGGCTGCGGATGTCGATGTGGACGTCATCGGGACCTAGATACTTCAAGTTGACCGCGTCGCCCATCGGGGTCCTCTCCGGCCTGTCGGATTTCGGGATCGGGACGGGCGAATAATTCGCCGCTTCCAGCGCCTTGGCCGTTGCTTGTTCGTCGTCCACATAAAATCCGATATGGTGAATTCCGCGCAGCTCAGAGGTTTGTCCCGGGCCGAGCTTCGGAGCACCGGGCTCGCCATACTTTAAAATAGCGAAATAAATATAACCGTCGCTGAGCCAAACACCCTTTTCCCCGGTATCCCCGGGCCGGCGATAGAGCTCGGTCAGTCCGAACTGTTCCTTGTAAAATTCTGCGGTCTTCGCGGGATCGTCGGTCACTAATGCAATATGCCTGATGCGAGCCATCTACCATCCTCCCTCAGTGCATGCGGTGCCAAAAAACGCAGGTTTCGCTGTGTAGGCTCTGTCCGCGGTAACCGTCAAGAGGACGCCTCGAGGCCTCGCGGATCTTCGACGGCGAATGTCAGATGCTGGGTCGGTTGAGGTGTGGTCGTCATCAAACTGACGCCGTCCGGCGCCTCGAAGCGGTGCCACCTCCCTTGCGGGACGATCACCACCATTCCCGCCTTGA
>Ga0306924_10004710_pt1 | contig 13358 bp, 10 predicted proteins | sample sta12Can44000111_FD_203756 | JGI IMG/M metagenome (GOLD analysis project Ga0306924, IMG submission 203756) | Lab enrichment of tropical soil microbial communities from Luquillo Experimental Forest, Puerto Rico - statanox.12C.anox.44.000.111 (v2)... | ecosystem: Environmental > Terrestrial >... | reverse complement strand
GACCACCTTCGGTTATCGCGAGTCAGATGAAGTGCGTGCGGCGATCGACGCGATTGCTCAACGCAACGATGTGGACCCGACGCGGTTTGGCTTGTGGGGCTACAACCTTGGAGCGTATGCGGCTTTGCGCGAAGCGGAGAAGGATAATCGCGTGCGTGCGCTGGTGCTCGACTCGGTCTACGACTACCCGAAACAAATGGTGAAGATCGGCGTGGAGAAGACCGGAGTGGGCGGATTCCCGTTGATGGTGAAGTCCGCGCAGACCACATTCGAATGGCTGAATTTCGCGTATAAAGACGATCCGCCGCTGTCGGGTGGCCTGAAGAAGCTCGCGGATGTGCCAATTTTGTTTATCCAGGCGAATGACGACCCCGAGCTCGGGGGCATAACCCGGAACATGTTTCTAACCGCGTCCGACCCGCGCGAGCAGGCCATCATCGCGCATGGAAATTTCGTAAACCTGCCGGACGAAGAAAAGCGGACCTACGAGAACCGCGTGGTGACCTTCTTCTTGACGCGGCTGCCGGTTAGCACCGCTCCGGAGACGGTGCTTTCCGCCAAGGGTGCAAAGCCCGCGAAGGCCAATTCGGCCAACTGAAAAATCTTTCTACCCCGCGAGTAGACTGCGCATCCTTATCTAGGGACCTTTGGCCGGTTGAACCCGGTACGCTACCCATGAGGGTGATTCGAACTCGATGGGTTGCGGTACGCAATTCCAGCCCGCCGGGAGATGGTGTTCGCAATCGAGAGTGCTGGCCGTGGCTTGCAGCAACAACAGACCCTCCTGCGGATTGCCTGGGTCCCAGAGCGGCACTTCGCGGTGTAAGTAAAAGCTAAGTCCATATTTCAGGCTTCTTTGCGTCGGCGGAAGGAAGAATCGCGACGATCTAAGCGGCGACCGATTGTCGTCGATGATGAGGGCCAGTGCTTTGGCCGACGGGTCGGCGGGTAACCAGGCGGGCGCAAACCATTGGAAAGCCGAGAGGATGATGAGAATCGGAACGACGCAAAGCGGAGCCGTTTTCCGCAAGAAACGGTTGGTGCTGACCAGGTTCGCCAGCAGCCAGTTCGTTAGCCCCAGAAGAAGCGCGGTGAGGGCGGCGGCGATCATTTTCTGAGGCTGGCTTTCGCCTTCGCTGTAGCGTCCCATCCAGACGAGCGCCGCCGCGACCGGCAAACCGAGAAAATAAAAGCCGAAGCGAATCCAACGAAACGCGCGGGAGTTTAGCGGGGCCCGGTGAACACAGGAACGCACCAGGAGGAGTCCGATCGGTGGAACGGCGGGCAGGATATAGCCGGGCAGTTTGGATTTTGAAATGGAGAAGAACACCAGGCAGAAAGCCGGCCAAGTCAGAAGGAGGACCGCGGCCGGAGAGAATCGCAAGGCTTGTCGCTCCCGCCTGAAACCGAACTCGACGGACCAGAGCAACGCCAGAGTCCAGGGCATGAACGCGACAAGAATCACCGGGACGTAGAACCAAAAGGGCTGAATATGCTGGAATTCTGGAGTGAGGTAGCGTTTGAAGTTGTGCTCGATGATAAAGATGCGGAAGAACTCGGGATTGCGGTGAGCGCAAAGTATGTACCAGGGGAGGGCGGTCAGGCCGAAACCGGCGACGGCCAGAGGGTGAAGGCAGCGGAAAGCGTCACGCCAACGTCCGGTCAAGATGGCCCAGAGGAGTACGGCGCCGCCGGAAAGAACGATGGCGGCGGGTCCTTTGGCGAGGACGGCGAGACCGAGAAAAAAGCCGAGGAGCAGCAGTGCCAGCCAGGGCCTCCGCGCAGGTAGGGGCGTGTTTTCATCGACGAGCTGAACAATGAAAGCCGCGCAAACCATCGTGATGGTGAGCATCGCGGTGAAGGGCATATCCGGTGCCGCAGCGTGGGAGAATCCGATCATGCCCACCGTGGCGGGCAGAAGAAGCAAGAGCCAGCGTGCGGTTTCGGCTCCGTAAATGCGCCAGGCGAGCCACGCCAGAGCGAGTGTGGCGAGAAGTGCGTCAACGGCACTAGGCAGACGTGCGGCTGCTTCGCTTACGCCGAAAAGTTTGAAGCTGAGAGCGGCGCCCCAGTAATACAGGACCGGCTTTTCGAACCAGGGTTGGCCGTAGAGGCGTGGTGTGACCCAGTCGCCGGTTTCCACCATGGCCCGGGCAATCCAGGCATAGCGCGGTTCGTCGGGGCCGACCAGGCCGATAGCGCCCAGATTGCGAAAGTAGCAAAGATAGAGGGTTGCGAGGATCAGGAGAATCCAGGCGAGACGTGCCGTGAGGACGGGAACGGAAGTGGAAATTGGGGCGTTGTCGGTTTGCGTCACGGAAAGATGAGTCTAGCATTGTCAGTGTATCTTGGAAGGGAGTCGGGACGGCCGACGCCGGGGTTTATGGCGCTTGCTTGAGGCGGTGGCGGCTGGAGATGCCAAAAGGCTTGGAATGATCGAGTGGCTGCAATACGCGGTCGCATGGACACTTGTGAAGCTGCTGGGCGCGCTACCACGGACCATGGCGAGGAGGCTGGCCGCCGCGGGGACACGCCTGCTTTTGTGGATGATGCCTAGGATGAGGAAGACCGCCGAGTTCAACCTGCGGCTGGCGTTTCCGGAATGGACAGAAAAGCAGCGGCGCGACGTGCTGAACAAGATGACGCGGAACTTGGGATGGATGGCGGTGGAGTTCGCGCGCTTTCCGAAGTATTCCGGAAAAAACATTACCGACGTGATCGTGTTGGAGGGGCACGAGAATTTTCTCGAGGGGCAACGTCGTGGCAAGGGCGTAATTTACTTGACGGGACATGTTGGGGCGTGGGAGTTGTCCTCTTACGCGCACGCACTGTACGGGTATCCGTTGCACTACATGGCGCGTCCCTTGGACAATAAACCGCTGGACGCCATGGTGAATCGTTATCGTGGCGCGTCGGGGAATAAGCCGATTTACAAGAATGAGGCCGCTCGGCGGATGCTGCGCGTCCTGAAAGAAGCCGGGACAGTGGGGATCTTGGCAGACCAAAACACCATGCCCGATGAGGGCGTATTCGTGGATTTTTTCGGCACTTCCGCTTGCACCACGACCGGAATTGCGCGGGTTGCACTGCATACCGATGCCGCGGTGGTGCCCGGCTACGCCCTCTGGGACGAGAATCAGAGGAAGTACCGATTGCGCTTCGAGCCGGCGGTGGAATTAGTGCGCACAGGTGATACAGAAAAGGACGTGACGGCGAATACCCAACGCTTTGCGAAGGTGATTGAGGAGATTATTCGAAAGCATCCGGAGCAGTGGGTGTGGGTTCATGCACGTTGGAAGAACCGGCCGAAGGGGGAGGCGTCCATTTACAAGTTTCTGGATTAGGAACGAACACTGAGCCCACAGAAGCACACCGGGAAGAGGCGGGTCGAGATGAAACTAACGGCGAAGGAAGTAGCGGAGAACATTGGGGCGCGCGTCGAGGGAGACGAGGCCCTCGAGTTGACGGAAGTGGCTGCACCGGAGCGCGCGGGACCGAAACATCTGATTTACGTGGAGACCGCGAAAAATGCGGACCGCGCCCTGAGCTCGGCGGCGCTGTGCGTGGTGGCCGAGGAAGGAGTGAGTTTGCCAGGGAAGACCGTATTGCGCACGGCACAGCCCAAGGTAGCTTTTGCGAAAGCGGGGGCGATTTTACGGGAACGCGCACCGATCGCCATCGGGATACATCCGACCGCGGTGGTGGCGCCATTGGCACGCCTTGGAGCGAATGTCGGGATTGGGCCCTTCGCCGTTATCGGTGAGGACGCCTCGATTGGAGACGGAACGCAAATCGGGTCGCACGGCGTGGTTGGGGCAGGATGCTCGGTCGGGGAAAATTGCCGGATCCATCCACGGGTGACGCTGTATGCGGGCGTGCGTATCGGAAATCGTGTGGAGATTCATAGTGGTGCGGTAATTGGAGCGGACGGGTTCGGCTACGCGTTCGACGGCGAACGCTACTGGAAGTTCCCGCAGGCAGGCATCGTGGAAATCGGGGACGACGTGGAGGTTGGTGCGAATGCGACCATCGATCGCGGCTCGCTGGACGACACGCGGATTGCGGAAGGCGTGAAGCTCGACAATTTGGTGCATGTGGGGCACAACGTCCAGATTGGCGTGCATACCGTAGTCGCGGCGCAGACGGGGATTTCCGGATCGAGCAAGTTGGGCCATCATGTGGTGTGCGGCGGACAAGTAGGGATCGCGGATCATTGCACGCTGGAGGACCGCTCGATCGCTGGTGCGCAGGCGGGGATCCCGACGGGAAAGACCATTCGCAGCGGGCAAACGGTTTGGGGAACGCCCGCACGGCCTTTGGACAAGTTTAAGGAGGCTTACGTTTGGTTTGCGCGCTTGCCGGAAATAGGCGCACGGATCAAAAAGATCGAAGATGGGATCGCCGGCGGGAGACGGAGCTCATAAAACAGCAAGGCATCTGACGAACAAAGGACGAGCAGGGAAAGGAATATGGCGACGGCAGCAGCAAAGGACAAGACCTGGTGGCGAATGATTGTGGTAGGCGGACACACGCGCAGTATCGGCAAGACGCAATTGGTATGCGACATCATTAGGGCGTTTCCGCGCACGGAATGGACGGCCGGGAAGATTACGCAGTATGGGCATGGCGTTTGTGCGCGGAATGGGGAGAATTGCGATTGCGCGCCGAACGAGCATGCGTGCGCGCTGAATTGGGAGACCCAGGCGGATAGTGGAACGGACAGCGCAAGATTTTTGGAAGCGGGGGCCAAGCGGTCGTTCTGGCTCAGGACGAAGCAAGGGTATTTGGCGGAGGGGCTGCCGTTGCTGCGAGAGGCAGTAGCGGGGGTAGCCCGCACGACGGGCAGTCCGCGAAGGACGACCAGCGATCCGAGTCCGGCGGCAGAGAACTCGGCATGGATTGTGGAAAGCAACTCCTTGATGCAATTCGTCAGGCCGTCCCTCTACTTCGCGGTTATTGATCCGCTGAAAGACGATTTCAAGGAATCGGCTCAGGTGGCGCTCGACCGTGCCGAGGCGCTGGTCCTCCGCGGGGAAGTTGGCGAAGCATCACCCGCAGCGCTATGGATGAAATTGCCGGCTCGGTTGATGAGAGAGAAGCCGACGGTGTTGCAGAGGGAGGGGGAGCCGCTCCCTGAACCATTGCGGGAACTGGTGCATCGAATGCTACAGGAACCCCCTAGTACTAGCTTTTAGTCTTGCGACAACCGGGGGTTCCTAGCTTGACATCTTATCCGTTGACCGGATTCATAGGGCCAGCGATAATAAAAAAGTACCTGGGGGACCCCAATTAGCGGTACGTCTCTTTCGGAACTGCAACGCAACACGCAAGTTAGCTTGGTTTTCTCGGGGAATTCTTAGAGTGCATTCAGACCGAGGCCTTGGGGCGATTCCAGGGGGAGAATGCCGATGGCGTCGTTTGCCCGAGTAGGAGAACAGCTACCCGTCGCACCAGCCCCGAGCCGTTGGCAACACGAGAGCTGGGCGGAGCAGGTTGAGAAGGCCGTCCAGGGGGGCGCCGAATGCCTGCTTTCGCTCCAGACCGAAGAAGGGTATTGGCATGGCGAACTCGAAGCCGATACCACACTCGAATCCGATTACATTTACTACCTGCATGTGCTCGGTCAGGCGGCGCCAGAACGTATTGAAAAGCTCGCCAACTATGTCCGGCGGCGGCAGTTGGAAGACGGCGGCTGGCCGATCTACCCCGGCGGGCCCTCGGAGCTAAACGCCACCACCAAGGCGTACTTTGCGCTGAAACTCGCGGGCGACGCGCCGGACGCAGCGCACCTGGTGATGGCCCGGGAAGCGGTACACCGGCTGGGCGGTCTGGAACACACCAATTCTTATGTGCGGTTTTATCTGGCCTTGGTTGGCGCGGTGGGATGGGAGTTAGTGCCGGCGATCCCACCGGAACTGATGCTGCTGCCGAACTGGTTTTACTTCAACATTTATGAAATGTCCTCGTGGACGCGCGGAATCGTGATTCCCATGGCGATCCTGTCGTCGGTGCGGCCCGAATTTCGGCTGCCGGAGCGCGCCCGTGTCGATGAATTGTTTAAGGATCCGACGCAGAAGACTGCGGCGTTTGCGTGGAGCAAGAAGATTCTCTCGTGGAAGAATGTATTCCTGGCGCTCGACCGCGGATTGAAGCTCTACGAGAAATTGCCCTGGAAGCCGCTGCGGCAAAAAGCCATCCGCGAGGCGAAGCAGTGGATGGTGGAGCACCTGGAACGCACCGAGGGTTTGGCGGCGATTTATCCCTCGATGATGAATTCGATTTTTGCCTTGATGGCGCTAGGGCATGGTCCGGAGGACCCGCTGACGTTCCGTGAGATTAGGGAATTTTCGCGCTTCGAGATTGAAGAAGAAGACACCATTCGCTTGCAGCCCTGCGTATCCCCGGTGTGGGATACCTGCATCGCGATGGTGGCGTTGGAAGAGGCGGGACTAGCCCCGGATCATCCCGCGCTGGTGAAAGCGGCGGACTGGCTGCTGACGAAGCAGATTCTGGGCGGCGGCGACTGGCAGATCAAGAACAAGGACGCGGAACCTGGCGGATGGGCGTTCGAGTTTCGCAATGACTTCTACCCCGACGTGGACGACACGGCCTTTGTGCTGATGGCGTTGCAGCGCGTGAAGTTTCCAGACGAGAAACGCATGGAAGGCGCGATGCGCCGCGGCATTCAGTGGCTGCTGAGCATGCAAAATCGCGACGGTGGCTGGGGCGCATTCGATCGCGACAATGATCGGCAGTTGCTGTGCAGCATTCCATTTGCCGACCACAATGCCATGATCGATCCATCGACGGCCGACGTCACCGCCCGTGTGCTGGAGTGTCTCGGCCGATTTGGCTGGCCGGCGGATCATCCGGTGGTGCGCAAAACGGTCGAATTTTTGACCAAGGACCAGTGCAAGGACGGCTCGTGGTTCGGGCGCTGGGGTGTGAACTACGTGTACGGCACAAGCGGTGTGTTGCGCGCGCTCGAAACGGTTTCGTTGACCGCGCAGGATTATTGCCTGAAAGCGGTGAACTGGCTGCGGCAGGTGCAGAAGGCCGACGGCAGCTTCGGCGAATCGCTGAACAGCTACGAAGTCGTGTCGAGCAAGGGGCAGGGTAACAGCACGCCTTCGCAAACGGCTTGGGGTCTAATCGGGTTGCTCGCCGGAGCCGATCAAAATGATCCAGCGATTGCCCGCGCGGCGTCCTATCTAATTGCGCATCAGAATGCCGACGGATCGTGGAGCGAAGACGATTTCACGGGGACCGGTTTCCCGGGAGTGTTTTATCTAAAATACCATCTGTACAAGAGTTCCTTCCCGGTTTACGCGCTGGCTCGCTACCGCAACCAGGGCAAGCGTGAACAGGAATACTGCGCCGTGAAATTCGAGCCCCGCGAATTCCGGCTGCGCAGTGGCTTGTATACCGCGCGCGAACGGCGCGTCTGCTAGCCCCCGATGCGGTGCCCCCTCGGCCTGGTGTTCGATTCGGCAAAACATTTCATGGGTAGAAGACTCCGCGGGCAGCGCAAATTCCCGCTGGCGCTGACACTCGATCCGTTAGGCGGGCTCGCGAACGCCAATGCTGCCGGGACCAACGGTGCGCGGGAAGCGCTGGCCGGCCGGGCGATGCTGAGCGTGGCGCAGTGTGTGGCGGCGATGGAAGAGTGCGATACCCCGATGGTGCTGATCAGCGGGGGCGAGCCGCTCGAGTACCCGGAAATCGCGGCGTTGACGCGGTCCATCCTGCGATCCGGTAGATACCTGTTCTTGTGCACCAACGGAATTCTCCTCCGGCAGCGCTTGCACATGATTCCGCCGGTCACCAATTTCTTCTGGAACGTCAGATTGGATAGGACCGGAAACGTGCATGACGGCAGGTCCGCACCCGCCGGACAGTTCGCCGCGGCCATGGACGGAATCAAGGCCGCCAAGAATGCGGGCTTCTTGGTGGTCGTGACCAGCACCATCCGTCCTGAGACGGATGTGGCGGATTTGGAAGCGTTGTATACGCAACTGCACGCCCTGCATGTGGACGGCTACACGCTTCGGCCGCATTATCCGGCCGAGAAGTTGTGCCGCGAGCGCCTGGGGGCCTACAACCTGATGGTCTCGCCGGTGTACCTCGAATATTTGCGCGGCGAGCGGGAACTGGATTGCAGCGCATGGGCCAGCCCGGTTTACGGCCCGCGAGGCTGGTCGGGACCCTGTTATCTGCAAAACACACGCTTTTCGGAAAGCTACCAGGGCTTGCTGCAGGAAACGGTTTGGGAAAACTATGGCCGCGGATTGAACCCGCGGTGCGAGAATTGTCAGTGTCCCTCCGGGTTTGAGACCGCAGCGATGTTCGGCAGGAACGCCAAGGCCGGGGATTTCTGGAAGAAGTTGGCTTGGCAATTGGGAGGGAACCTCGGCGAGAAGCGCGAAGGGAAGCAACAGGCATGACAACGCTGGTGACCGGCGCGGCCGGGTTTCTGGGGAGCCATGTAGCGCGGCAGCTTGTGGCGCGTGGCGAGACTGTGCGCGTTTTGATGCGCCCGTCGAGCAACAATCGCGCCATCAGCGATCTCTCGCTCGAATACGTAACCGGGGATCTCCGGGATGCGGCGTCACTCGAACGCGCCATGAAAGATGTGAAACGCGTTTTTCATGTAGCTGCGGATTACCGCTTATGGGCGCGGAAGCCGCAGGAGATTTACGATTCGAACGTCGGTGGCACGAAGAATGTGCTGGCCGCGGCCAAGAATGCCGGCGTGGAGCAACTGGTTTATACGAGCACGGTCGCGACCATCGCGGTGGACCGGCCGAACTTACCGAACGAAGCGACCGATGCGAGGCTCGAGGAAATGATCGGCCATTACAAACGCTCGAAGTGGATGGCGGAGCAAGAGGTCCTTCAGGCCGCCAAGGAGGGGTTACCAGCAATCGTGGCGATGCCGACGACTCCCTTGGGACCGTGGGATTGGAAACCGACGCCGACCGGGAAAATTATTTTGGATTTTCTGAATGGCAAGATGCCTGGGTACGTGGAGACGGGACTAAATTTTGTGGGTGCCGAAGAGTGCGCCGCCGGCCATTTGCTGGTGGCCGAGAAGGGCAAGGCCGGCGAGCGCTATTTGTTGGGCGCGGAGAATCTGACGCTGAAGGAGTTGTTGGAGATGATTGCGGAGATCACCGGTTTGTCGGCGCCGGGAATGAAAATTCCGCATACCGTGGCATTGGGTGTAGCGTATGTAGATACGGCATTTTCGCGTTTGCTGGGGAAGGAACCCCAGATTCCCGTGGAGGGCGTGAAGATCGCACAGCATAAAATGTTTGTGGATTGCTCGCGAGCCAAGCACGAACTGGGATTTGCCCCCGGACCGGTGGTGGCGGCGTTGCAGCGGGCGGTGCGCTGGTATCAGGCGAATGGATACGTGAAGCCGCGACGCGCGAAAAAGATGAGGGTGGCGGCGTGAGTCGAGAGGCATCCAAGGAGTGAGGCAGGAGTCAACGAGATGCGGGTGCTGGTGACCTTTGCGTTGGATGCGGAGTTTGCGCCGTGGCGCGGGCTGCGGAAGTTTTTGTCGGTCGATTACGACGGATTGCAGCTTTTTCGCAGCAAGGCCGGGGACACGGACCTAACGGTCTTGTTGACGGGCGTGGGGAAGGAATCGTCCGCGAAGGCCATGGGCCTGATGATGGCTATGGCGGATGACGACAAGTACTTCGACGTGTGCATCTCCAGCGGATTGGCCGGCGCGCTGTGCGATACGTTGACGGTGGGAGAGGTCATCGCGCCGCAATCGCTCATTGCGGAGAGCCGACGCGCGGACGTCGCCATGGATGAATTGAAGGTGGACGAGGAATTGCACCAGCGCGCTTTGGCAGCCGGGGCCAGCAACGCCGATTGTCTCTTCACCACGGACCGCATGTTCGTAAAAGCCAGCCAGAAGAGCGCGTGCGCCTTGCGCGCGCAGTTGGTGGATATGGAGAGCTTTGAAATCGTGAAAGAGGCCGTCGCCTGGGGCGCCAGGAGTCTGGTGGTGCGGGCGGTCAGCGATACCGCCAAAGAAGATCTGCCAATCGATTTCAGTTTGACGCTTTCCGGGAAACAGCAAATCAGCCTTCGGAAAGTTGTATGGCAGTTGTCGAAGAATCCGCTGGCCCTCCCCGCGCTCATGCGATTCGGCAAGCAGAGTCGGCTTGCCGCCGAGCGCCTGACGAAGTTCTTGGACGGGTATGTTCAATCCATAGGTCCCCTCCTCGAGGAGATACGGTCGAAAGAGGTGGCGGCATCATGAGCAGGACGGGGGCCATGGTCGAAGCTCTGCGGAACCTGGGGCCGATTCCCACGAGGATGCGCGCGGGTGTGTACCGCGATAGGGGCGTCGTCCGTGTGGAGGAAGTAGCGGTGCCGGAGGTCGGCGACGGCGAAGTGCTCATTAAGGTAGCTGCGTGTGGCATTTGCGGAACCGACATCAAAAAGATATTTCAGCGGTACGTGGAGCCGCCCCAGATTTTGGGACACGAACTCGCCGGGCGAGTCGTGGCGATTGGTCGCGGGGTGACGAAGTGGAAGCTGGGCGACCGGGTCATGAGTTTCCACCATATTCCGTGCGGCGAATGCTTTTACTGCAAGAACCGGCTGTTTTCCCAGTGCAAACAGTACAAAACCACGGGACTAACGGGCGGATTCACGCCCAATGGCGGCGGTTTCGGTGAGTACGTCAAAGCCATGCCGTGGGTAGCAGAGCGCGGCATCGTGGCCCTGCCTGACAGCGTCAGTTTCGAGGAAGCCACGTTCATCGAGCCCATCAACACGATTGTGAAGGCGGTGCAAAAAGCGAGGGTGCAAGCGGGCGAAAACGTGTTGATCATCGGATGTGGGCCGATCGGCTTGCAGTTACTCATGGTTACCCAAACGATTGGCGCCCGCATCTATTCGAGTGACCCGATGGCTCCCCGGAGGGCCAAAAGCCTGGAACTTGGCGCGGTAGAGTCATTTGACCCAAGGAGTGGTAAGCTTGTGGACGAGGTACAGGCCCGCACGGAGGGTCGCGGTGCCGATGCCGTGTTGGTTGCGGTAGCGCATCCAGCGGTGGTCGCGGAAGCACTGGCGGCTGCGAGGCCTGGGGGTAGAGTCCTATTGTTCGCCGCGAACGACCCCGTGACTCAGATTCAGTTTCCAGCCGCGGCGGTGGGGATCGACGAAAAGGAAATTTTAGGCAGCTATAGCGCTGCTGTGGACATCCAAGCAAGTGCAGCAGCACTGGTGCTGGAGAAGAAACTACCGGTGATGGAAATTGTCACGCATCGGTTTCCCTTGGCTAAAATTCAAGAAGGATTGGAACTGGCGGTACGGCCCACGGAACAGTCGCTAAAGATCCTGATTGCACACGAATGAGAACGGCACCCACCAAAAAGACCGAGATGGCGCTGGAAGAAGCTCTGGCGCCTGCAAGAATCGAGGTGCCGTCAAGGATGACCGCGGCGGTGCTCTATGGCAGCGAAGATCTGCGAGTGGAACAGATCGAGGTGCCGCCCATCGCGGCGGATGAAGTATTGCTGCGCGTGCGCCTGGCATTGACCGACGGGACCGATCTGAAGGTCTGGAAGCGCGGCTATCACGCCAAGATGATTCAGCCGCCAGCCGTGTTTGGGCACGAGGTCGTCGGCGAAATCGTAGCGATGGGGAAGCGCGTCGATGCGAAGTGGCGACTGGGCACGCGGGTGATTGCTGCAAACTCCGCGCCTTGCTTCCGCTGCTACCACTGTCGGCGCGGGCAAGAGAATTTGTGCGACGACCTGCTGTTCAATAACGGCGCTTATGCGGAGTACATGCGGATTCCAGGTCGCATCGTTCGCGAGAACGTCCTCGAGGTGCCGCATTCGGTGGATGACCATAGCGCGGCGCTGGTTGAGCCACTGGCGTGCGTCTTGCGCGGTATCCACGAGATGGAAGTAAGGACGGGCGACACGTCCGCGGTGATTGGTTGCGGACCCATCGGATTGAAATACGTGCGGATGCTGTCGCGACGTGGCGTTCGCGTCATTGCGCTGGCTCGGCGGGAAGGCCCGCTGGGCGTGGCCCGAAAACTCGGAGCGGCGGTGACGATCAATGTCACGGAAACTCCGGACGTGGTAAACGCGGTGAGGGATTTGACGGAAGAAGGCCGCGGCCCCGATTCCGTGGTGGAAGCTGCCGGCAACCCGGCGACCTGGCAGCAGGCGTTGAAGATGGTACGACGCGGTGGCGTGGTGAACTTCTTCAGCGGGCTGCCAACGGGTACGCGCGTGGAAATCGAACCGGCCGCCATTCATTATTCCGAGATCAGAATGATTTCGCCGTTTCACCACACGCCGCGTTTTATTCGCGAGGCGCTGGAGGCGGTCCGTCGTGGTGATATTTCCGCCGACGAGTTTGTCACCGAAGAGATTCGGCTGGAAGGATTGCCGCAGGCTTTCGAAAGAATGAAGTCGCGCAGCGGTGAAATCAAGCTAGCCGTGCGGCCGTAGAAAGGTTCCGGAGACGCGACCAGGCCTGCCGCTGGCTAGAATCAGCCTCTGATCCGCCGATCCAATATTTTCAAACGAACGAGGACCACTCTCAGGAATGCTGCGGCCAGGTGAATTGGCGCTGATGGAGAACTTGCCGCCGAACGGTTGTGCGCCGGAGGCTGCGCAGGAATACACGCGCTGGCTGGCGACGCATCACTACGAAAATTTCAACGTGGTGTCCTGGCTTCTGCCGAAGGAATTGCACCAGCACTTTTACAACCTTTACGCCTACTGCCGCTGGGCCGACGATTTGGGCGACGAGATTCCGATGCAAGCCCGCGCCCTGGAATTGCTGGACTGGTGGGAGGCAGAACTCGACGCTTGCTACGCGGATAAACCGTCGCATCCCGTGTTTGTGGCCTTGCGAGAGACGGTTCGCGCCAAGGATATTCCGAAGCAGCCTTTTGCGGATTTGCTGAAGGCGTTTCGCCAGGATCAGACGGTGAAACGCTACTCGGACTGGCAAGGCGTGCTGAACTACTGTGAGCATTCGGCGAACCCGGTCGGACGGCTGGTGCTTTATCTGTGCGGGTATCGCGACCCGGAGCGACAACGGCTGTCCGATGCCACGTGCACGGCGCTGCAACTGGCGAATTTCTGGCAAGACGTTTCGCGCGATCTGGAGAAAGGACGAATCTATGTTCCGCTGGACCGCGCCGCGATTCATGGGCTGAGCGAACAGGCGATTGTGGAGAAGAAGTTCGATGCGCGCTATGTCTCGTTGATGAAGGAACTGATCGAGTACACGCGCAAGCTCTTTCACGAAGGGATGCCTCTGGCCAGCAAGGTTGACGGAAAACTCCGCGTGGATCTGGAGAT
>Ga0306924_10004707_pt1 | contig 13361 bp, 10 predicted proteins | sample sta12Can44000111_FD_203756 | JGI IMG/M metagenome (GOLD analysis project Ga0306924, IMG submission 203756) | Lab enrichment of tropical soil microbial communities from Luquillo Experimental Forest, Puerto Rico - statanox.12C.anox.44.000.111 (v2)... | ecosystem: Environmental > Terrestrial >... | reverse complement strand
GACTTCGACGTCGACTTCTGCCAGAACCGGCGCGACGAGGTCATCCGCTACGTCAACGGAAAGTACGGCCAGGACAACGTCGGCCAGATCATCACCTTCGGCTCGCTGAAGGCGCGCTCGGTCATCCGCGACGTCGTCCGGGTGATGGGCCTCCCATTCATCGAGGGCGACAAGATCGCGAAGCTCGTCCCCGAGCCGGTGCAGGGCAAGACGCCGCCGCTCAAGGAGTGCATCGCGAACGAGCCGCGGCTGAAGCAGCTCTACGACGAGGCGCAGGTCGTCCAGAGCTTCACCGACGACAAGGGCCGGCCGCAGAAGATCACGACGAAGGACGTCCTCGACATCGCGATGAGCCTCGAGGGGCTCAACCGCCAGGCCGGCCTCCACGCCGCCGGCGTCGTCATCGCCGGCAAGCCGCTCTGGGAGTACGTCCCGATCTACAAGGACGGAGACTCCGACCAGCTCGTCAGCCAGTTCTCCAAGGACGACGCCGAGGCCGCCGGCCTCGTGAAGTTCGACTTCCTCGGGCTGAAGACGCTCACCGTCATCGACGACGCGATCCGGCTCATCCGGAAGAACCACCCCGACCGCACGGGCCTCACCGCCGACCAGATCCCCATCGACGACTCCGCGGTCTACGAGCTCATCAGCCGCGGCGACACCGCCGGCGTCTTCCAGATGGAGTCGTCGGGCTTCACGCAGATGGTCGTCGAGATGAAGCCGTCGCGCTTCGAGGACGTCATCGCCGCCGGCGCGCTCTACCGGCCCGGCCCCCTCGATCAGAAGCTCGAGGACGGCCGGACGATGGTCGACGTCTACATCCAGCGCAAGCACGGGAAGGACAAGACCACCTACGCCCATCCCAAGCTCGAGCCGATCCTGAAGGACACCTACGGCGTCATCGTCTACCAGGAGCAGGTGATGCAGATCTCGCAGGTCCTGGCGGGCTACTCGCTGGGACGTGCGGACCTCCTCCGCCGCGCCATGGGGAAGAAGAAGGCGGAGGTGATGGCGAAGGAGCGCTCCGGCTTCCTCGAGGGCTGCGCGAAGAACGGCGTCGCCGACGAGACCGCGGGCGCGATCTTCGACCTCATGGAGAAGTTCGCGGCGTACGGCTTCAACAAGTCGCACTCCGCGGCCTACGGCCTCCTCACCGTCCAGACCGCGTGGCTGAAGGCGCACTATCCGGTGGAGTTCATGGCCGCGCTCATCTCCAGCGAGGCCTCGAACACCGACAAGGTCGTCATGCACGTCGCCGAGGCGCGCGAGGACGGCATCGAGGTGCTGCAGCCCGACGTGAACGAGTCGGACAAGGACTTCCAGGCGATTCCAGCAGAAGCGAAGGCGCAGCCCGACGAGGCTGCGCCGGAGCGGCCGGGGGGGCGTCATCCCCCCAGCCAGAAGAAGAAGGGATCCATCCGCTTCGGCCTCGGCGCCGTGAAGGGCGTCGGCGAGTCCGCGGTCGAGGCGATCCTCGCCGCCCGCGCCGAGGGCGGTTCGTTCAAGAGCCTGTTCGACCTCGCGCAGCGGGTCGACACGCGGAAGATCAACAAGAAGGTGGTGGAGGCGCTCGTGAAGGCCGGCGCGCTCGACTTCGAGAGCGTGCCGCGCTGGCAGCTCTTCCACGGCATCGAGGCGGCCTTCGCCGCCGGCGCCTCGGCGCAGGCCGATCGCGCGTCGGGTCAGGCGAGCCTCTTCGGCGGCGCGCCCGAGGTGGCCGCGCATCCGCGCTATCCGGAGGCGGGCGATCAGCTCGGCGAGGTGACGGTGGAGGAGTGGCCGGAGCGGGTGCGGCTCGCGCTCGAGAAGGAGGCGCTCGGCTTCTACCTCACTGGCCACCCGCTGCAGGCGCACTCGAAGGAGATCCGCCGCTACGCCTCGGTCACCGCCTCGCAGGTCGGCCTGAAGCGGCCCGAGGACAAGGTGAGCGTCGTCGGCATCGTCGCGTCGCTGCGCGAGAAGACGAGCAAGGAGAAGGGGACGCGCTTCGGCTTCCTCACGCTCGAGGACCTCTCCGGCACGGTCGAGGTGATCTGCTGGGCGGGGCGCCCGGCGCAGGGACTGCGGCCCGCGCAGAAGGGCTGGACCGACTGGGAGGCGATGGTGAAGTCGGGCGATCCCATCGTCGTCCACGGCCAGGTGAAGATGGATCAGCGGGACGAGGAGAACCCGCGCGCCGAGATCGTCGCCACCGACATCGAGCTCCTCTCCATGGTGCGAAGCCAGAAGACGCGCGAGCTCGCGCTGCGCATCGACGCGGAGGGGCTCTCCGCCGACCGCGCTTCCTCGCTGAAGGGGCTGCTCGGGAAGCATCCGGGCAGCTGCGCGGTGACGGTCCGCGCCGTGATTCCGCGCGAGAGCGAGACGACGCTGCGCGTTCCGCTCAAGGTGGCGCCGTCCGACGAGCTCATCGAATCGGCGCGGCGGCTCGGCTTCGAGGTCGAGCTGCACTGAGGCGTCCAACCCCTAGGCATCTCGGCATGTTGCGAGTGGCCTACCTCCCCCGCGGGACCGACCCCAAGAAATCGTTACCCCGGTCGGGCGGGCAAAACGGTAGGGTGGGTCCGGGATGACGGCTGTGGCGAAAGCGGGTACGATGTAAGCCTGCTTACTCGCCGGCATGGGGGACGGCCATGATTCGTGCGCAACGAGCTTCGCTACCGCGAGGCGCTTCTGCTTACACAGACCCTGACGGCCACCTGAAGTGCGATCGGCAGGCCGAAGAGCTGCTCAAGGTCTTCTGGAATGAAGTGGTCGACGGCTGCGTCCTTCCGCCGGAGCTGAAGGGGCTCGCGGATGGCGCGCAGGTGGGGGCGCCCGGGGTTCGCCGCTCGCTCACGATGGAGCGGCTCGGCGAGAAGCTCCGCATCGAGGCGACCGCGGTCGGCAAGGGGCGCACGCAGCTCCACCTCTGGCGGGAGGGGCTGCCGCTCCCGCCAGGCATGGAGAACTCCGCGGTGCTCGCCACGGTGGCCGACGGCCTGACGCAGCGCGAGCGTGAGGTCGCGCTCCTCGTCGCCGAGGGGCTCCGCTCTCGCGAGGTCGCCGAGCGGCTCGGCATCGCGTCGCAGACGGTGAAGAGCCACCTGAAGACCATCTTCGACAAGCTCGGCGTGCGGAACCGCGTCGAGCTCGCGCGCAGGCTCGAGCAGCACTGACGGCCGTGAGGCCGGCCGCCGAGCAAGCGGCCGGCCTTCTTGCTCACGCGGCGGCGCGCGGATAGCGTCGCTCGTTCATGCTCGTCACCTCCCAGGACGTCCAGGCGGCGCGCGCGCGCGTCCGCGACCACGTGTACCTGTCGCCGTGCGCGCGCAGCGAGACCCTCTCTCGCGCCACCGGCTGCGACGCGTACCTGAAGCTCGAGAACCTCCAGATGACGGGCGCCTACAAGGAGCGCGGCGCCCTGAACAAGCTCCTCACGCTCTCCACCGCCGAGCGGGCGCGCGGGCTCATCGCGGCGAGCGCCGGGAACCACGCGCAGGCGCTCGCCTACCACTCCGGCCGCCTCGGCATCCCGGTGACGATCGTGATGCCGGAGGCGACCCCGCTCATGAAGGTCGCGAACACCCGCGGCCACGGCGCGCGGGTCGTGCTGCACGGCGCGAGCTACGACGAGGCGTACTCCGAGGCCCGCCGCCTCGAGCAGGCGGAGGGGCTCACCTTCGTCCACCCGTTCGACGACGCGGCGGTCATCGCCGGGCAGGGCACGGTGGGCGTCGAGATCCTGGAGCAGGTGCCGGACGTCGGCGCGGTGATCGTGCCGGTGGGCGGCGGCGGGCTGCTCTCCGGCGTCGGCGTCGCGCTGAAGGGAGCGAACCCGGCGATCCGCGTCATCGGCGTGCAGGCCGAGGTGTTCCCCTCCATGCTCGCGTCGATCGAGGAGGGCCGGCCCGTCACCGTGGAGGCCGCGAGCACGATCGCCGACGGCATCGCGGTGAAGCGCGCGGGCGAGCTCACCTTCGCGCACGCGCGCGAGGTGGCCGACGAGATCGTCACCGTGAGCGAGGAGGAGATCGCGAGCGCGATCCTGTACCTGCTCGAGAAGGAGAAGACCGTCGTGGAGGGCGCCGGCGCGGTGACGGTCGCGGCGCTCCTCGAGCGGAAGGTGCGCGGGCTCGAGGGGAAGCGCGCGGTGGCGGTGGTCTCCGGCGGGAACATCGACGTGAACGTGGTGGCGCGGATCATCGAGCGCGGCCTCGTGAAGGACGGCCGGCTCGTGCGGATCAACGTCGCGCTCCAGGACAAGCCCGGGCAGCTCGCCCGCGTCTCCTCCGTGGTCGCGAACCTGCGCGCGAACGTGATCGAGGTGAACCATAGCCGGGCCTTCTCCGATCGCTTCGGAGATACGGTGCTGCAGCTGGTGCTCGAGACGCGCGGCAAGGACCACGTGGAGGAGATCCTGCGCGCGCTCCGCGAGCGCGGATACCACGTGCACCGGGCCTAGCGCCGGGAGAAGATCCAGAGCAGGAGCGACAGGACCACGCTCGCGACGATCGACGTCGCGAGCGGGAAGTAGAAGCGGAAGCTGCCGCGCTCCACCGAGATGTCGCCGGGCAGCCGCCCGATGCGCAGCCCCGGGAACCGCTCCGCGACGAGCAGCACGACGCCGAGCGCCGCGAGGAGGAGGCCCGCGGCGAGGAGGGCGCGGCCGATCGCGCCGGGTCCGGTCATGCGTGGATCGTAGCGCGCAGCTGCAACGACGCCTCAATCGATTCCGGGGGTGATCCCGAACTCGCGCACGCCCTCGGTGGCGGCGAGCGTCCGCGCGAGCCGTTCCACGTTCCGCCTGTCCGCCGTGCGGATCGAGAGCCTCACCTCGAAGACGCGGCCGTCCTCGAGGAGCCGGTAGCTCGGCTCCGACACCTTGAACCCGTGCTCGGCGAGGAGCGCGCGCAGCCACTCCTCCGACGGCGCGGCCTTGCGGTCGAAGCGCACGTAGTGGGTGGCGTAGACGGTGACCGGGAGCAGCAGCTCGAGCTGGCGGAAGAGCGTGAGCACCCCGAGCGTGATCACTGTCGCGGCCGCGGCGGGGAAGTACAGCCCGACGCCGATGAGCGTCCCGATCGCCGAGGTGATCCAGATCGACGCCGCGGTGGTGAGGCCGCGGACCGTGAGCCCCTCCTTGAAGATGACCCCGGCGCCGAGGAAGCCGATGCCGGTCGCGATGCCCTGCGCCATGCGCGTCGGGTCCATCCGGATCGATTCGCCGAGCGGCGCCGGCACCCAGCGCAGCGGCATCACCACGAGGAGCATGAGCAGGCTCGACGCGAGGCACACGAGCGTGTGCGTGCGGAAGCCCGCCGGCCGGCCGTGGTAGCTGCGCTCGATCCCGATCGCGCCGCCGGCGGCGACCGCGGCGAGGAGGTGGAGGAGGAAGCCGGCGAGCTGGTAGTCCACGCCGACTGTCATTGCGCGCGGACGGCCTCTCGGTCAACTCCGCGCAGCACCTCCTCCAGCGCGCCGAGGAACGCGTCCACCTGGGCCTCGTCGTGCCCGGCGGTCAGGGTCACCCGAAGGCGGCTCGTGCCCGGCGGCACCGTGGGCGGCCGGATCGCTCGCACGAAGAAGCCCCGATCGCGGAGCGCGCGCGAGGCGGCGAGCGCCACGTGCTCGTCCCCGAGCACCACCGGGAAGATCGGCGCGACCACGTGGGGCAGCGGAAAGCCGAGCCGCGCGAGCCCGTCCTTCATCCGCGCGCAGAGCGCCGCGAGCCGCGCGCGCCGGGCGGGCTCCTGCTCCACGACGTCGAGCGCGGCCAGCGCGGCGGCGCAAGCGGAGGGCGGGAGGGCGGTGGTGAACACGAAGGTGCGCGCGCGAGAGACGAGCCACTCGCGCAGGTTCTGAGTCCCGCACACGAAGGCGCCGAAGCTGCCGAGCGCCTTGCCCAGCGTGCCCATGAGCGAGTCGACCCGGTGCGAGACGCCGAGCGCCTCCGAGAGGCCGCCGCCGGTCGGGCCGAGGATCCCGGTCGCGTGCGCCTCGTCCACGTGGAGCATCGCGCCGTGGCGCTCGCAGAGGTCGCAGAGCTCGGCGAGCGGGGCGGCGTCGCCGTCCATCGAGAAGACCGCGTCCACCGCCACGAGCTTCCGGCGCGCGCGCGTCGTGCGCAGGAGGTGCTCGAGCTGGTCGAGGTCGTTGTGCGCGAAGCGCGCGGTCTTGCCGAAGGAGAGCCGGCAGCCGTCCACGAGCGAGGCGTGGTTCAGCTTGTCCGCGAACACCGCGTCCTCGCGGTCGACGAGCGCCGGGATCACGCCGAGGTTCGCGTGGTAGCCGGAGCCGAAGAGGAGCGCCGCCTCGGCGTGCTTCAGCCGCGCGAGCCGCTCCTCGAGCGCTCGGTGCGAGGGCAGGTCGCCCGCGACGAGCCTCGCGGCGCCGCTCCCGGCCCCTTCCCGCTCCGCCGCCTCGGCCGCCGCGCGCCGGAGCCGCGGATCGGACGCGAGGGCGAGGTAGTCGTTCGAGCAGAGGTTCACGAGCCGGCGACCGAGCACCTCCACCACCGGCGCCTGCCACGTGGAGAGCGGCTCGATCGTGCGCCGGAGCCCGCGCGCGTCGAGCTCCTCGAGGGCGCCCGGGATCCAGCCGAGCGCGGAGGTCACCGGACGACCGGGAGCTTGCCGTGGCCGAGCGCGCGCGTGTTCCAGGTGGTCTCGCGCGGCGCGGTCCCGCAGAAGGTCCCGCACGCGCCGTCCGGCCCGCGCACCTCGAGCCCGTGCGAGCGGACCATGGCCTGCACCGCGTCGGGCGTCGTCCCGGCGCTCGTGAGGTAGTTCCCCACCATCGTGCCGTCGGCGCCCGCCTCGAAGATGAGGTCCTGCCGGTCGCCCAGGTTCACCTCGCGCCCGCCCATCACGAAGATGTGCGCGGCCGGCATCATGAGCCGGTAGACCGCGATCGCGGCGAGGCACTCCTCGGGGGTGATGGCCTTCACGTTCGCCATCGGCGTGCCCGGCCGCGGGTTCAGGAAGTTCATCGGCACGCAGTCGACGCCGAGCTCGCGAATCGTCTCCGCGAGCTCCACCCGCTGGTCGGGCGTCTCGCCCATGCCGAGGATGCCGCCCGAGCAGAGCTTCAGCCCCACCGCCTTGGCGGCGCGGATGGTCTCGAGCTGCTCGTCGTAGGTGTGCGTCGTGCAGACGTGGTCGAAGTGGCTGCGCGCCGTCTCGAGGTTGTGGTGGAAGCTCTGCAGGCCGGCGGCGTGGAGCCGCTCGAGCTCGGGCATGCGCATGAGGCCGAGCGACGCGCAGCGCATCATCCCGGTCTCCTCGGAGAGGAGCGCGAGCGCCTCCTCCACCGTCGCGAGCTCCTCCTCCCTCGCGAGCCGGGTGCCGGAGGTGACCACCGAGAACTCGCGCGCGCCCGCGGCCTCGGCGGCCTTCGCCTGGTCCGCGATCTCGCGCGCGGAGATCATCGGGAACTCGGGGGCGCCGGTGTTCTCGAAGTGGGCCGACTGCGAGCAGAAGCCGCAGTTCTCGGCGCAGCGGCCGCTCTTCGCGTTCGTGATGCCGCAGAGCGAGACGGCGTTACCGTGCACGGCCTCGCGCACCGCCTTCGCGCGCGCCATCAGCGCAGAGAGGGCCGGCTCCTGCGTCTGTCGGATGAGTCGTCGGGCCTCGTCGGCCGAGATCGGCTCGATCCCCGGGGGCAGCGTCTTCGTCATGGCCGCCGACGATGGCAGGCGGCCGATCCGTCGTCAACCTTCCTGTCGAGGGTGGTTGACGAGCTGCGCCACCCCGCCGCCCCGGGGCGGCTACCCCGCGTCCGAGCCCGGCGGATCCGCCTCGTCCTCCTCGAGATCCGGCCCTCCCGGCGCCGCGCGCATCCAGGCCTCGAGCGTCCGGCAGTGGTCCGCCTGATCGGCCCGCTGCTCCTCGAAGAAGATCCGCACCGCCGGATCGACCGCGTGGCGCGAGGCGGAGTCGTAGAACTCGAACGCGCGCTTCTCGGCGTCGAGCGCCACTCGCACCGCGTCGCGCGGCCCCATGAAGACGCGGATCGCGCCGAGCTCGGCCGGCTCGACCTCGTCGAGCGCGTCGCCCACGATCCGCGGCGGCACGTCGCCGAACACGCGCCGGCGGCGATCGGCGAGCCGCTGCTCGTGGCGCTCCTCGAGCTCCGCCATCGTGCGGAACACCTCGTCCGCATCGCCGGCGTACCGCCCGCCGACGCGGGCCGCGAGCTCGACGTAGCGCCGGCGTGCGTCCTCCCCGATCTGGATGGCGAGGTCGACCGCGTCCCGCAGGTCCAGGCGGCTCGTGTCGATCGTGTGCATGTGCCCTCCCCGGCGCCGAGCGCAGCGCCGTGCAGGATCCTGGCACTCCGCGCGCTCCACGCGCCGTCGCCCGAGGGGGTCCGCCGTGCTGGTGCGACGGGCGCGAAGGCCGGAGCGAGGGACCGTCAGCCCCCCGTGCGAGCCTGCGCGCCATGGCCCGCGTCGCCACCTCGAAGCCAAAGACCGCCTACGCCTGCGCGGAGTGCGGCCACACCTCGCCGAAGTGGCTCGGCCAGTGCCCGTCGTGCCGCCAGTGGAACACGCTGCACGAGGAGGTGGTCGCGCCCGAGCCACGGCACGCGCGCGCCACCTTCTCCGCCGGGAGCTCGCCGATGCGGCCGATCCCGCTCGGCGACGTCACCGCGAGCGAGGACGCGCGGCTGCGGACCGGCATCGGGGAGCTCGACCGGGTGCTCGGCGGCGGCGTGGTGCCGGGCTGCCTCGCGCTCCTCGGAGGCGATCCGGGGATCGGAAAGAGCACGCTCCTCCTCGCCGCGCTCGAGCAGCTCGCGCGCGGGGCCGGCGAGAAGCCGGTGCTCTACGTCACCGGCGAGGAGTCGGCGCGGCAGGTGAAGCTGCGCGCCGACCGGCTCGGGGTCTCGGCCCCCAACCTCCACCTCTACGCCGAGACCGACGCGACGAAGGTGCTCCACGCCGCCGAGCAGCTCGGGCCCGCGGTGCTGGCGATCGACTCGATCCAGACGCAGTACCTGCCGGAGCTCCAGAGCGCGCCCGGCACCGTCTCGCAGATCCGCGAGGTCTCGGCGCGCCTCATGGCGTACGCGAAGACCACCGAGACGCCCACCTTCCTCGTCGGCCACGTCACGAAGGACGGCGCCATCGCCGGGCCGCGCGTGCTCGAGCACATGGTCGACACCGTGCTCTACTTCGAGGGCGGCGGCGCCCACCCGTACCGCGTGCTCCGCGCGCACAAGAACCGCTTCGGCTCGGCGAGCGAGATCGGCGTCTTCGAGATGAAGGCGCGCGGCCTCGCCGAGGTACCGAACCCGTCGGCGCTCTTCCTCTCCGAGCGGCCCGAGGGCGCGTCGGGCAGCTCCGTCACCGCCGCGCTCTCCGGCACGCGCACGGTGCTCGTGGAGGTGCAGGCGCTCGTGTCGCCCACCGGCTACGGCACGCCGCGGCGCACCGCGCTAGGCCTCGACGGGAACCGCGTGGCGCTCCTCGCCGCCGTGCTCGAGAAGAAGGTGGGGCTCGACGTGCTCGGCTGCGATCTCTTCGTGAACGTGGCGGGCGGGCTCACGCTCGACGACCCCGCGTCCGACCTCGCCTGCTGCGCCTCGCTCGCGTCGTCGTTCCGCGACCGCGCCATCCCCGCCCGCACCATCGTGCTCGGGGAGGTGGGGCTCGCCGGCGAGGTCCGGGCGGTGGCGCAGGCGGAGGCGCGGCTCGCCGAGGCGGCGCGGCTCGGCTTCACGCGCGCAGTGCTGCCGGCGGCGAACGCGCGGCAGGTGGAGGCGCCGGCGGGGCTCGAGCTGTGCGGGGCAGGCACCGTGGAGGAGGCCCTCGAGGCGCTGGACGGCTGAGCTTTCGCCGCCGGAAGCCCTGCAACGGCCCCGGATTGCTCCAGGAACTCCTGGCGTCATGACAGGTGAGCGCGCGCGTGCTCTGCTGGGCCCGGGGACAGACTGTCGCACCCCATAGGGGGCCTCATGTCCGACCGGGTAGCCGAGCTCGAGGCGCGAGTCGCGGTGCTGTCGGAGGCTCTGGAGCGGCTCGAGGGGCGGGTCGCGGCGATGGAGCGCAGCCGGACTCCGGCGCGGCGCACGGCACCCCCTGCACGGCCCGACGCCGCAGCGGCGCGCGCCGCCGACCGGGCCGAGCTCGCCGCCCTCGGCGGGACCGTCACGTTCGTCGGGCGCACCCTCCTCGTGCTCGCGGGCGCGTTCCTCCTGCGCGCCCTCACCGACGCCGGCACCCTCTCTGCGTGGGCTGGGGTCACGGCAGGCCTCGCGTACGCCGGGACCTGGATCGCGATCGCGGACCGGGCCGCCGCGCACGGCCGCCGGACCAGCGCCGGCTTCCACGCTGCCGCGGCCGTGGTCATCGGCTTCCCGCTCCTCTTCGAGGCCGCCTCGCGCTTCCGGCTCCTCTCCCCCGCCGTGGCCGCAGCGCTCCTGGCGGCGTTCACGGCCGTGGCCCTCGCCGTCGCCGCTCGGCGCCGGTTCGAGGCGCTCGCGTGGCTCGTCGCCCTCGGCGGCGCGGCCACCGCCGTGGCGCTCATGCCTTTCGGCGGCCGGCTCGCGCCGCCGATCCTCTACCTCGTGGCGCTCGGCGTCGCGACGCTGTGGCTCGGCTACGTGCTCGACTGGATCTGGCTCCGCTGGCCGATCGCGATCGCGACGAACCTGGCGGTGCTCGCGCTCGTCGCCCGCGCGATGAACCCCCGGGCCGCCGAGGGCCCGGGCACGCTGCTCGCGGTGGAGCTCGCGCTGCTCGCCCCGTGGCTCGGCAGCATCGCCGCACGCACGCTCTACCTGCGCCGGCCGGTGGTCCTCTTCGAGGTGGTGCAGACGGCGGCGCTCCTCGCGGTGGGGCTCGGCGGTGGCGCGCTCGTCGCCGCGCGCTCCGGTACCGGCGAGGTGGCGCTCGGCGTGGCGAGCGTCGCGATGGGCGCCGCGGCGTACGCCGTGTCCTTCGCGTTCGTGGAGCGTCAGGAGCGCGCGAAGGCGAACTTCGTCTTCTACACGTCGGTCGCGATCGTCTTCGTGCTCGCGGGCGCCGCGCTCGCGCTGCCCGGTGCGGCGCTGCCGATCGCGCTGGGCGCCCTCGCGGCCGCGGTGGCCGTCCTGGCGCGCCGCCACGGCCGCCGCACGCTCGGCGCGCACGCGGCCGCCTACGGCGTCGCGGCGGTGGCCACGAGCGGGCTCCTTGGCGCGGCGGCGCGTGCGACGTTCTCTTCCGCGGGCGGCGCCTTCGAGCGGGCCGGCCCCGCCGCCCTCACGACCCTCGCCCTCGCCGCGGTGGCGGCCGGCCTCGGGTCGGAGGCGCGCGGGACCTTTCGCGAGCGCGTGCCGCGCCTCGCGCTCGTGGCGGCAATCGCGGTGGCCTCGGAGGGCGTGCTGCTCGGCTGGCTCGCGCCGCTCGCCGCGCGCGGGCCCGCGGCGGATCCGGGGGCCGTCGCCACCCTGCGCACCGCGGTGCTCGTGGGCGGCACCTTCGCACTCGCCTTCCTCGGGCGCTCGGAAGGGTGGTGCGAGGCGCGCTGGCTCGTCTATCCGCTGCTCGCGCTCACCGGGCTGAAGCTGCTCGTCGAGGACGTGTCGCGGAGCCGCCCGGCCACGCTCTTCGTCGCCTTCGCGGCGTACGGCGCGGCGCTGCTCGTCGTGCCGCGCCTGCGCCGCGCTACGCCGAGCCCACCGCCCGCCGCCACTTCGCCAGCGCCCGATCCCGGTCCGCCGGCTTCATCCTCGGCTCGAACCGCTTCCCGATCTTGAACGACCGCGCGATCTCCTCGCGCCCCGTCCACACGCCGGTGGCGAGGCCGGCGAGGAAGGCGGCGCCGAGCGCGGTGGTCTCGATCATCCGCGGCCGCTCCACCGGCACCTGGAGCAGGTCGGCCTGGAACTGCATCAGCAGGTCGTTCGAAGAAGCGCCGCCATCCACGCGGAACGCCGGGAAAGAGCGGCCCGCCTCCTCGCGCATTGCCTCCGCGAGGTCGAAGATCTGGAACGCGATCCCCTCCAGCACGGCGCGCGCGAGGTGGCCGGCGGTGGTCCCGAGATCGAGGCCGGCGATGAGGCCGCGCGCCTCCGGGCGCCAGTGCGGCGCCCCCAGGCCGGCGAGCGCGGGCACGAACACCACGTCGCCCGTGTCCTTCACCGTCTTCGCGAGCGCCTCGCTCTCCGGCGCGGTCTGGATGAGCTTCAGGCCGTCGCGGAGCCACTGCACCGCCGCGCCGGCGACGAAGCTCGCCCCCTCGAAGGCGTACTGCACCTCCTCGCCGATCTTCCAGGCCACCGTGGTGAGGAGACCGCGGCCCGAGGCGAGCGGCTCCGAGCCCACGTTCTGGAGCAGGAACGCGCCCGTGCCGTAGGTGCACTTCGCGAGCCCCGGCTCGAAGCAGGCCTGCCCGAAGAGCGCCGCCTGCTGATCGCCGGCGATCCCGGCCACCGGGATGCCGTCCGGAAGGCCGCGCACCGCCTTCGTGACCCCGTAGATCTCCGACGAGCTCCGGATCCGGGGCAGGAGCGGGCGCGGCACGCCGAAGAGATCGAGCAGCTCGGGATCCCAGTCGAGCGTGCGCAGGTTCATGAGCAGCGTGCGGCTCGCGTTGGAGACGTCGGTCACGTGGGCCGCCGCGGCGGTGAGGCGCCACACGAGGAACGAGTCGATCGTCCCGAACGCGAGCTTCCCCGCCTCGGCCTTCTCGCGCGCGCCGCGAACGTGGTCGAGGAGCCACGGGATCTTCGTGCCGGAGAAGTAGGGATCCACCACGAGGCCGGTGCGCTCGCGGACGAGCGGCTCGCGCCCCGCCTCCTTCAACCGAGCGCAGTCGGGGCTCGTGCGCCGGTCCTGCCACACGATCGCGTTGTGGATCGGCTTGCCCGAGATCCGGTCCCAGATCGCGGTGGTCTCGCGCTGGTTCGTGATCCCGATCGCGGCGAGCTCGCTGCCGTGCACCCCCGCCTCGCGCAGCGCGCGCGTCACCGCGTGGAGCACCGAGCTCCACACGTCCTCGAGGTCGTGCTCCACCCAGCCCGGCTTCGGGAAGAGCTGCCGGAACTCGACGTTCACGCGCGATCGGACCTGGAGCCGCTTGTCCACGACGAGCACCGTCGTCCCGGTCGTCCCCTGGTCGATGCCCATCACGTAGGAGGCCATCGTCCCCTCACTCCTCGCCGCGCCCGAACGGCGGCACGGCCGAAAGGTGCTTCGCGACGAGCTCTGCGCAGGCGTCCCGCTCCACGTCGATGCCCACGAGGTGCTGGCTCCGGCGCAGCACGACGAGCGGCGCCGGCCCGCTGCCGATGCGCCGCGCGAGCCGCCGCGCGCCGGCGAGCGTGACGGTGTGATCGTGCCCGCCGGCGATCACCAGGGCGGGCGCCGCGATGCCGGGGAGGATGCGGTCCAC
>Ga0306924_10004705_pt1 | contig 13363 bp, 11 predicted proteins | sample sta12Can44000111_FD_203756 | JGI IMG/M metagenome (GOLD analysis project Ga0306924, IMG submission 203756) | Lab enrichment of tropical soil microbial communities from Luquillo Experimental Forest, Puerto Rico - statanox.12C.anox.44.000.111 (v2)... | ecosystem: Environmental > Terrestrial >... | reverse complement strand
AGCGGCGATCGGATTCATCGGATCCGCGGGGACGATGGTGAGCGGATCCGACTGATGAGGACCGAGGGTGTTGGTAAACGGCGATTCGAGCGGCTCGTAGAACACCGGCAAGGGACCATCCTTGAGTCCGTAAGGCACGTAGAGCCAGCCGCGGCCGTCCTGGTGCATCGGGAAGGGCGCATCGCCCGCGATCGCGGCGAGCGCCCGCGCACCCGCGGGCGGCCGGTAGTCCGGAGTCTTCTCTTGCTCGAAGTCGGGCACGTCATGGCCGGCCCATTCCTTCGTCTCGTCATCCCACCAGACGAGCTTCTTCCGCTCCGACCAGGGCCGCCCGTCGGGATCGGCCGAGGCCCGGTTGTAGAGGATGCGCCGATTGGCCGGCCACGCCCATGCCCAACCGCCGTAGATCGAATCGCCGGCGACGCGATGGTCCTTCCCACGCGCCAGGTTCGACTGCGCGTCCGGGAAGACACCGCAGTAGAGCCAGCAGCCGCAGGCTGTCGAGCCATCGCTGGCCAGCTCGCTCGGTCCGCGGAGTTGCCGCCGCTCGCCCACGTGATAGCCGTTGATTTCCTGGAGCACCTTCTGGCTGTCGATCTCATCCGGCGCCGCCGCTACGCTGTCGCTCCCGTACTCCCACGCGAGATGCTGGATCGGGGCGTCCCGCGGGTCCCTCGAGTCGCGGTAGAGCGCCTTCAGGCGGCGGCCGAGGTTGTAGATGAACCAGCCGTCGGACCGGCAGTCACCGGGAGGCGACACAGCCCGGTCGTGCCACTGGAGCATGCGCTCGGTGTTCGTGAAGGATCCGTCCTTCTCGATCACCGAGGCGGCTGGCAGGAGGAAGATCTCGGTCGGGACGGTCTTCGGATCTACGCCGTCCGGATCCGCATACCAGTAGCTGGCGCTCTCGGTCTCGAAGAAATCGCGAACGACCAGCCAGTCGAGACGCCGCATCGCGTCGCGATGCAGCCGGGAATTCGGGCCTCCCGCCGCTGGGTTCTGACCCATGAGGAAGGTCCCTCGGATCTGTCCCCGATGCATCTTGCCGAAGTAGCTCATCTCCGAGAGGTCCTCGTCGAGCTTGGGGAGCCACCCGTATCCGTAGTCGTTCTCGGCGGTGGCGGCCTCGCCGTACCAGGCTTTCAGGAGGCTGATGGCGAACTTGGGCATGTCGGCCCACGCGCCGCGGAGCGCGTCCACCTTCCACAGCCCCTCAGGAGCCGGCCCTCGGCGGCTCAGGTAACTTTTCCCGTTCGCGAGGTACTGGCGGAGCGTCGCGTGGCCTGGAACAGCTCGCGGCTGCGGCAGATATCCCGGCAACGTGTCGAACAGCACCGGGATGTCCGTGGAGCCCTGGATGCACGCATGCCCTCGGAGCGCCAGAACCCCGCCACCGGGGCGCCCGACGTTTCCCAGCAGGAGCTGGATGATCCCTGCCGCGCGGATCATCTGCGCGCCCGTCGAGTGCTGCGTCCAGCCGAGCGCGTAGGCGACGGCGCTGGTCCGGTCACGCCCCGAGTTGCGGCACAGAAGCTCCGCCACCTTCACCACCTCTTCGGGTCGGCACCCGCAGATCCGGGCCACCGCCTCAGGCGTGTAGGGCGCGTAGTGGCGCTTGAGAATCTGCAGCACGCACCTGGGATCCGTGAGCGTGGGATCGGTTCGCGGCTGGCGGCGGGTCCCATCCGGCTCGACCTCGTACTCGTACACCCACGGGTCGGAGACGACGTCCGCGGTGGCGGGGCCACACGCGGCAGCGAGCTCCGCATCGCCGCGGCGCTGGTCTTCGGTAGCGATGAGCGTGGGAGCGTTCGTGTAGTGAACGACGTACTCTCGGAAGTAGCGTTCGCCCTCGAGGATGTAGCGGATCACCCCACCGAGGAAGGCGATGTCCGTCCCCGCGCGGATCTTGACGAAGACGTCGGCTACGGCCGATGTGCGCGTGTAGCGGGGATCCACGTGAATCACCACGGTGCCGCGTTGCTGAGCCACCACCGGCCAGTGGAAGCCGACCGGATGGGACTCGGCCATGTTCGAGCCCATGATCAGAATGCAGTCGCTGTTGACGAGGTCGCGCGGATGATTCGACGCGGCCCCGAATCCCAGCGAGGTGCCCAGACCGGGCACGGAGGAGCTGTGTCAGAGACGGGCCTGGTTCTCGATGGGGAGGATGCCCAGGCCACCGGTGAACAGCTTCTTGAGGAGGTAGTTCTCCTCGTTGTCGAGGGTCGCCCCTCCCAGAGAGGCGACCGTCTTCAGGTGGTTGACGGCGACGTCGTCGCCGTTCCGGTCCACGAAGTCGCGATCGCGCGCGTCCTTGAGGAGCCGGGCGATGCGGTCCATCGCCCAGTCGATGGAGCGCTCCTCCCATCGATCGCTGTAGGGAGCCCGATACTTCACGGTGGTCACCCGGTGGGGGTTGGCGACGAGCTGCAAAGTGTTCGCGCCCTTGGGGCACAGTCGGCCCTGATTCACGGGACTGTCGGGATTGCCCTCGATGGCAATGGGCCGCTTGCCCTTGGTGAACACGAGGAGGCCGCACCCGATGGCGCAGTACGGACACACGCTGTGTGTCACCTCCGCTCCGCGCAAACGGGACTGGATGGCGGAAGTTCGAGGGCTGATTGGCTCTCGGTGACTGAGCGTGCCTGGTCGGCTCACGTCTTGTTCCTACACACTACTCACCAGCCCTCCCCAAGCGACATGGCGAACAGCGAAGGCATCGCGGACCGGCGAGCTTCCACCTCCCGTACGGCCTGGTACCAATCCACTTCTGGTGATCCCAGCGGTCGACCCCGCTCTTCCCACAATCGATACGCACGCTCCGCAATCTCCTCGTGTTCGTCCATACCTCTCGCCTTTCAGTCGACCTTACGGGCGCATCGCGTTATCGAACAACCTTACGATCCTCTCCGCAGCACTCCGGCCACTCTGCGAATCTGTCCCTGTCACAAGGCGGCCCGAGGTGACGGAATAGTCATCGAACGCGTTCATCGAAGTGCTCTAATAACCGCCTGCCACGGTAACGGCCTCGACGACCGGAACGACGTTATCTTGTCTCAGCTTGTCGAGAATGTTGAAGATGAGTTCACCTTCGATCGTGAATCCTGTCACCGTCTTGCCTTCAACGATCGACCTGCCGGTCTTGGAGTCGATAATTCCCGGCAAAATTGCCGGTCCATGGCACACGGTACCGACAATCTCTCCACGATCCCAGACGTCCGCAGCGATTGCTTGCAAGCTCTTCGCGGTCGGATAGTCATAGAGCGCTGCGTGGCCTGCGGACGCGAAGAACACTCCATACTCTTCTTTCTTCAGGTCCGATGCCCTCTTGAGCTGAGAGTTCAGCTTCACCATGAATGGATCGTCGGAATTGTCGTAAATGGCCTTGCTGCTTCCTGACAGGAACGGAGGCTGCAGCGAATTGAAGTCGAGACCAAAGGTGCCAGTTTCGGAAGCCAGGTCCACCTCGAAGCCGGCCGCGACGAAGACTTCATAGGGATGCAAAGCCTCGGTGAGGAACAGCCCGTCTTGTGGCCAACAGGATAGATGGGCCCATTGAAGCTCGAGATCGCAATGAGAACCTTGCGCGGAAGAGTCCTTGCCATGATGTTTCCCCTTTTGGGCCATAGGACTGACAATCAGTGCTTTGCTGCCCCCTTCGCCGCTTCGCTGATAACGTCAGCAACTTTCTCGGGCTCTTGCAACATGGCCACGTGACAGGTCTGCAATGGAATTGCCTTGCCTCCAGATTTCTTCGCGCCAGCCTCTTCCATCGCAGGAGTCAACGTCTGGTCTTTCATCGAGATCACATGCCAGGATGGCTTCGATTTCCACGCCGCGTGAGTCAACTTTTCGTCGAACATCGGGCCGTAGGTCTGCCCTTGTACCGCTAGAACGAGGCGACGCTCCGGCATCGGAAGCTCCTGGGCAAAGTGGTTGAAAATCCCTTCGGGTGACATCCGTGCGAAGCGCTGTGCATCGACCTGGATGGACTTCTGTCCGGGAGTCAAACCATAAGGCCCACTGGTGTCGTTCGCCGACGCGCCCTCGTCCGGAACATACGCTGCAACGTAGACGAGGCCGGCGACCTTCGGATCATCACCAGCCTCCGTGATGACAGTCCCGCCCCAGGAATGGCCCACAAGAATCACCGGCCCGTCCTGCAGAGCGATAATCCGGCGAGTGGCGTTCACGTCATCCGCCAGGGACGTGAGGGGATTCTGGACGGCGACTACGTGAAAGCCGCGGGCTTCAAGGATGGGGATGATCTTGCCCCAACTGCTACCGTCCGCAAATGCGCCGTGAACAAGGACGATGTTCTTCACGGGTTGTTGTTGTGCTTGTACACGATTAGCGCCCAGGAGAATGGTGGCCACTCCGATCACTCCCGCAAGAAGCGCTCCAGCAATTGGTGTCATTCTGTGCTCCTCTAGGTTGAGATCGCTCACTTGAACTGCCGTGGAAGATGATCGGGATTGACCACTCCTCGTCCACGCGCGCGCAATGCACTGTAGTCAGTCCCGGCGTATTGTCAGCTCGCTCACGCCTACTAGGACGCACCGCCAGGGACGCTGGTTAGACAACTCGGCTACGGCGCACGGACGCCCCGACGTCGGTCCGCCTCCGTCACGGGATGCCCCGATAGCGGAGTGCGAGCGACGGCGCGACGAGCATCGTGCCCGACCCATAGCGTCATGCGGCGTCGTGTCTCTACTCATGCCGGGAGAACCACCGGCGTTTCGGAGGATTGTTCCTCTGAGCTCGTTGCGATCACCGTCCGTATGGACGAAGTCGACCAGCACCTGCATGCCCTCCTTGAGGCTCGCCAGCAGGCGGGGATCCGTCGTGTGCAGCTCGGTGCCGTGGTCCAGCTGGATGATGTTGGCGGCCCGGTCGATGAAGCGTACAGTGCCGACCTCGCCGCGGGCCAAGGTGTCATCCAGAGCGGCGGCGATTCCGTGGCCGAAGAATACGGCCATGCCCAGGGTGGCGGTTCCGAACGCGGTGCTGTCCCGCATTCTTGTCCTCCCTGAAAGGGATCTCGTCCGAACGTGCTCGTTCTACTTCTTGGACGAAGACCCTGCGCCCTCCGTTGCGGGACGTGGGGTGGGTTCGCCCATTTGATGGGCTCGACCCGACGAAGGTAGGGTAGACTTGCGAAGTTCGCGTCAGCGAGATGGCTTGAGTCCACCCTGCACGTCTCGGGGGCCGAGGTCACACCATGGCAACGCCAGGGCAGCACGTTGTTCACAGCCGGTGCTTCCCCCCCGCGAGACCATGAGCTCGCCGGAGCCCATCGTGTTCGTCGTCGATGACGATGCGTCGGTCCGGGACTCGCTGCGTCGGCTTATCACGTCGGTGGGATTGAAGGTGGAGGTGTTTCCCAACGCGCGAGCCTTCCTCACCGGTCTTCGCTCCGATACGCCGGGCTGTCTGGTGCTCGACGTCCGTCTGCCCGGGCTCAGCGGGCTGGACCTGCAGCGGGAGCTCGCTGAATCGGACGCGGCGCTGCCCATCATCTTCCTCACCGGCCACGGCGACATTCCGATGTCGGTCCAGGCCATGAAGGCCGGAGCCGTCGAATTCCTCACGAAGCCGTTCCGGCAGCAGGACCTCCTCGACGCTATTCGTGGTGCTCTCGAGCGCGACCGGGCGATGCGCACCGAGCGGCGGGAGCGCGCCGAGCTCCGTGGCCGGTATGCCTCGCTCACGCCGCGCGAGCGTGACGTGATGGGGCGTGTCGTCGCCGGCCTGCTCAACAAGCAGATCGCCTCGGAGCTGGGCACCAGCGAAGCGACGGTCAAGGAGCAACGAGGCCACGTGATGACAAAGATGCGGGCCACCTCGGTGGCCGAGCTGGTACGCATTGCATCCCGGCTCGGAATCAGCGTGGGAGAGTCGAGCCACTCCCCGTAGAGAATGTCCCGGTCAGTGGGTCGCGCCGCACGATCCGCTCCAGTCCAGCTAGCCACCGCTCTCATCGAGAGAGGGAGGCCGAGAGGTATGAGACCTTCGGAGGAGGGAAGTTCTCACCGGTCATGATCCGGCTCTTCCGGTTCTCCCCGTATCGACTGGCCCTGATCTATGTCCTGCTGTGCACGCTCGTGCTCGCGATCTTCGTCATCCCGCTCGGGTATGTCTGGCGCCTGAACTATTCAACCTTCCGGACCTATGTCGACGGCCAGACTCGGGAAACGATGGTCGGCATTTTCGAAAGGGAGGGCCCGACTGGCCTGGCCGCCGCAATTGATGCGCGCGTGGGCACGTCGCCCCGCGATGAGATCATTGTCCTCGCCGACCCATCCAAGATGCGCATCACAGGCAATTTGCCCATCTGGCCAGCCGAGGTCGCGGATGCTCCCGGAGTCTCTGGGCTGGTGGTGGACCTGGGCGGATCGTCGCTGCGGCTCGTCGTCGACCACGTCCGATTGCCCGGCGGTTACCACCTCCTGATCGGCCGCGAGAGCGTTCGATTCCAGTCACTTGTCGATCTGTTCTGGTATGGCATCGCCGGCGCGCTGGGCGTCGTGCTGGTGCTGGGGGCGATGATCGGGTGGATCATTCGGCGGGCCCTTGCTCTCGAGGTCCAGGAGGTGAGCCGCACCGCCGCCGCCATCGCCGCGGGAGATCTCTCCGGCCGGGTCACCGTGCGCGGCGGTTCGACCGAGCTGGACTTGCTGGCCCAAACCGTCAACGTGATGCTGGAGCAGCTCGCAAGACAGAACGTGAATCTCGAAAGCGAGATTGCGGTGCGCCGCCAAGCTGAAGCGGCGCTGCAGCGAGCGCATGCCGATCTCGAGCAGGAGCGCATGTGGTTCCTCGAGAGCATGGATCGGATCAATCGGGCCATTCAGAGCACGAATGACCTCGAGCAGATGATGAGCCACGTGCTCGAGGCGGCCCTGTCCATCTTCGGCTGTGATCGCGCATGGCTGGTGTATCCCTGTGAGCCGGACGCCCGCTCATGCCGAGTGCCGATGGAGCACACTCGACCCGAGTTCCCGGGGGTGTTCGCGCTCGGCGTGGAGTTGCCCGTGGACCCGGAGATCGCGGCGGCCTTCACGTTGCTGCGCACGTCCACGACCCCCGTGCGGTTCGGGGCGGGTTCGGACCACGCGGTGCCGGAGAACGCGGCGCAACGGTTCGACATCCGATCCATGATCGCCATGGCGATCTATCCCAGGGGCGATCGGCCGTACGCGCTTGGTCTGCACCAGTGCTCCTATGCGCGCGCGTGGACCCCGCCCGAAGAGCGCCTGTTCCAGGAGATCGGGCGCCGGCTGGAGGACGCGCTGACCAGCCTGCTGATCTTCCGCGACCTCCGGGAGAGCCAGCGCCGGCTGGAGGAGGCTCAGCGCATCTCTCGCGTCGGGCACTGGGAGCGCAACACCAAGACCGGTGCGTTCGTCTGGTCCGATGAGACCTACCGGATCTACGGGCTCAGTCCGCAGGAACGGATCGTTACGCTCGCTGAACTACCACAGCTGATTCACCCGGAAGACAGGCACATCGTCGCCGATGCGACAGCCCGCCTTCAACGTGGCCAGGGCTATGACGCAGAGTACCGAATCATCCGGCCCAGTGGCGAGGTACGCTTCGTCCACAGCAAGGGCGACGCCCTGCTCGACGAGTCGGGCCAGCTTCGACGCATCTTCGGGGTGACGCAGGACATCACCGAACGCAAGCTCGCCGCGCAAAGGCTGCTCGCCCAGCATGCGGTCACCCAGATCCTCGCGGCGGCCGCGACGGTCCAAGAGGCGACGCCGAGGATCTTGCAAGCGGTGTGCGAGAGCCTGGTTTGGGACGTGGGCGCCCTGTGGCGCGTCGATCGGGACGCCGGGGTGCTTCGGTGCGTCGAGATCTGGCGCACCGCGGCGGTCGATGTTCCGGAGTTCGAGGCGACCACGCGGCAGCGCACGTTTAGCCCCGGGATCGGGTTGCCGGGTCGTGTCTGGATCAACCGGGAGCCGGTCTACGTTCCCGATGTCGTTCACGATCACCAGTTCCCACGGGCCGCGATCGCGGCTCGTGAGCGGTTGCACGCAGGCTTCGGTGTGCCGATCGTCCTCGGTCGCGAGGTCCTGGGCGTCCTCGAGTTCTTCAGCAGCGAGATCCGGCAGCCCGATCAGGATCTCCTCGACATGATGGCCGTCATCGGCAGTCAGCTCGGCCAGTTCATCGAGCGCAAGCAGGCCGAGGAAGCGCTAGCCCACGCCCGGGCCGAGCTGGCCCACGTGGCGCGCGTCGCGACCCTGGGAGAGATGAGCGCCTCGATCGCGCACGAGATCAACCAGCCGCTGGCGGCGATCGTGAACAACGCCGCAGCATGCCTGCACTGGCTCGACGCCCAGAACCTCGAGCAAGCGCGGGAATCGACCGAGCTCGTCATCGAGGATGGTCACCGGGCCGGCGAGATCATCGATCGCGTCCGTGCCCTCGTCAGGAAGCACCCGCCGCGGAAGGACGCGGTCGATATCAATGCGATCATTCTCGAGGTGATCGCCCTGGTTCGCTACGAGCTCCGCGGCCACGGCGTTGCGGTGGGGACCGGGCTGGCTAAGGACCTGCCGCCGGTGCGGGGGGACCGCATCCAGCTCCAGCAGGTCCTCCTCAATCTGATCATGAACGCCATCGAGGCCATGAGCGGCGACGGCGAAGCGTCGCGCGAGCTGTCGATCACCTCCATGTCCACCGAGGTCGACGGCATCGTGATCGCCGTGGCCGACTCGGGCCCCGGGCTCGGTCCGGCGGCTCGCGACCGACTGTTCGAGGCGTTCCACACCACGAAGCCGCAGGGCATGGGCATGGGACTCGCGATCTGTCGGTCGATCGTGGAAGCCCACGGCGGGCGGCTGTCGGCTGCCCCCAACGAGCCGCGCGGCGCCGTCTTCCAGTTCACGTTACCGATCGGCCGCGAGTCAGGCTAGCTGCACCCTCGCCAACGCGAGGGCGCGGCAGCGGCGGCGGTGACGCCGGGTGACGGGCCTGCGCAGATATTCCATTTGGCCCAGCGGAGATCCGGGCCGCCGATGTCTGGACCCGACGAAGGTAGGGTAGACGCGGATCTGCGGGCGATCTTACGATCGGAGCAAGTCGACCCTACCCGTTGTCCGGGGGCCGGCAACGGCGCATGGCGAAACGTCACGGGCAAACGATCTGCATCGTGGACGACGACTTATCCCTTCGTCGCTCTCTGCGAAATCTTCTGATGTCGGTCGGGTTTCGTGTCGAGACGTTCGAGTCCGTGGAGGCTTTTCTCGAGTCGGCCAATCAGGCCGAGATTGGTTGCCTGGTGCTCGACGTGCGCATGGCCGGGATGAACGGCCTGGACCTGCTGAGACGCCTGACCGCGGCTGGCTCACGGATGCCGGTCATCATCCTGACGGCTCATGGGGACGACGAGACCCGACGGCGCTCGCTCGAGGCCGGGGCCGTGGCTTTTCTAGAGAAGCCCGTCCGGTCCCCAATGTTGCTCGACGCGGTACACGCGGCTCTCAACTCGACGTGATGGCCGTCTGCTGGCCAACTGCCGGCCGAGGTCGTAGGGTGTACTGCACGGCGAAGTAGAAGGGGTCGCCGTCCCTGAGCACAACCCGCCGTCGTCATGGGCCGACGGGGAGCAGGCGTTACGGCGGCCGCCTTTCAAACCGTCTTCGCGCAGATGAGCCCGGCTCGGGCCGCGATCATGAAGCGCGCGGCGCACCTGCTCGACACGCGATGGGACCTCGCAGCTCGTCCCACCGCGGGCGGCAGACGTGGCGACGCTCGTCTGTGATCCCGATCTCGTCCGCGAACTCGAGGCGGCGAATGTCCGCTTCACGGGGGCACGCGAGAACACCTGGCTAACCCTGCTCGCGTCCTGGGTCGTGCCGCTCTCGTCTTCGTTGGAGTCTGGGCCATCCTGATCCGGCGCATGGGAGGCGGCCAGAGTGGCCTCTCGGCGATCGGCAAGAGCAAGGCCAGGGTCTACATCGAACGGTCCACCATCGAAGGACACGCTCGACGACGGCGGGCACCTGCGTACGCTGATCGGCGCGCCTGCGATGTCGCCGCTCCGCGACCTACCGCCGGAAGCCGCGTTGAGCGCGCCCTGACCGGACTTCGAGGCTTCACGCTCGTCATCGCCCTCGTGGCTGCGGTGGCGGCCGCCGCGGCATGACGAAGACACCAGGGCGCTTTTCCTGCGAGACCGCGCGCGCCGCGCACCGCCGCCGCGACCGCGCCGACCAGAGGGATGCTAACCCCGCCGAAGGAGGGTGTATTCCGACCCGACTAATGTCGGGTAGAAGCGTCCCGCTTCGCCGCGTAGGCTCCTGACGACCGCAGGTCACGCACTCACCCACGACGAGAAGCGAGGGCCCACGATGAGCCTTCACGGGATGCTCGAGCGAGAGACCGACGACATCGACGCCCCACCCCGCGCTGACCGTGATGGCGACCTTGTCGGGGCACTTCGCCGCGGCGAGGCGAGGGCGGCGGAGCTCCTGGTCACGCGATATAGCGAGCGCGCTTATTGCCTGGCCAGCCGCATCACCGGCAATGGGGAGGATGCCGAGGAAGTCGTGCAAGATGCGTTCTGGGCGGTGGTGCGGAAGATCGACTCCTTCCGCGGCGAGGCGGCCTTCGGGTCCTGGCTCCACCGCATAGTGGCCAACGCGGCCTATGAGAAACTGCGCAGACGGCAGCGCCGCCGCCAAGATCTCTCGCTGGATGAGGTGCTGCCGCGGTTCGACGAGTTGGGCCATCATGTCGCCCCGGTGGCCGACTGGTCAGCGAACGCCGACAACCCGGCTCTCCAGGCCGAGCTCCGGAGAGCTCCGGACGGTGCTGGCGATGGCGATCGACGAGCTGCCCCCCGCCTGTCGGGCTGCGCTGCTGCTGCGCGTTATGGACGGGCGCTCGAGCCGGGACATCGCGCACGCCCTGGGACTGAGCGTGCCGGTCGTCAAGACCCGCGTGCATCAGGCGCGGTTGTTCCTGCGGGAACGACTGGGAGCCTACGAGGCGGCGAATGTGGTCACCCGCACCTGCTGAGGACCGAGACCGCCGCGGCGCATCATGAGCGAGGACCACCCGAACGTCGGATCCCTGTGGAAACTCCAGACGCACGCGGTCGCAAGCGGCGACGCGACCGAGATCACGCGTCTCAACGGCGATTCGATCCGGCGCGAAGCGCCAAGGAGTGGGAAGGCTCGGAAGATGCGAGGTCTACTGCTACGAGCATGTGCGAGCGAGCACGCCCGAGCCGAGCAGCGGAACACACCGAACCCCCGCGCGGTGAGTGATCAATCCAGCGCAGCCTGCGGTGATCCACCGCCTTCCAGTGGTCCGCGGAGGGCTGGAGTATCACGCGCATCGCCAAGTAGTTCAATGCTGAAGGTGATTGCAGCCCCTCGATCTGAACCGACGACGGTCGCGTCACATCCCTGTCAGGACCAGCCGTCAAGAGGACCCCCAGGTCCGGAAGGCAGTACCCTCTAACGTGAAGCCTAGACAGACACATAAACAACACTGGATAACGCTACTTGTTATCCCAACTAAACTCAGGAGGTTTCTATGTCCTTGCAGCGCAAACCCAGCATTGTTTTTGTTCACGGTCTATGGGCCGACGGCTCATGCTTCAGCAAACTGATCCCGACTCTCCAGAATGAAGGATTTGAAGTGATCGCTTCTCAACACGGACTCGATTCACACGCCAGCGATGTAGATTGCGTGAAGAGAACCTTGGGCCGGGTAAGCAGCCCCGCAATCTTAGTCGGTCATTCCTATGGTGGCTCGGTCATCACGGCGGCCGGCACCGACCCGCGAGTTGCAGCGCTTGTCTACATCGCGGCATTTGCCCCGGATGCCGACGAGACAACACAAAGTCTGCAAGAGAGGTTCCCGGCGACCGACATTTTTTTCCATATCGAGGTTGCAGACGGACGCGTTTGGCTAAAAAGGGATGGCGTCTCCTCCTTTGCCGGTGATCTCCCAGAGGAAGAGCAGAAGTTGGTCTGGGCCACTCATACCCCACCTGTAGCAGATTTGTTCACACAAAAGGTGGAAGGTACTGCGTGGAGATCGAAGCCGAGTTGGTACATCGTCGCTACGAAGGACCGTACGATCCAGCCCGAGTTGGAGCGTTTCGTCGCGAAGCGTATGGGAGCAACCGTCTTCGAGACCGATAGCAGCCACGTGCCGATGTTGTCCCAGCCTGACTTCGTGCTAGATGTGATCCGAAAAGCCGCGACCGCGGTTCAAAAGAGTAAGGCGGCGTAGTGAGACTGCCTTCGCGGAAGCCGGAGAACATCTTGTTTGGTGTCATCGAATAGGAGAAGCCCATGCCCAAAATGTTCATTCACGCTCCGCAAGGAACTTTCACGCCCGAGGCCCGCGCGCATGTGGCAGCCGAGTTGACTGACTTGGGCATCGCGTGCGAGCGACTCGCCGATACCCCGCAGACACGGGCCGGAGTGTGGGTGTATTTTGTCGAGCATTCGCCCGACACCGTCTTTCGCGGCGGACAGATGGCGACCCAACCGATCATGAGCTTCAAGGTGTACGCGCTCAAGGGCGGCCTCGACGCGCAGTCGAAGAAGCGGTTGATCACCGATGCCACCCGAATCCTCGGCAAATATTCCGGCACCGATAACGGCGAGGTCCCAGCCTATGTGGGGGCCTTGGAGGTTCCGGAAGAGAATTGGGGGATGTACGGACATCCGGTGCATCTCGCCGACATGCTCGCGAAGACATGACGCTCGGGAGGCCTTCGCCGCCCACTTCCGGGGCAGAACGATTTTCTTCGCCACGGCGAATTATCGATCAGAACTTCGGGAGCCATGAACGTCGGGCTGGATTACTTCTTTCATGAAAAGAAAGCACATTTGGGTCGCTGGGATGGTTTTCGTCGGTCTGTTTGCGGTTACGACGCGTGCTGACGCGCCGGACCCGGCATTGCCGGCCTACAAGCCCGGACCTCCTCTCCAGGGCAAGCTCTCCACCAAGGGAGCCGATGCTCTGGCTGAAATGATGAAGCTCTGGATTGCCATGTTTCAAAGGGTGCAGCCAGGCATCCAGTGGCATTTCGAGACCGGCGCGCCGACAACCTCGCCGCAAGGGCTCGAGGATGGTACTGCCGACATTGGCTACAACGGCCGAACATTGTGGGACCCGGAAATCGTCGCGATCACCAAGGCCCATGGCCGGCCCCCGCGCTCTTTCCGCGTCGCCATCAGCAACTACGACTACCGGAACACAACCCTTACGATGGGCGCTTTCGTCCATGCGGCCAATCCGCTGCGGCAAATCACCCTCAAGCAGCTCGATGCCATTTACTCATCCAGCCGGCGGCGCGGCGCGCCGGCCGCGATCACCACCT
>Ga0306924_10004703_pt1 | contig 13364 bp, 15 predicted proteins | sample sta12Can44000111_FD_203756 | JGI IMG/M metagenome (GOLD analysis project Ga0306924, IMG submission 203756) | Lab enrichment of tropical soil microbial communities from Luquillo Experimental Forest, Puerto Rico - statanox.12C.anox.44.000.111 (v2)... | ecosystem: Environmental > Terrestrial >... | reverse complement strand
CATATTACCCAACGTGGGTAATACCCGTCGGCGTGCGTAACGCCTCACAATACAACGCCTTACTGCCTTACCTCTGTCGCCCGCAGTAAACTCCCGCTAGAGGTTGTAACCCCCAGGATGGAATATTTCCGTGGTGAAACAGTTCGCTGATTCCGAACGAACCCGCGCGCGTGGGTTTACTCTGGGAATGGGAGGGGTTTGCTGGCGGCAGAGATTGCATCCCTTCCGGGGGGTTGAGTTGCCCCCTACCTTCAACCCCCACCGAAGACGGAGTGGCGGCATGCGAGATTCGCCCCTGTCAGATGGCCATGGGAACTCTACCGCCAGCATCGGGCCAGCTCGCCTTCGGGCAGCCCGCAAAAGTACCCTGCCCTTCGCGCACGGGATGTTTGCTCAAGATGCAGCGTTGTCCGGACCCGCGTGCCTGGTGCTGGTCAAGCCTGCCAATAGCGCATCATACTCGGCGAGACGGCCTTTCGCTCTACCGCTCCCATCCACGTTCGACCATGCGCTTCCTCGGGATCCCTCAAGCTTTCCGCTCTGCGCCTAGCATGGCAATGGTTGCGCGCAGGTCCACCGAACAACTACTACCCGGGGCGTAATTAGCCGATTCCCGTCCCAGGATGAGATTTTTTCGCCCAAAGCCAACCAGGGCGTTTGAACGGATGCCAATTGACACTCACCGGTTGTCACGCAATTAACCACGGTGCAGAATGTTGCACCCTCTCGTCGACCTCTGGCGGTGACGCGATCGGACGGTCGTCGCGTAGTCTTAGCGGCCCATCCGGTTGGTCGTCCACGCCCCTTTTATGGAAGGGATAGGGTCAGACTGAGCGTGAATTGGTGGACGCGGTTTTGGTTCATGGTTTCGACCTCTGGCCGTTGCTTTGCCGACACGCTGGCTCTTTTGGAATGGGCCAGTCACGCTTACGGGATCGCGCCGTGCCGACTAACGACGATCGGCTTTGGGCTCAGCCTTCGTTACCGGAATTCGTGGCGCCCGCACTGCCCTAAATCGTGTCGTCGGTGTGTCGGCCAGCTTTCGCCCTGGCACTCAAGCCAGCCAGCGGGGTTGCGCGGGTCTCGCGAATTGCCTGTTCGATCCGATGCAGGCCGCGGATGATCCCGGCAAAGGTCAAGAACAATATCCCGCCTACTGCCGTCGAAGTGATCTCAGTCCAGGCTAGCCCGGGAAGCGGCGCTGTGTAATAGCCGCTTCTGATTAAGGCAAGACCGAGCGAAACAAAAATGGCGAGCCACCCGAGGAGGCTCAGCACCACGGCCAAAGCTGGCTTCTCGCGATCGTCGTATCGCATAAGGGGGTCTCCAGTGCGGGTGCATGGTATCAGTTTTGCCAGAATTTGGCGATCCCCTGAAGCTACGACATCCCCTGAAGCTACGACCCGGAGGACTCTGGTGAAACGCCCCGATGGAAACCGAGGCTGTCAACCCTAGCTCTGGCGAGACCCTTCCCGGAGCAAAGGGCACGTCCCATTTCGGCGTCTGCGGCCCGGGAGGGATTTGGGCCAACCGTGCGTCGCGTTTGATACGACCAATCGAGTCGGCCCATGCCAGCTTTTCCAAATCGCTAGGATCCATATGGGCCAGGCTCTCCTAATGCCCCCACGGGCACGTCGTAGTTGTAAAGACGCTCGTGTCATTCCCTCGTCCGGATTTGGGCAGGACTTCGGGCAGATCAGCAGGTCGTTTCTGGCCAGGTGGCACCCAAAGCCTGGAAGGGCGCCATTGGCGCCCACCGGCTGAAGAGCTAGAACGGGGACCGGGCGTGGTTGGCTCTGATTCACCACGTCCAGTTTCTAATAGCGATGGATGCCGCTCGCCTCATTGAGGAAGGTCGATACGGACTCGTAAGTTTGGGGGTCCATGAGGTACAGCGAGGCCACGTGCTCACGGAGACGTGCCGGCCAGCGGCTCTGATGTTTCCAAGCGTTGCGGATCCCATCCTCGATTTCCTGGTCGCCACCGGCGTCCTGTCCCACCAATGTTGCCCAGCGCTCCGCAAGCGCCAGCACTCGCCAGCCCGTACGATCTTCTTGCATCATCACTTCGGCATCCCGATACAAGGCGATCTGAGCGCGCGCCGATTCCTGAAGAGAAGCCAGCGGACGGCGCCGGGTATGTTCTTCCAATCTTGCCCAGACTGCTTTGCCGAAGTACGACCTAAGTGGCCAGGCCAGGGCGGCGCCGATCAAATCCGTCACTTCTTGCCGGTTGAAGATGTCTGCGCCGGCCCACACCCTGTGTAAGGAGGTTTGAACTCCTAAGTCTCCTTGGAGGTAGCAATCCCAGAGGTCCATCCAACCGGACGCGAGTTCCTGGCATACCTGGCTGCCCGGCTCCTGTCCGATGCCTCCAACTGCGTCGTGTGCCAACTTGGACCACATCGATTGATGCCTCTCCTGGCGGTCCTCCCACGCCCGCACCGACCGCGCTTGGACCTCCGTATCGACTCGTGTCGACCGATGCATGAAATCTATCCACTGCGCTTGTACATCTCGGGTAATCCCGAAAGCGGGTTTCGCTTCCACGGCGTTGCGCACTTCAACGAACATCTGGTACCAGGCGACGGACGCCCGAGCCCGCGGATCTCGGCGAATCCAGAACTCGTCGGCGGCAAATTGCTTCCGATGTGCCAGGACTGCCTTGCCGATAAACCTGTATACCTCCTCCAGGTTGTATTCGGTGATCTCCCGCTTCAGGACTGCCGGCCAGCGTTCGCGGTCTTCCCATGCCAGCGTCTTACCAATCAGAATCGCCGGATCTCCGGCGATATCGGCCTCCAGCCGTTCCAGCCAGCGCCGCGCCAGCGCCAAAGCCCGGCCGCTGGCCGGGTCCTCGGCCAGAAGTTCACCCGCCTCGCGGTAGAGCACTCTCCATTCAGGCGAAGGTCCCTGCTCATATCGAGCCCGCTGCTTCGCCCAAGCCTCCTCGCTGAAGTACTTTTTCATTCCTTCGAGACTGTCTTGCATATCAATCACCTCGATGATTCGTCTCAGAAGCTCCGGCGCAGCGCTCTTTCGAGGTTCGATCGCTTGCTCGGCGGCGCGGATCACGTGGATGGCACGGCTCAGCAGCGCCTGCTTTTCTTCGAGGGCCTTAATCTGAAGCCGCAAGGCATTCCGCAATTCGAGGTCGCTCCGATCCAGCACGCTTCGGATCTCTCTCAGCGAAAGGCCTAGAAACTTCAGTGCGATGATCTGCTCCAACCGCTCCAAATCGCTAGCGGCGTAGAGGCGGTATCCGGTCTGATTGCGACGGGGCCTCAGCAAGCCCAGCCGGTCATAGTGATGCAGGGCCTTGACCGTCACTCCAGCCAGTTGAGCGAATTCGTGAACGTGGTACAGCTTGCTCAATCAGCACCCACCGTAGATAGGCTCGACCCTGCCCTAAGGTCAGAGTCAAGGATAATCTTATAGCTGATAGGCCCCGGCCCATGACCGGGTGCTGCCGAACTGGAAGGGTTTGGGACGCCGGGAGGGCTCTTGGAAATTTGACTTTGCTGTGCCGGACCCGGGGATTGCAGTTCGCATCCACAGCCAAACGCTCAGCGACCGGTGTTTCCCGCAACGGCACCTAAACGAAGGGAGCGCGACGGGCGCTCACAGCATTCAAACTGGGTCGTGTCGACACGTTGATTTAGGAACTGGCGAGAGGTTCTCGAAACATCAGCCGGACTGCCAGCTCGGCGTTAACGGACATGTCGGTCGCAGTCCCGGGCTAGCCGGCAGAAGGCGTTCTCTTCCGTTATCGGTTCCAGTACACTGGCCAGCCGTCCCGGACCCACCGTCCTTGGTATGGACGACCGGGTGGGAATCTCGAGGCGCAGAAATACCCCGTCATGCCAGCCGCACAGCCCTAGAAAGGAGGGGTGAGGAATGCACGACCCATTGGCCCGCTGCCAATTGCTTCCCACGAATCGGCCGCCGTCGACTCCTGCGGTTTGTGGCGTGGGACTATGCAGCGCTGTAGCAGGCACCCCCAACACATTCCGGATGGACTCGGTATGTGCTACCGTCATCGCGAGAGGTGTTCCTCATGCCAGCGCCTGCCCGTGCAAAAAGAAGCACGATCAAGACGCTTCTACTGGAGCGACGCCTCCGGCATCGAGCTCGCGAACTCTCCGTCGAGTGCGGTACTCAACCTGGCTCGCAACTCGACGCCTGGCTCCAAGCCGAACAGCAATCCTTCCGACTCATCAGCACGTACTCGTCGACGAAGCATCTGAAGAGTCTTTCCCAACCAGCGATCCACCGATTAGGGAGCATTGGAGGCTTTATGAATTGCCGAATATTGTCAGTCATCATCCTGCTCGGGCTCACTTTGTGCGCCTCTGCGCAGAGGATCACCGCCGTGCGCTTTGGAAAACTGTGGGACGGGGAGAGAATCATCGACGGCGCGCTGCTGCTGATCGAGAACGGTCGCATCAAAAGCGTGACAGGGGGAAACCCGTCGCCGCCAGCAGGCGCGGAGGTGGTCGACTGGTCGCGCTACTACGGCCTGCCCGGGCTGATCGACATGCATACGCACATGACCTACTACTGGGATCGCACGCCCGGGACGCTCCCACGTGCACAACAGTTGCAGCGTATTGCGGCCGAGACAGTGTTCCTGGCGCAGGAAAACGCGAAAAGGACGCTCGAAGCAGGAGTAACCGCCGTGCGCGACCTGGGCTCGTCCGAATACATGGACATCGCGATGCGAAACCTGATCAACAGGGGGGCCATGCAGGGACCTCGGATGTTCGTAAGCGGGTGGGGGCTCCGCGCCACGACTGCATTTCGCCCAGGCGACCCTCTCCCGTCGGGCGGCGGAATCGCGGATTCGCCGGAGGAGGTAACGAAAGTAGTGCGGCGCCAGATTGCGGCTGGCGCGGACGTTATAAAGATGTACGGCTCCATCGGCGGATTCGAGAATGTCGGCACTCAGCAAACCTTCACGTATGACGAGATGAAGGCCGCTGTGGACGTGGCTCATGCGATGGGTAAAAGGATCGCCATTCACTCCTACGGGCCGGAAGCCGCCCGCGACGCGGTGCGCGCCGGCACCGATTCGCTCGAGCATGCCGTCGACCTGGACGACGAAACGCTCAGGGAGATGGTCCGCAAGAAGGTGTACTACGTTCCCACGATCGACCACAATCGTTATTATGTGGATGCGGCCGCCGAACACCAATTCGGACCAGCCGCGATTGAGGGGCTTCATGCCTACATCGCGCGAAACCTGGAAACTGCCAGACGGGCATTCAAGGCGGGCGTGCAGTTTGCGATGGGCTCGGATGCGGTGTACACGATGTTTGGGCAGAACACGCGCGAGTTGGCCTGGTTCGTGAAGGCCGGAATGACGCCGGAACAGGCTCTGAAGACGGCAACTGTAAATGCGGCTGATCTGCTGGGAATGAAGCAGGACCTGGGCTTAGCTACTTCTGGACACTACGCTGACCTGATTGCGGTTGAAGGCGACCCGCTCGCTGATATCCAGGTGGCGGTCGACAGGGTTCGCGGAGTCATGAAGGGCGGGCGAGTCATCGTGCATTAGTTGACACCCCGCCGCAAAGCATTACTTCGGAGCGCCACCTACACGGCCTCGGTCCGGAACTCGTCCCGGCCGGCCCTGGAGCCCCACCGGCGTGAATCCGGATCAGGACGAAGAGCCAAACGCGGTCGGGGCGACGCTTGGTCGCCCGGTCGCGGAAACTACCGAATCGATGTTGAGCAGCTAATTTGGAGCTTGGCTGGCAGCTACTTAACCTCCGCGCCGGCGGGAGGTTCACCCCAGCCGCTACAGCGCGAGTTGTAGTTCCGCAGTCGATTTAATGAAACAACCTCAAACGCCATGGCAACAAAAGTGGTAAGGTGCTGGCGGGAACGGCGCTCTGGCTCGTCACCGGTGAATTAGAAGACTACCCTCGCAAGATCGAGCTAGCCTGGAGGCGACCACCCGTAACTCATCGACGTGATCAACCCATCGGATACCTGCCGCCTCGGGCCTCCGAGCTAAAGTCCAGAACCGGTGAACGATACTCCACAGGGGAAGACTAAGCCTTGCGGATGGCCCAGTGATTTTATGGCGTTAACGTTTCCGGTGGCGCCTTGGTCTGGACCGTCGATCCGCCGAGGCAACCATACTAGCACGCTACCTTGGGTGCGATTGACCGCGAGCAATCGACGGTGTCACTTCGGGTGAACGAAAAGTTGCTTCTACCGGTGTTCGTCCTTATGGGATTTATTCTATTTATCGGAGCAACGATCGGCCATCGACCGGCTAGAAAACCAAACGCCTGACCGTCCCGCTAGTGAGTTGGTGCAGCTTTGGCTGGCGGAGCGGTTCTGCTCGCGGTGCCAGTTTTATTCGAGTGCTTCTTGTGATGCTTTTTGCTAGTCCCGACGTTCTTCGTATATTTCTTCGCGGCCGCCTGTTGGACGCCAAACACGCTAGCAAGTGCCAGTGCGACGGTTAGGGCTCTAGTCTTCATTTCGTTTCTCCTTTTGCGGGCTAACTACAATACGACCGATGCCGAAGAGAACATCCCGTCTCTATTAACATTTTTCAGAATGGATCGCACGTAATCGGATAACCCGTCTCCTTTCTCACCAGAGCGCAGCAGTCCCCGATCGGCTCGGAACGCCGACCAACCGGAAGAGTTTGGGCAAATCGGCACTCACATGGCGATCTACCTCCTGGCGCGCCCCAATGTAACCCCCAAAAAAGCACCTATGTCTGTTGGTCCGCAATCAACAAGCGACTTCCTGTTCAGCCCGGTAGAGTCATGGATTGACCACTACGTCGCTTGAGACTCAGCTCGGGCGGTTCACAAAGCCTGTCGCCTTATGACACGGCCCTTGAACGCGAAAACCACACCGGCTAAGATAACGGGATAGCTAAGCGGCGCTTGGAAATCAGGCACCATCCGCAAGTTTCTGAAGCTCTCAATAAGCTGGGACTGCTGCTCACCGAGAAAGGAGACGTTGACAAAGCGCTTAGCCTGTTCAGGAAATCTCTCGACCTCGCTTCCGGCGATCTGCTAGTTCAGAACAATTCGAAATGGCATTGAACAAGAAGGCAGTACTTGTCTGTCTAATTAGGAGACCGGAGGAACTCAGCCGTTAACCGAGCCTCGCGAACAATCGCGCCCAGCACACGGAACAGTGCCCTTACTCGCAGAAAGGAAGTCTTAAATTTGACCACCAACCCAACCCCCACGGTCGCCGCGGGGCTTCTCTCCGGCATCGACGTTTCTCACTATCAGGGCGCTATCGATTGGCGTGCTGTCGCCCGAATGGGCATTGCGTTCGCGTATGCGAAGGCTACTGAGGGCCTCGATCCGCCCGATGCAGGCTTCGCCGACAACTGGGCGGGCATGCAAGACGCAGCCATAACGCGGGGTGCCTATCACTTCTTCCGGCCGGCGGCGTCCGTGGAGGCGCAAGCCGATCGGTTTCTTTCGGTGGTCACGGGATTCCAGGCCGGCGATCTCCCTCCCATGCTGGATCTCGAAGAGGCGCGTAGCGGAACCAACAGCCCTGACGAGTGGGCCTCCATCCCCTTCAACGAGCGCCTCCCGATGGCCTTAGCCTGGCTAGAGCAGGTCGAGCAGGCTCTTGGTGTAAGGCCTGTCGTTTATACCCGTCGGGGCTGGGTAGGGCCAAATCTCGGGGCTGCAGGTGATTTGGTGAACTACCCGCTGTGGATCGCCCACTACACGGCGGCAGCCCAGCCTACTGTTCCCGGCGGATGGTCGCGCTGGACCTTCTGGCAATACTCAAAGAGCGGCCGGGTGGCTGGCATCTACGGCCCCGTCGATCTCGACCGCTTCAATGGCTCCCAGGACGATCTCGCCACTCTCGCAAGTTCGGCTGTGAGCTCACCGCCACAGCCACCGACTGGCTAACGGTGGGCCGGCCGTCAGCTGCAGCGGCACCCTTCCGGAACGCACGACAGACGTGGACAACCTCTCTGATAACGGTAAACAGCCCGGAAGCTAGTTCTCACTCGACTCCCCTTGTAGTCTTCAGAACCGAATTCGCGCCAGCCCTCGCTCCTGTGTCCTTCCGTGACTCTAGGGCGTGCCGAATCAGTTCCACATCCAGTGCAGTAAACGGAAGCGGTTTGCTTGCCATCGCGCGTTGGTCTTTGGCGGTCCACCGTGATTTCATCACACCACTCTCGGAATGCCGGTTGACTCCTTGCAGTATATGTGTGATCTCGTGGACCAACACGTGCGCCAGCACCACGACCGACGGCGCAAGGCGGCACTCACTCTCGATTCGGTCCCAGAACACGGTGATGTGCACACCTTCGTAAACTTTGGCAAATGCCAGCGCACCAGGTAGGTAGTCGGCAGGGGTATGCTCTGCGAGGCGAACCACGATCGCCGGCTCCCGCTCCGGTTGGGTGGCGGGTGGGGGGCCGGTGCGCCATTCGATTCGCACGCCGACCTCCGCGAAAGCCTTCGCCGCCCTTTCTTGCGCTTGATACATGACGCCGCCGGTATTGAGGTCATGATTCAGGTAGACTGTCACATTCTTCGCCGCCCGGGCAGTGATCCCTGCCAGCGCCGCCATCGCCACGATCGCCATCGCTTTCATCGCCTTGCTGCCTCTACACAGCAGGCGGAAGGGAACGCGAAAACCCGCCACCAACGTAGTAAATGTTCGCGCTGGGCCTCGAATGCTTTTTTGGCGGATATCTTCGACTCTTGGCGCTAATACAAACGAGGAAATGCTCAGCGGTTCCTTCGACTGCGGCAAACACACTCTCGGCCGTCCCATCGCCATAGGCACGTCCACTCACCACTGAAACATGCCGCTCGCCGAGCAATGCTATTGCCACAGATTTAGGGGACAAAACACTAATGATCGTGTTGGCTAGCCGCGTGGCGGCCTTTTCCAGTACCGAGCTCCCCATGCGGTCATCGACTCCATTCTAGAAGTGACTGGGGATATCGGGCACCAACGACGCGAGCATCCCGGCGTACCGCGATAAGGCGCGTAATGCCAGTCACCGCTCGAACGGCGTGGCCGGGTTGCTGAGGCCCCGTCGTAGTCAGACGGGATACCGCCTCTACGCCGCTGGTGATTTGGAGCCCTTGGAGCAGACCATCGCACTGAACTTTCTGGGGCTTTTGCTGAGAGAGATCCGAAGCGTGCTGGGTCGGAGCGACCTCGAATTGCGAAATGCCTTGCGGGTGCAGATCAAAACCCTCGAAGAAAGGCAGGCGCTGCTGAGCCTTGCCATCCACGCCATCGGCTCCGCCGATCTGGCGATCGAACCCGGAAAGAGCGCGGCCCCGGCGCCTCAGCCGATTAACTCCCGTCGCCGAGCTTCCGAGTGACGCCCGCCTAACTCGCTAAAGCGTTCGATCGCTGACTGGTGCGGCGGTAGAAACGCCGGGCGACGACGCGGTTCATCCGTTCAGCATCTACACGAGATCAAACAGGTACCCTTCGGATACCGTAGGTTACGAGAAGCACAAACGGCATCGGCATATGTATGCGAAGATTACGCGTTGCTGAGCACGTACGAGAAATATTAACTCCAGAGAGATCAGAATCGAATCGGAGGTTGACAAAGCGCATGCCACTTTATTGGTACCGACGCCGGCTGGTGGTGGTGGAGAAAAAACTTCCAACCCTATGAAGGTTGTTTTCTGGATGCTCGCCGCGAGCGCATTGTATGCGCAGGCGATTAGTGAGTGGGCCTTTGGCGGCCCGGACCATCGTCTGCATTACAGGATCGACGACCGCGGAAACGGCATCATGGATTTTTCCACAGCCGGATATCGCGGGGGCGGTGTAAAACTGCCGTCTGTCTTGGCTGCCGAGCGGCTCATGCCGGCGGCCAGCGACAACACGTCGCGCATCCAGGCGGCACTGGACAAGGCAACGGGTGCGGTCGTTTTGGCGGCCGGCGAATACGAAATCGCGGGAACCTTGAGCATCACGCGCAGCGGAGTCGTACTGCGCGGCGAAAAGGGCGCCAGCATCCGGCTAACGGGTAAGCCGCATCGTTTCCTGGAAATCCACGGCGCGGGCACGTGGCATGAGGAGGGTCCTCGCGCACCGGTCCTCGACTCCTATGTACCAGCGGGTGCTGACACATTACGGATTCGTGGCGCCTCGGCCTTCCACCCCGGGGATCGAGTGCTGGTGCTCCGTCCGCTGACCGCCGAATGGATCCATTTCATGGGCCTGGACACGCCGGTCCGCGACGGCCAGCCGCAAACCTGGATCCACACGATCCGCACCGATCGCGTGGTGGAGTCCGTGGACGGCGATCGCGTCACACTGGACGCTGCTCTGAGCGACGCGTTGGATTCCCACCTCACGGCTGCCTCGCTGGTTCGCTACAGCTTTCCCGGCCGCATCACTGAGGTTGGTGTGGAAGGACTGCGCATCGCAGCGCCGGTCGAGGGCGTCCCCACGCCCGGCCCGCAATATACCGTCCTTCGCATGGATGCGGTGGAGGACGCTTGGGCCCGCGATCTGGAGATTCAGGAGACGCAGAATGGGATCGAGATCGGTCCCGGCGCCAAACGCCTCACGTTGACAAATGTGCGCATCACCCATTCGGCGGCACATTCGGGCTCGGCTACACCGGCCGATTTTGCGATGCAGGGAACCCAGATTCTGTTGGACCGCTGTCGCGTGATGGGCGAAGGCACGTGGCCCGTGGTCACGCAGTCGGAGGCCACAGGTCCGCTCGTCGTCCTGAACTTCACGGCCGATCACGGCGGTGTGGCGCCGCAGCAACGCTGGGGAACCGGTCTGCTGGTGGATGGCGGCAGATTCCCCGGTGCGACCGAGCATCGGCCGGGCGTGGCATTCTCTGCCGGATCGGGCCAGCCGTGGGCTGTGGGCTGGGCGGTGGCCTGGAACGTCACCTCACCCTCTCTGCTGGTACAACGGCCGCCCGGCGCCCTCAACTGGTGTATCGGCTGCATTGGCACGCCAGTCACCGTCGGCGGTACACCCAATGCCATTTTCGACTCACCAGGAACAATGGTTGTTCCCGCCAGCCTCTATCTCCATCAGTTACAAGACCGGCTCGGGCCGGACGCGGTGCGGAATATCGGATATTAGTTTCCAGGAGTGCCGATCACGACGCCCACTGACGCCGCGCAACTCGGAATCAACCCATTTGAACGAAATGTACGGCTCCTTCTGCCGGCCGGTTTCGGGCGGATCGGGCACGGGTGTCGGACCCCTCTCTCAAATCAAGCGCTGGGCGACCAATACATCGGCACCTTTACTCGGCGACGCGGTCGCTAAGGACGAGCCGGCGTCCCTCCGTTTTCCGATGGTTTCTCCACACGTGGTCGATCACGAGGACTTCTACGGGTGCATTCATCCAACTTGTTGGGTCGCGTCAAAAATTGAAGCTTCTTCCATTGTTGCGCCATCCAGGGGCCTGGTTGTCTCAGGAGTCCGGCGCAGTTTGAAGTTAAAAGACGCCAATCTTGGTGAAGGATTTCTCGGCAAGGTACGCCCGCGGCCGCTGAACCGGCGAACTGACCTTAAGAGTTACTTTCTAGCCGCGAACCGCCTTTTTTCAAATCGGTCCCGTGGGCGGACTCTGCGGAATCGAGATTTAATGAATCATGCTGGCGAAGTGGGAATCACTCATCCAGCCAGGCAGAATCCAGGCGACGCAAGAATTCATCATTCCGGAGTACATCAATGGACTGGACCAGTGCGATAAGTGATATCATCAGCCGCTATTCAGGGCAAAGCGGCGGGACAGCCGCAGCCCCTCAGGATCCTCATCGGGATTTCCAACAAGTTGTGCAAGCGGCTCCACAAAACGTAGTGGCGGGCGGAATATCCGAAGCTTTTCGCTCTGACCAAACGCCACCGTTTCCCGAAATGCTTGCGAATCTCTTCAGCCAATCTGATCCGAGCCAACGAGCGGCGCTGCTGAATCGCCTAATCGCTTCTCTTGGGCCGGGAGCGATTACCAGCGTAGCCGGCCTGGGAGGTCTGTCCTCGCTACTGAGCGGAAGTACCAATGTCACACCCGCTCAAGCAAACCAGATCTCACCAAACCAGGTGCAGCAGATTGCGGCGCATGCAGAGCAACAGAACCCCTCAGTAGTGGATCAGGTCAGTGGCTTTTTTGCGCAGAATCCACAAGTCATGAAAGCTGTCGGCGCGCTGGCGCTCACAATTGCGCTTCGACACATGGCGCAACGTCGCTGAATTGGCGGCCGCACCTTCCAACTGAAAACCGTGCGTTTCTCTTTCTTCCGAATGGGCCGGCTGGGGGTGCGCGTGGTAAGGCTCGGTAAAGAGGGGTCTGACCCCCTGGGTCTTATCCTGTGCTGCAATGCGCTGCGATAGGGAGCGTCCCGTCGTTTCGCACCATCGGTTAAGAGAAAACGGTCGTCTCCGCACAGAGCAAACTCACGTCCATCCTGCTGGCACGGCTGGATAGATCAGCGCTGCGGGCGAACGGTTCAGGACGCGGTGTCCGGCGCCCGCCGGCGCATTGTGCCGCATTGTTTAACCGTGGACGTCGCGACAGGCCGGCTGCATTTCCCCTCCCGTGCTCCTTGGAAGCCCTCCGATGAGAAATTTGCGGTTCCTGGCTCCACAATGGCTAGAAAACAATAGCCAGAAGACGCTTGCCGTCATCCCTTTTCTGGAGTAGAATCCCCTCATTCTGGGTGAGATCGGTGAAGCCTAGCAAGGGGTGCGGGCCTTAGCCGTAGCTCTGAAGCTACCGCGAATCCCGAAACGCAGGCTTCGTCAACATCTTGGCCAGGTTGAAAGCTGAGTCGTTTCAGGAGGGGATATGAAAATCGTTCGTTTCAACCAAACTTCCTTGGTGTCTCCGATGGCGCTGAAGTATGTGGCTTGGCGTTGGCTGTTGGCTGTCGCCGTAGTGGCAGCGGTCAGTGGAAATGCGGCAGCACAATCGATCTATGGCAGCATTCGCGGCCTAGTGATGGACCCGGCCTCGGCCGCCATCCCCAATGCAAAGGTGACCCTTACCAACGAGGGCACCGCAGCCCAGCGCGGCGAGTTCTCCAACAGCCTTGGAGAATATGTGTTCAACCAAGTGATTCCGGGTACTTACACATTGGGGGCCGAAGCTCCGGGATTCAAGAAGTTCGAGCGGCGAAATATCGTTCTGGAAACGCAGAACCAACTTACGGTCGACCTCCGGATGCAGGTCGGCGATGTGGCCGAAAGCGTGCTCGTCACGGCGGAGACACCGTTGATCGACACCGCTACCGCTTCACAAGGGCAGGTCATTGATAATAGGAAGCTTCTCGATCTGCCGAACATTGGTCGGAATCCGTTTATGATGTCCAAGCTGGCCCCTAATATTCAGCAGGTCGGCAA
>Ga0306924_10004702_pt1 | contig 13365 bp, 12 predicted proteins | sample sta12Can44000111_FD_203756 | JGI IMG/M metagenome (GOLD analysis project Ga0306924, IMG submission 203756) | Lab enrichment of tropical soil microbial communities from Luquillo Experimental Forest, Puerto Rico - statanox.12C.anox.44.000.111 (v2)... | ecosystem: Environmental > Terrestrial >... | reverse complement strand
CGAAATCGCTCAATAGCGGGCACTTGCTCTGCCGGTATGCTTGCCTGTCGGGTTCCGCGGGCAAGAGTGGGCCGCGCGCCCGGCATGACGATCGGAGGGGCTTCCATGCGCGAGTTGAACCTGAGCAAGGCTTTCACCCTGATGGAATCGGGGCCGGTGGTTCTCGTGACGACACATGACGGGGGGAAAGACAACATCATGACGGTCTCCTGGACCATGGTGATGGATTTCACTCCGGTATTTGCCATCACCACGGGTGAATGGAATTACTCCTTCGCGGCATTGCGCAAGAATCGGGAGTGCGTCATTGCGATACCCACCGTTGACCTGCTGGACAAGGTGGTCGGCATCGGGACATGCACCGGGGCCGATATGGACAAGTTTTCCAGGTTCGAGCTCACGCGGGTGCCGGCCAGGCTCGTCAGGCCACCGTTGATTAGGGAATGCGTCGCCAACATCGAGTGCAAGGTCATCGACATCGTCGAAAGGCACAACATCGTCGTGCTGGAGGGCGTTGCCGCCTACGTCGACACCGCACGCGAGGAGAAGCGCACGGTTCATGCAGTGGGCGACGGAACGTTCATTGTCGACGGGCGCAAGATCGACCGGAAGAAGATGATGGCCTCCAGGCTCCCACCGGGCGTTTAGCGTCGATTGGCTAGCGCCTGTTCCCGCTAATGACGGACTTGCGCTGGCAGCCAAAAGGGCCGAGCGCGCGGAGCGTGACGCGGCGATCGGCCCTTCTGCCGGCCCGGGTCGGCAGCCGATTGAACCGGTCGGCGCGGCGAATGGGTGAAACCGTTCCGCCGGCGTACCGACGTTCAGTGTTCTTCTCGGGCGCCCGGACGGCCGTTCGTCGGCAGGCAGCGGGCGTTCGGCCGCCCATCGCGCCCGTCGGGCCATCGACTGCCGCCGCTTGTGTTCGCCCCCTCCGTTGCTAGACTGAAAAATACCGCAGGAGGCCGCTTGCGCGGCAGTCGCCCGTCGCGAATCGGCAGACGGATGACGGGCGCGCAGCTGGCCGACCAGGAGGCAACGTGAAACGCTTCATTGCGAGGCTCGGCAAGCGCATGACATCGAGGCTGGCGCGGGGCACCGTGGCGGGCGCGGTTCTGCTGGCGTCTTCGGCCTTTTTCGCGTCGGCATATGCCCAGCCCGTCGTCACGGGGCCGCTCAGCATCAGCGGGTCGCTCGTCGTGCTCGGGCCGGTGACGGTCGACGGCTCGCTGACGGTGGCCGGCGACATCTACGCCCGCGGTCCGATCACGGCGGAGTGGATCGAACGGATTCCGCCCGGCGATCCCGCCGTACGCAGGCGCTGGGGCGAGCGCACGATTCGTGGCCCGCTTACCGTGCACGGCCCGCTGATCGTGCATGGCGATCTGGAAGCGCATGGCCCGATCACCGTCGGCGGCCCCGCCGGCGCCGTCGGCCGCGTGGATGCCGAGGGCCCGATTACCGAGCGCCGTTGAAGGCGCCACCGCCTCAAAGCCAGGTGCCGCCCTGACGTTCGCTCGGCTCTTCGGCCAGGGCGTCGAAATCGTGGATCCAGTCCAGGTGATGCAGCACGCTGTCGCGCGCGCCTGCGCGGCATCTCCGATCAGCGTCACGCGGCCCTTGCTCCAGCGGCCTGGCGTCGCGCTCGATACGGTTCGCAACACCAGCGTCAATCTGAGCGACGAGATGGTCGACGGCCGAGTCGATCTGGCCATCGGCCTGCTGCCGCAACTCAAGGGGGGCTTCTATCAGCGCCGCCTGTTCGATCGGCGCTAATCGATCGGCGCTAATTCCGAACCATTCAGCAAGAGATAGGGTGATGGATGGTTTGCTGTCCTGTTGGGTGCTGCCGCGAGGACATTCCCGTTTGCGGTCGGGGTGGCCCGAAAAAAAACCGCCCGTACAATGCGGACGGCTTCTTGCATCTCGCGGGCGCCAGCCCGACGCGCCGCGCCCTCAGGCCACCGCGCCACTTCTCCCGAGCCGTGCCTGACGCCGATACAGCGCCGCCGACAGCGCGACGCCCGCCGCCGCCGCCACGGCTGCGAACAGGAATACCTGCGGATACCCGAACTCCCCGGCGACATACCCGGCGAGCGGCCCCGTGATCCCGAGCGACAGATCGAGAAACACCGAATAGGCCGACAGCGCCGCGCCGCGGCTCGCGGGCGGCACGAGCGAGACCGCCTCGACGCCGAGCGACGGGAAGATCAGCGCGAAGCCGAAACCGGTGAGTGCCGCGCCGACGAGCGCGACGTGCGGCACCGGCGCGAGCCACAGCAGCACGAGCCCCGAGCATTCGAATGCGAACGACACGATCGCGACCCGGAAGCCGCCGTAGGTCTTGATCATGTTGGCGAACAGCAGGCGCGCGCCGATGAACAGCGTGCCGAACACGGTCAGCGACAGCGCGGCGTTCGGCCAGTGGCGCGCCGCGTAATACAGGGTCACGAAGGTGGCGATCGAGCCGAAGCCCGCCGAGCCGAGCGCGAGCCCGACCCCGTGCGGCAGCACGCGGGTGAACACGCTCGCATACGACAGCCGTTCGCCGTGCACGACCGGCACGGCCGGCATCAGGCGCGCGAGATAGAAGCCCGCCGCGGCGAGCGCGATGACGATCACGCCGATCAGCGCCGGATTCAGCGCATGGGCGATCGCGACGCCGACCGGTGCGCCGAGCGCGAGCGCGCCGTAGGTCGCGATGCCGTTCCACGAGATCACGCGCGCGTTGTGCGAGATGCCGACGCGCCCGATGCCCCACAGGATCGAGCCGGTGCCGCACAGGCTCTCGCCGACGCCGAGCACGAGCCGGCTGGCGACCAGCAGCACGATGCTCGCGGCCGGCCATCGGGCCAGCAGCAGCGCGACCAGCAGCAGCACCCCGGACACGCCGCAGCCGACGAGCCCGCGCACCACGGTCTGCTTCGGGCCGAGCGAATCCGCCAGACGCCCGGCGAGCGGGCGGGACGCGAGCGTCGCGAAATACTGCACGCTGATCGCCGCGCCGGCGACGATCGCGGAAAAGCCCAGATCGTTGTGGACGAAGCCGGGCAGCACCGCGAGCGGCAGGCCGATGGTCAGGTAGCAGATGAACGTGAAAACGACGACGGAGACGATTTGCAGCGTGACGGCGAACCCGCTGCGCGGCGTCGAGGCAGAATCGGTTGACATGGGGTCGGAACGGAGGGCCGGAAGCCGGACAGGAAAGTCGAATTCTTACATGGAACCGGTTTTGTCGCAGGTACTATTTGGTTAATTCATGGTCGGCCCCCCATATCGCGGCGCCGATATGGCCGGCATGCGCAGCCGGCTATGGGGGGCGGAAATTTGTGGTGATAGGGTGCACACTGTCATCAACGACAGCAGCGGTCCGGCGCGGGCCGCGTTGCCCAACCAGAAAGACGACACGACACATGAGCGAGCCGATCCGTTTCTATCATCGACACGCGATCCGCGAAGTCGACGGCGCGGACGTGACGCGCACCGTGCTGCAATACCTGCGCGCGGACGCGCACTGCACCGGCACCAAGGAAGGCTGCGCGGAAGGCGACTGCGGCGCATGCACGGTCGTCGTCGGCGAGTTGACCGACGCCGGCACGGTCGCGTTCAACGCCGTCAACGCGTGCATCCGGTTCCTGCCGACGCTCGACGGCAAGGCGCTGTTGACCGTCGAGGACCTGCGCCGGCCGGACGGCTCGCTGCACCCGGTGCAGCAGGCGATGGTCGATTGCCACGGCTCGCAGTGCGGCTTCTGCACGCCCGGTTTCGTGATGTCGATGTGGGCGCTGTACGAGAAGCACGGCGGCGAAGCCTGCGGCCGCGCAGGTGGCGCGAAGGAGGTACCGTCGCGCGACGAGATCGCCGACGCGCTGACCGGCAACCTGTGCCGCTGCACCGGCTACCGGCCGATCCTCGATGCGGCGGTGCGGATGTTCGACGTGGCCGGCCAGGGGGCGGCGGGACCGGCATCGCCCGTCGACGCTGCCGCGCTCGCGCGCACGCTCGCGTCGCTCAGGCGCGACGACACGTTCGAGTACGAGCACGCGGGCGCGCGCTTTGCGGCGCCGCGCACCCTCGATGCGCTCGCCGCGCTGAAGGCCGCGCGCCCCGGCGCGCTGATCGTCGCGGGCAGCACCGACATCGGCCTGTGGGTGACGAAGCAGCTGCGGGCGCTCGACGACCTGATCTACGTCGGGCAGGTCGCCGAGCTGCGGCGTATCGCGCACGGCGACGCGTGGATCGAGATCGGCGCGGGCGCCACCCTCGAGGCGGCGTACGCGGCGCTCGCCGACACATATCCGGAACTGACCGAGATGTGGAAGCGCTTCGCGTCGCTGCCGATCCGCAATGCGGGCACGCTCGGCGGCAACGTCGCGAACGGCTCGCCGATCGGCGATTCGATGCCGGGCCTGATCGCGCTCGGTGCGCGCGTCGTGCTGCGCGGCGGCGACGCGGTCCGCGAGCTGCCGCTCGAGGCTTTCTACACCGGCTATCAGAAGCAGGACATCGCGCCGCACGAGTTCGTCGCCGCGCTGAAAGTGCCGGCGCGCAGCGGTGCGCCGGCGAACCTGTCGTTCCGCACCTACAAGGTGTCGAAGCGCTTCGATTCGGACATCTCGGCGGTGTGCGCGGCGTTCGCGTTCATCGCCGACGGCGACGCGATCCGCGAGCCGCGCATCGCGTTCGGCGGGATGGCGGCGACGCCGAAGCGCGCGTCGCACGCGGAGCGCGCGCTCGACGGCGCACGCTGGGACGAGGCGGCCGTGCAGGCGGCGATGCAGGCGCTCGAACGCGACTACGCGCCGCTTACCGACATGCGCGCGACGAGCGGCTACCGGCTCGACGTCGCGAAGAACCTGCTGTACCGCTTCTGGCTCGAGACGCGCGCGCAGGACCCGCTTCCGCCGTCCGCGGTGAACGTGCGCGAAGTCGCCGCGGAAGCGGCGCGCGCCTGACGAGCGAGGCCACGGAGGGCATCATGAACCAGCAAGCCGAAGCGTTCCTCGACGCGCGCGATACACGGGCCAACAGCGAGGCAGACAGCGAGGCCGGCAGCGCGCAGGTCCACGTGTCCCGGCCGCACGAATCCGCGCATCTGCACGTGAGCGGACGCGCCACCTATACCGACGACATCCCGCTCGTCGCCGGCACGCTGCACGCGGCGCTTGGCCTGTCCGCGAAAGCGCACGCGAAGATTCTCTCGATGCATCTCGATGCGGTGCGCGCGACGCCGGGCGTCGCCGCCGTGCTGACCGCCGGCGACATTCCGGGCGTCAACGACTGCGGGCCGATCTTCCACGACGACCCGGTGCTCGCCGACGGCGTCGTGCAGTTCGCCGGCCAGCCGCTGTTCGTCGTCGTCGCGGCGTCGCACGACACCGCGCGGCTCGCCGCGCGGCGCGCGCGGATCGAATACGAGGAACTGCCCGCGATCCTGACCGCGCAGGAGGCGCGCGCGGCCGAATCGTACGTGGTGCCGCCGCTCAGGCTCGCGCGCGGCGACGCGCACGCGCATCTCGCCGCCGCGCCGCACCGCGACGCGGGCGAGATGCGGGTCGGCGGCCAGGAGCAGTTCTATCTCGAAGGGCAGGTCGCGTATGCGGTGCCGAAGGACGACGACGGCATGCACGTCTGGTGCTCGACGCAGCACCCGAGCGAAATGCAGCATCTCGTCGCGCAAGTGCTCGGGATCGCGTCGCACGGCGTGCTCGTCGAATGCCGGCGGATGGGCGGCGGCTTCGGCGGCAAGGAATCGCAGTCGGGCCTGTTCGCGTGCTGCGCGGCGCTCGCCGCGTGGAAGCTGCAGTGCCCGGTGAAGCTGCGCCCGGACCGCGACGACGACATGACGATCACCGGCAAGCGCCACGATTTCCATTACCGCTTCGAGGTCGGCTACGACGACGACGGGCGCATCGACGGCGTGTCGATCGACATGACGTCGCGCTGCGGATTTTCGGCGGACCTGTCGGGGCCGGTGATGACGCGCGCGGTCTGCCACGTCGACAACGCGTACTGGCTGCCGGACGTGACAATCGCCGGATACTGCGGGAAGACCAACACGCAGTCGAACACCGCGTTTCGCGGCTTCGGCGGCCCGCAGGGCGCATTCGCGATCGAGTACGTGATCGACAACATCGCGCGCACGCTCGGCCGCGATCCGCTCGACGTGCGCTACGCGAACCTGTACGGCAAGACCGGGCGCAACGTCACGCCGTACGGCCAGACGGTGGAGGACAATGTGCTGCCCGAGCTGCTCGCCGAGCTCGAGGCGTCGAGCGATTACCGCGTGCGGCGCGCGAAGGTGCGCGACTTCAACGCACGTAACGCGGTGCTGAAGAAAGGCATCGCGCTGACGCCGGTGAAATTCGGCATCGCGTTCAACGTCACGCACTTCAACCAGGCCGGCGCGCTCGTCCACATCTACACCGACGGCTCGGTGCTGGTGAACCACGGCGGCACGGAGATGGGGCAGGGGCTCAACACGAAGGTCGCGCAGGTCGTCGCGCACGAGCTCGGCATCCGCTTCGAGCGGGTCCGCATCACGGCGACCGACACCAGCAAGGTCGCGAACACGTCGGCGACCGCGGCGTCGACGGGCTCCGACCTGAACGGCAAGGCCGCGCAGGACGCCGCAAGGCAGTTGCGCGAGCGGCTCGCGGCGTTTGCCGCGACGCGGTACGGCGGCGGCGCGGCGGACGCGGGCAGCGTGCGGTTCGGCAACGACTGCGTGTGGATCGGCGGCAATGCGGTGCCGTTCGGCGAAGTCGTCGCGAACGCGTATCACGCGCGCGTGCAGCTCTGGTCGGACGGTTTCTATGCGACGCCGAAGCTGCACTGGAACCCGGCGACGCTGCAAGGGCGGCCGTTTTTCTATTACGCGTACGGCGCGGCGGTGTCGGAAGTGGTGATCGACACGCTGACGGGCGAGATGCGCACGCTGCGGGTCGATGCGCTGCACGACGTCGGCGCGTCGCTGAACCCGGCGATCGACATCGGCCAGGTCGAGGGCGCGTTCGTGCAGGGGATGGGGTGGCTCACGACCGAGGAACTGTGGTGGAGCCCGAGCGGCGAGCTGAACACGCATGCGCCGTCCACCTACAAGATTCCGGGCGTCAGCGACTGTCCGCCCGAATTCAACGTGCGCCTGTTCGACAACCGCAACGCCGAGGACAGCATCCATCGCTCGAAGGCGGTCGGCGAGCCGCCGCTGCTGCTGCCGTTCTCGGTGTTCTTCGCGGTGCGCGACGCGGTCGCGGCGGCCGGCGACGGCCGGCTCAACCCGCCGCTCGACGCGCCGGCCACGCCCGAGGCGATCCTGCGCGCGGTGCAGGCCGTGCGCGCGGCGCGGGCGGGCTGACATGACGCTCGCACCGGGAACCGGACGGCGCAACCGCGCGACGGGGACGCCCGTGCCGATGCACATCGTGCTGTTCGGCGCGGGGCACGTCGGCCAGGCGCTCGCGACGCTGCTCGGCCGCCTGCCGTGCGTCGTGCAATGGGTCGACGCGCGCGACGAGCTGTTCCCCGACGAGTGTCCGCCGAACGTGCAGCCGGAGCCGACCGACACGCCCGAGGCGCTCGTCGACGCGGCGCCGCCGGGCGCGTACTTCCTCGTGATGACGCATCATCACGGGCTCGATTTCACGCTCGCCGAGCGCATCCTGCGGCGGCGCGATTTCGCGTACTTCGGGATGATCGGCTCGCGCACGAAGCGCGTGAAGTTCGAGCGGCGGCTCGTCGCGCGCGGCGTCGCGCCCGAACGCGTGCGCGAGATGGTGTGCCCGATCGGCATCGCGGGCATCGCCGACAAGACCCCGGCCGCGATCGCGGTCGCGGTCTGCGCGGAGCTGTTGCAGGTGCGCGCAGGGATGCCGGTCGCCGCGGCGAAGGCGTCGGGGGAGATCGCCGCGTCGTGCGTGCCGTGAACGCGCCTGTATTCCGCTTGTCCCCACGGAGACTTCCAGCGGCCGGCGCAAGTCCGAATCCTGCGTCCCGGCCGCTGGCTGTCCCGCACCGTCAGCGATGCGTGACGGCAGGCATCAGGCGCGACCCTTCGGCAGCGTGCTGACGCGCTTCACCTCCTGGGATTCGAGCCAGTTCGGCGCGCGCGCGCAGTACAGCAGCATCGGCAGCGCATCCTCGCCCCAGAACAGCTGCTGGTTCATCCAGAACGTCGGCACGCCGAACACGCCGAGCGCGAGCGCCTCGTCGTTGTTGCGGCGCAACTGCGCGACCGTCTCCTCGAATTCGATCAGCGCGTCGCCGTGCCCGACGCCGACCCGCTCGCACAGCGCGGCGAAGCCGTCCGGCGTCGACGGATCGTTGCCGTCGCGCCAGATGAAGCGAAAGATGTCGCGCACCGTCGTGATGTCGGCGCGCAGCGCGATCGCGAGGCGCAGCACCCGCTCGGAGTCGAACGGGTGCGCGGGCGGCATCCTGAACGGGATCGCGAGCTGTTCGGCGCGGAACAGCGCATGGCGGTAGGTGAACACGCGCTTGGCGGGCACGTCCGCGCTCGAGCGCTGGCCCCAGTGCCGCTGCAGCGTGTACAGCGAGACCGGCACCGGCTCGAACGGGACCGTCGGCCATTTTTCGTGCTGTTCGAGCAGGAGATAGGAGAACGGCGAGACGAAGTCGAAAAACCAGGCGGGCTGGGCAGTATCGAGGCCGGCTGTCATGACAATCTCCTGAGGGAAACGCGGACGGCGCGCGGCCGTTTCTTCGATGTGACGCGGCGGCGGCGCGGGCTATTGCAATGATGACGGATCGTTCGCCGATGCGGAACCGGGGGCGGCCCGGGGCCCGTTATTCGCGTGAACAGGCCCTAGTCCGCGGGCGGCCCGTCCTGGCTGTGGCCGTGCTCGTGCGGGTGGTCGTGCGACAGCAGCCGCTCGCGGACAAAGCCGATGTGCTCGCGCAGCACGTAGAACTGGCCGGCGTAGGCGAGCGGCATCTTCATCCGGTTGACCGCGTCCTCGATGTCGTCGAGCCGGTCGAGCAGCACCACGCGCTCGTCGGCGGTGTGCTCGCCGAGCGCGCTGCGCTCGAGCGCGATCAGCGCGCCGTACCACCGGTAGATCCGCGAGCGCACCCGCCAGCCGTACAGCGCCGGCACGAGCCGCAGCCCGGGGATCAGCACGACGACCAGCGGCACGATGATGAACAGCAGCCGGTCGGCGAGGCTCGCGACCCAGAACGGCAGCCGGCGGTACAGGAACGTCTTGCCCGACTTGTAGTAGCGCGCCGCGTCGTCGGACAGCGGGAAGCTGCGGGTCACGGGGGACGGGAATTCGCCCGCGCGCTGCAGGATCGTCGCGTGGCCGTGCACTTCGCGCGCGGCTTCGATCAGCAGGTCCGACAGCGCCGGGTGCAGCGTGTCGCGCGCGACGAGCTCGGTCGTCGGCGAGACCGTGTGGATGTCGTCGGGCGGCAGGTTCTGGCCGAGGTCGTAGACGCCCATCGGCAGCGTGATGTCGGTCAGGTACGGAAAGCGCCTCGCGTACGCTTCGGCCTGCGTGAACGAATAGACGTGCACGCCCGGCGCGCGGAACAGCTTCGCCATCACGGGGATCTGCGTGGAGTCGCCGGACAGGAACGCCGCGTCGATCTGGCCGTCGATCAGCGCATGCGCGGCTTCTTCGCCGGTGATCGGCAGCAGTGCCGTCGGGCCGCCCGGCGCGATGCCGTTGATCTTGAGGAGCGCGAGGCCGAGTTCGCGCGCGCCGCTGCCCTCGGCGCCGAGCGCGAGGCGCTTGCCCTTGAAGTCGGACAGGCGGGCGACGATCGGGCCGCGGTACATGATCGCGAGCGGCACGTAGCCGACGCTGCCGAGCGAGATCAGGTGCTCGTCGCGCGACACGGGGCCGATGCCGCTTTGCACGAAGCCGACGTCGACCGTCGCGTGCGGGTCGGACAGGCGCGCGAGGTTCGCCACCGAGCCTTCGGACGGCAGCACGTCGAGCGTGACGCCGTTCTTCGCGAGGATCTCCTTGTACTTCTGCGCGGCGTTCCAGTACGTGCTGCCCGGCGGCCCCGACGAAATCACCAGCGTGGAGGGCGGCGCGGGCTGGATCAGCGCGATCGCCAGCCAGACGGCCCCGGCGGACAGGATCACAGTCGGGCCGATCGACATCGCGAGGTCGCGCCACGACACCGCGACGAAGCGTGCGAGGATGCGGGGCGGCCGGCGGTGGGGCGGGGACGAATTCATGGCGGCAGTCGGCGAATGACGCGGGAATGACGCACAGGTGACGCGGCTTGCAAGCCACGCGCTCTCGCGGCGATGGTACCCGAGTTCCGCGCCGGTGCGCGATCGACGTGCGGCTCGAGGCGCGCAAAAAAAACCGGAGACGCGTCGGCGTGTCCGGTTTTTCGGTGGGCGGCCGCGGGGGCGTGTGTGCTGAACGGCGGGCCGCGCCGATCGGCCCTCGCGGGCTGCTTCGGGCTGGCGGCGCGGCTGGCTTACGCCAGCACGAGCCTGGTGCCGACCCCGACGAGCGTCGCCGCGAGCAGCTTGCGCAGCAGGCGCTCGGGCGCGCGCGTCGACAGGTGGCTGCCGATCATGATGCCGGGCAGCGAGCCGAGCAGCAGCGACACCAGCATCGACCAGTCGACCGAGCCGAGCAGCCAGTGGCCCATCCCGGCGACGAGCGTGAGCGGCACCGCGTGCGCGATGTCGGAGCCGACGATGCGCGTGGTCGCGAGCGTCGGATACAGGAGCAGCAGCACGGTGACGCCGATCGCGCCGGCGCCGACCGACGTCATCGACACCAGCATGCCCAGCACGGCGCCCGTCAGCACCGTGGCGAACAGCGTGCGCGCCGGGCTCGGCGCGATGGGGCTGCGTGCCGCCAGCGCGGCGAGCTGCGGCCTGAACATCAGCGCGAGCGACGTGAGCAGCAGCGCGCCGCCGAGCACGACCTGGATCATCCGCGCGGCGCCCGGCGACTGCATGCCGTACGTGTGCAGCACCCACAGCGTGAGCGCCGCGGCCGGGACGCTGCCGGCGGCCAGCCGGGCCGTGATGCGCCAGTCGACCGAGCCTTTCATCCCGTGCACCAGCGTGCCGGTCGCCTTGGTCGCGGCCGCGTACAGCAGGTCGGTGCCGACCGCCGTGGCCGGGTGCACATTGAACAGCAGCACCAGGATCGGCGTCATCAGCGAGCCGCCGCCGACACCCGTCAGGCCGACGAGGAATCCGACGAACAGGCCGGACGCGGAGTACAGCAGGTCAATATGGGGAAGCGACATCGGAAGCAGGCGGTTATGCGGCGTCAGGCGGCGGCACGCGGGTCAAAGTCCGTCATTGTCGCAAAACTGGCGAATCGATGTACGACTGAGTTAAAAGTCGGACGTTTGGCGCGCCCGCGAGCCGAGGTCCGGACCGTCCGGCCGACTCGCCGCGCGCGCCCCGGACTGGTGCATCCTGCCATGGAGCGCCCGGCCAGACGCACGTCACGCGTTCACGCCCGGCGTCGGGCACCGCGCTCGCGTCACGCGTCGCCGCGCGTTTCCTTCAGATGTTTCAGGTGCTTGTAGACGGTCGCGCGCCCCATGCCGAGTACGTTCGCGACATAGTTCGCCGCGCTCTTGCCGCGAAACGCGCCTTCCGCGTAAAGCGCCTCGACCAGTTCGCGGCGGTGTTCGCGGGTCAGGCCGTTCAGGCCGATCTGCCGCTCGTGCAGCCAGCCGTGCAGGAACGTGTTGATGCGCTCCTGCCAGTCGTCGCGGAACAGCTCGTCGGGCTGCGCGACCACGCCCGCACCCTTGATGAACAGGTCGAGCGTCGCGCGCACGTCCTCGAAGACGGCGATGTTGAAGTTGATGCACATCAGCCCGGCGGGGCGCCCGTCGTCGTCGAACAGCACGTTGCTCACGCAGCGCATCCGCCGCCCGTCCCAGTTGAGCTTCTCGTACGGGCCGATCACGCGCTCGCGCGCCGAGTGTTCGGTTTCCTCGAGCGCCGAATCGTCGCCGATCTCGCGCTTCGACAGGTTGTTCGCGAGATACAGCACGGTCTGGTCGTGCAGATCATGGATCACGACTTCCGCGTACGGGAAGAACAGCGCCGCGATGCCGTCGGCAATCGGCGCATAGCGGGTGAGCAGCAGGTCTTTGACGGGAGATATCTTCTTCTTGCGCATCGGAGTCGCTACCGGGAGTGGGCCGCGCCGGGGCGGCCCGTTCGCGCGGGCGCGCCGGGCCGCGGCGGCGCCTGGCGCCATTGTATCGGCCCGGCGCGCGCGTGACGTTCACGCGCGCGTCAGGTGCGCGTAGAGCGCGTGCGCGATCGCGACGTCTTCGAGGCCGAGGCCGATCGAGCGGAACAACGCATGGCGCGTGCGCGACGGCGCCGGGCAGGCGCCGCGCACCAGCTCGGGCAGGTCGCCCGCCACCTGCGCGGGCGTCCAGCCGTGCTCGGCCGCCGCGCGCTGCATCTCGCCCGCGCTCGCGGGCGTCGTGTGCCGGTAGTCGCAATAGACGTCCATGCCGGGTAGCCACGCGGGCGGGATCTCGTGCGCCTGCGCGACGTTGGTGCTGATCGACGTGACGAGCGCCGGGCGCGTCAGCATGCCGTCATGCAGCACCGGCGTGCCCGACGACGTGCACAGCATCACGACGTCGGCGTCGCGCACGCACCCTTCGACGCTGGCCGCCGCCTTCGCGCGCGGATCGAGCTGCGCAAGCGCGGCCTGCCGCGCCGCGTCGCCGGCGAGCGAGGGCGAGTAGACGTCGATCGTCTCCCAGTCGCGCAGCGCCGCCGTGTGACGCAGGTGGGCGAGACCCGCGGCGCCCGCGCCGACGATCGCGAGGCGCCGCGCGGCGCCCGGCGCCAGGCAGTCGACGGCGAGCGCCGTGGTGCCGGCGGTGCGCTCGACGGTCAGCAGGCCGGCGTCGCACCACATCAGCGGCTGGCCGGTTCGCATCGACATCAGCGCGGTCCACGCGGTGACGATCGGCTTGCCGCCCGTCACGATGTACGGCGACAGCTTCGCGCCGAACACCTGTTCGTCGGCGAGCGCGCCGAGATACGTGATGAAGTCGCCCGCCTGCTCCGGAAACAGCGTGAGCGTCTGCGGCGGCTGCACCGCGCGCGCTTCGCCGAGCGCGCCGAACATGCGGCGCAGCGTGCCGAGCACGTCGAGCGAGGGCAATGCGGCGCGCACCGCCGCTTCGTCGACGGTGAGGGGCAGGGCCGGTGCGGCGTGAGTCATGAAAGCATCTCCAGTCGGGAGCCGGGCGGCCTCGCGGCGCGGTGCCCGGTGAGGGATTTTTGGTGGACTAAAAGTCTAGTATAGACTGAAATGCGCTGCATGAGTTCATGCGGAACGGGCGGCGCGGGCGGATGCGGAAGCTTGGAAATCCATA
>Ga0306924_10004698_pt1 | contig 13370 bp, 10 predicted proteins | sample sta12Can44000111_FD_203756 | JGI IMG/M metagenome (GOLD analysis project Ga0306924, IMG submission 203756) | Lab enrichment of tropical soil microbial communities from Luquillo Experimental Forest, Puerto Rico - statanox.12C.anox.44.000.111 (v2)... | ecosystem: Environmental > Terrestrial >... | reverse complement strand
CGGTCCAGCTCGTCGTCGCGGTAGCTGAGCACCAGCAGCGCAGGAACCTGCTCCATCCGGCGGCCGACCACCCGGATCACATCCAGGGTCGCCTCGTCGGCCCAGTGCACATCCTCCAGGACCATCACCGACGGCCCCGCCTCCAGCTCGCGCAACAACGCCGCCGCCACGTCATACGGCCTGGCGCCGTCGGCGGCGCGCGCCGCCACCTCACCGCCGAGCACCCCGGCAAGTTCCAGGACCGGCCCCAGCGGCCGGGGCGTGAACAATGGGTCACACCCTGCCCACAGCACCCGCGCTGAACCGTCGACGTCGGCGCAGAACCGGCGCAACAACGCCGTCTTGCCGATCCCCGCCTCGCCCGCCACCAGCACGATCCGGCCCAGCCCGCTGGCAGCCGTCGCTAGCGCCCCGCCCAGCGAGCTGAGCTGTACCGAGCGCTCTAGCAAACCGGCGCCGCCGCCAGCGCCAACCCCCCCACTCATTGCATACCATTAGACAGCACCTGACTTGGGCAAATCAACCGTCCGGCCACGCTGAGGCACACCACGCCCGCCAAGGGGACGTTTCCCCCAAGCTGCCTTAGAACGCTCGCTTATAGGCCGACCGTCAAAGCTCGCCCGGCCTTCCTGCTAATGCCGGCTAACAATTCCCGGTCCAGCTCAACTTCTGGCCGGGGGTGGGACGGGAGGGACCTAACGCCAGCGCCCCGCAAACTGCCGGGTGCCGAGCCACGCCGGACCACGCCGCCCCGCCGGGGCAACGGTGATCGTCGCGCTGGCCCGCCCAGCGACTTCACTGGTGCCGCCGGCGACCCGGAGAGCACTGTCTTTGCTCGAAGCCCGGTACCCCTGTTGGGAGCTCGCCGATACGTATGTTGGGCTTTGCCCTACGTATATTGGGCTTGCTCTATTGCCTGGCCCGTCTTGCCTCGCTACTTTCCGGATAAGAAGCGTAAGGGGACGTAAACCGGAAGCCGCACATGGCGGTATTAAGCGCCTATCGGACCGCTCATTCATATTGAGCGCCCTGTACCGGCGCCCGCCGGAGTCGACCACTGGGAGGGGATCGTCATGGGAGCGTGGTTCTGGCTAAACATCCCGCTCGCGCTGTTGTTCTTCTGCTGCTGGGTGGGCATCCCGCTATGGCTCACGTTCACACGCTGGAACACTGAATACTTCTCAAAGCACGCCGAGATGGCGGCAAAGGCCGACCCTGGGTCGGTCTTCGCGCAGCCAGCCCCCGCAGTGGCGCACGAGGCCAGCAGCCCGGCCTATGCCGGAGCTATTAACCCGCTAGGACGTTAAGTCCATCAGTCTATGAGGATTTACACCTATCGTTGCCTCGGCACTGGCTAGCCGACCGAATCTCAGCCGCTTTCATCGTCGGCAATCGCCGGAATTCATGGCATTCACGGGCTCAATTATCCGTCCCGGCCGGGCCATTAAGGAGATCACATGCCCCGGAATCATCCCACACCAAATCATCAACCCCCAGGCCGCCTGCCCGCACCCGGTACGGCAGCCATGGCGAGCGCCGCCCCCGGCTCTGCTGATCTTGTCCACAGGCGACAGCTGGAGAAGTCGGTCTCCTGGTCCGGCCGTGAACGGCTCCGCTGCCTGTGGTACCGGCTCCGCCTGACCGTAGCGGAGATGAACTACGCCACCCGGCGGATGGTCGAACTGCAAGCACCCTGGGGCCCCAACGACCACCCCAGCCGCTGACCGGCACCTGAATCCAGGCCGGCGGATCAGCCAGCCGCTGGATCTTCTACCACGGCTGGGCAGACCAAACCATCCCGTCCTGGTCGACCCTGGACTACTACGCGGCCGTCGAGCGCGCCAGCGGCTGCTTCCGCGCCGGCCAGGCCTTCTCCCGCCTCTACATGAATCTCGGCGCATACCACTGCCTGTACGCACCTCATGGCATCAGCGTGAACCTCGCAGACCTCCTCACCGCGCTGATCTCCTGGGTCCAGCACGGCATCGCGCCAGGCACCATCGAAGCGGACACCTGGTCCCGCGCCCTGGACAAGATCACGCTCTATCAGGAGGTGCGGCCCTACAACGCCCTTGCTCCCGTCACCCCCGCCCCGGGAAGCCTGAACGTTCACTACCACTACCTCGGCACCTACCACTGACAACTGGCCGGGCCCACCTGGCTGAGCCATGGCTAGCCGCTCCCCGCTTTCACAGAAGCCACCAGGACTGGACCGCGAGCTCGCCGCCGGCACCAGCCCCGAGACCAGCACCACCCTCGTGGCGCGGGTCATCCAGCTGACATCGATGCGACTCCGCCTCGACCTAGCCACCAGCATGCAGCGGATACTCGCGGCCATCGGAGAACCATCAGTAGTCATTCACTCACGAACGGTTACCGGTCATCCGCCGCGCCTGTCACTCCAAGCGGACCGTGACCGGCAATCACACAGGAGATTGTCATGAACCCAGCCAGGACCGCTGAGCCGATCCCTCCTGAGGAGAGCAGACTTATGACCCGCATCCCGCGTACCCGCCGCTGGCTCAGCGTGCCCGCCCGGACCGCCGGGCGGGCCGGGCACCGCTGGCAGCCCCCGCCCAGCCCACCCGATCCCTGGGCCGACGACAGCGAAGGCGCGGGCATACCTCCGGTGGCGGACTGGCCGTCGTTCCGGCGGATCGTGCCCATCCCGTTCGGGGCCTGGATGGCCGCGGTGGAACGCTGGCAGCTCACCGGATCCGGCGGCGAACTGCGCATAGGCCACAGCGTGCTGCGCGGGCCGGCAGAGCACGATCCGCACTTCGGCACCTGCCGGATCGAAGCCGACCTGGCCCGCGGGCCGCTGCGCCCGCCGGCGCGCATGCGGCTCGGCATCGACCACTGGTCGGCCACTGCCACTGTCCTTGAGCTCATCCCGTGCCGGCGGGTCCAGCCCACCAGCGCCTACTTCCGCGTCGGCCGCGACCTGCTGGAGGCCCTGGCCCACGCGCTGCCGCAGCCAGCCGTAGCCGAGACCCAACCCGGCAGGTAAGCACAGCACATCCGCCGCCACCGCCCGCCCGCAGCGACCCCAATCCTCTCAGCAGGCCATCATGAACCTCACCTCCCAGATCCTGCGGATGGGAGCGCTGGGGCCACTGGGGGTCACCGGCTCAGCCTGTCCACCGGGCCGCCTCGGCCTGGCCGGGCGGAGGGGGAACGGCGAGCGCAACCGACTGCACGCGCTCTGTTGTGCCGACGGCCAAGACATCACTTGATCGAACGAGATACCACGGCGGCCAGCGCGGTCCGGTCTGGCACGTCGAGCTCCGCGAACACGTGCCGCAGGTGGGTGTTCACGGTGTGCGGGGAGATGTACAGGCTGCCACCGCACCGTTCGCCAGTCCCCGGCCACCAGCAGCGACACCGCCCGCTCGGTCCCGGTCAGGCTGTCCCAGCCGCCCGGCGACCGGAGCCGGGGCACGCGCGGGCGAGGGCGGACGCCCAGGGCCCGCAACTGCGCCCGGACCTCGCAGGCGCTGGCGTGCCGGCTTGACAGCACCAAACCACTGATCAGAACCGGACGTTCTGGACTTCGCGATAGACAAATGTCCACTCGGTTGATAGACATTCCTATTCGTTCCGTTCGCACGTACGGTTCAGAAGTCATTACGGTCGGTGATCATTGCTGGCCCGGGCTCCTGCGCGCGCAGCCGCCGATCTGTACGGGGACCTCGAACTGGCCAGAAACGGGGACCTCGAACTGTGGGGACTATGGCCACGGACACGCCAGTCCAGGACAACGTGGCTCGGAGTAGAAGATATCCGGCAGGCCCTTGACGCTCCAAGGTGCCAGCCACACTGCGCGATCGCTAGCCGCAGCCGCCGCGCGAGATCCTCCGTTCGGTGCGGGGAGTACGTGGTGATCTGCTATCGGGTGGACTGCGCCATAACCGGCAATTCTGGGTCGCCTTAGCCTGCCGCATGCGGTCGGTGCCAGTGCGCTGACCGTCGGTGTTGCGGCGCCTGGTCCGCCTCCGGAGGCGGACGTATGATGTTCTGGCCGCGCGGTTGAAGGGACCAGTGGGTTTCTGGCCGGTGTGGTTGGCGTCGATCGGGATGAGGGGCCTGGGTCTGGTGGCCACGCAGACGCTCGTGTTCTTGTTCGCCGGCATCGGGGTTCCGGCCGCGATGGTGCGGCGGGCGGGGGGCGGTTATTGCCGGCTGGCCGGGGCGGGCCTGGCCGGGTATGGCCGGTAACCCGGGGCTGCTGACCAACCTGCCGGCGCAGATATCGAGCTTCATCGGCCGGGAGGCCGAGCTTGCCGCCGTGCGCGCCCTGGTGGGCGGCTCACGGCTGGTGACGCTGACCGGCGCGGGCGGGGCGGGCAAGACCCGGCTGGGGCTGCAGGTGGCGGCCGGGCTGGCCGAGGGTGCCGGGGACGGAGTGTGGTTCGCGGACCTGGCCCCGCTGGACGACCCGGACCTGGTCGCGGTGACCGTCGCCGATGTGCTGGGGGTGCGCCAGGAGCCGGGCCGCCCGGTGCTGGACACGCTGGTGGCGGCGGTGGGCGGGCGGCGGCTGCTGGTGCTGCTGGATAGCTGCGAGCACGTGATCGGGGCGTGCGCCAAGCTAGCCGACGCGCTGCTGCGCCATTGCCCGGAGCTGGCGCTGCTGGCCACCAGCCGCGAGCCGCTGGGCATCGGCGGGGAGTACGTGCACCGGGTGCCGTCGCTGGCCGTCCCGGCCGACGGCGATGATCCGGGGGCGATCCGGGCCAGTGAGGCGGTGCGCCTGCTGGCCGACCGGGCCGCGGCGCAGGGGGTGCCGCTGGCCGAGGATGAGGAGATCGCCGCGGTGGCGGGGCGGATCTGCCGGCGGCTGGATGGCATCCCGCTAGCCATCGAGCTGGCCGCGGCGCGGCTGCGGATGCTGCCGCCGGCCGAGCTGGAGGCCCGCCTGGATGAGCGGTTCGCGCTGCTGACCGGCGGGTCACGGGCGGCGCTGCCGCGGCAGCGGACGCTGCGGGCCATGGTGGACTGGTCCTGGGAGCTGCTGACCGGCGCGGAGCGGGCGGTGCTGGCCCGGTTGTCGGTGTTCGCCGGGGGGTTCGGCCTGGCCGCGGCCGAGGCGGTCGCGGCCGGCCCGGACGTGCCCGCCGCCGAGGTGGCCGGGCTGCTGGGTGCGCTGGTGGACAAGAGCCTGGTGCAGTTCGGGGATGCCGGGGCCGGGCCGGGCCGGTACCGGCTGCTGGAGACCGTCCGGCAGTACGCAGCGGGGCGGCTGGACGCGCTAGGCCCGGCGGTAGCGGATGGGGCCCGGCTGGCCCACCTCGAGTATTACCTGGCCATGGCCGAGGCGGCCGCCCCGCAGCTGGTGGCCGCCGATCAGGCCGCCTGGCTGGACCGGCTGGATGCCGAGCTGGGCAACCTGCGGGCCGCCATTACCTTCAGCCAGGCCCAGCCCGACCCGGGACCGGGCCTGCGGCTGGCGGCCTCGTTGCACATGTACTGGGCGGTACGCGGGCACGCCGCCGAAGGCGCCGGCGTGATGCGGGCGCTGCTGGACGCACCGGCGGCCCAGGAAGCAACGCTGCCGCGCGCCCGGGCGCTGGCTGCGGCGGCTCACATCCTGGACAAGATGAGCGGTTACGCGATCGCCGGGGACTACTGCCAGGAGGCGCTGGCCATTGCCGGCGCCGCCGGGGATGAGTACCTGGTCGCCGACCTGCTCTATAAGCGAGCCTGGGTCCTGCTGCGCCAGGGGCAGCGCGGCGCCGCGCTGCCGCTGATCGAGCAGGGCCTGGGCCTGGCCCGCCGCCTCGGCGAACCCCACCTGACCGCCCGCCTGATCTCTGCCCGGTCGTACGCGGCCTACGTTGCGGGCGACTATGCGGACACAGCCCGTGATGCGGCCGAGGCCGTGCCGCTCTTCCGCCAGGCCGGTGACCGGCAGATGGTAGGGACGGCGCTGGGCAACCTCGGCTATCACGAGCTGGCGGCGGGCGACCTGGACGCCGCCCGCACCCATCTGGCCGAGTCGCTTGACATCGCCCGCGCGCTCAACGACCGCGACGGCATCACCTACCAGACGTTCAACCTCGGCCTGGCCGAGTACCTCGGCGGCGCGCCGGGCGCCGCCGGGGCCTCGTTCGCACAATCACTCGACCTGGCTAGGCGCATGGGGATGAAGCGGCAAACCGCCTACGCGCTGATCGGCCTGGCTATGGCCGACCACGGCGGGGCCGGCCATGGCTGGTCCGCCCGGCTGCACGGCACGGCCGACCAGGCCCTGGCGGACCTGGGTGAGACCCTTGAGCCGCTGGAGGGTCGGCTGGCCGACCTTGACCGCCAGCGGCGGCGCGCCGCGATGGGCGCCGATGCCTTCGAGGCCGAATACGCCGCGGGCCGCGTTCTCGACTTGGCGGGCGCGGCTCAGCACGCCCTGCAAGGACTAGAGGCGGGGCGCGAGGCGCCACGCTCGGGTGCGCGGGGGAGCGAACCGGACACTACCGTATCGGGTATGGCCGTGACGGCGCTGACGCCGCGCGAGCTTGACGTGCTCAAGCTCGTCGCGCAGGGACTCAGCAACCCGGACATTGCCCGGCGGCTTTTCCTGAGCGAGCACACCGTCCACCGGCACCTGGCCAACATCCTGCGCAAGCTCGATCTCTCCTCGCGCGCCGCGGCCGCGGCCTGGGGTACGCGCGCGGGCCTCATCTGACCCCGTCGGCCTGCGATGCGCAGGCTCTGAAGACCGCCCTTCAGCGGCATAACAGAATGCCCAGTTGCGACAGGGGCAGCAAATCCGTGCCAACTCCATGCCATTCATGGCTACGACTCCACGCCCGATTATCAAGACCTCTTTCGCGTGATGACGGCATGGCGGTCACGACTATGACTGGCAGGCGCTCAGCCAGACTGTGTTCGCGTCTGGCGGTGTCCGAGCGAACATCCGCGATGAGAGCGCCGACTCGATGGCGAGAAGCGCACAGAACTAGAGCATCTGCGTACCGCAGCCCCGGCTGTGGTCTCTGAGCACAAGGCACAAATATTCGGCAGGGCGTTCTACCTTGCCCGGGTGATGCCCGAACGGGACGTTCGGGACAGCGCCTGGGACGTTCGACCCTGGCGGGCCGGGTTCGCTGCCGTCAGGCTCGCCGTGGGCTTGAGTGAGGCGTCAGTCACCGGCAGGCAGGGACAGCACCCATGAAGCATTACGACAACTACCTGCGGTGGTTGTACCAGGGCGGTCGCCCGAACGCGTTCGCGCGGCTGCAAAACCGCGGTAGTGCCATCGCGTTCGCGGCCGGGATCGTGCCGAACCGGGCCGCGGCGCTGCAGATCCCGGGACGGCGCAGCGGCCGCGTCATCTCGTTCCCCGTCGCGATAGCCGATCTCGACGGGGAGCGCTACCTGGTCTCGATGCTCGGTAAGAACGCCAACTGGGTGCGCAACCTGAAGGCCGCTGGCGGCCAGGCGGTGCTCCGCCATGGCCGCCGCGAAGACGTGACCCTGGAGGAAGTCGAGCCCGGCGCCCGCGCCCCGATCTTGCGGCGTTACCTGCAGGTCGCCCCTGGCGCGCGGCCCCATATCCCGGTCGACCGCAACGCTCCCCTGGCGGAGTTCGCGCAGGTTGCCGCGGACTACCCCGTGTTCCGCATCCGCACCGGCGCGGCTTGACGGCGGGCAGTTGGCCAGCGTTCTAATCAGGCCTTGGCCAAGGCGACGGGCTGTGCCGGTCATGCAGATGATCAGGACCGCCATTTGATGGAGCAGCCCATGCTGGGCCGGTGCGGCTCGGGCACCGGCTGGCCGGCCAGGGTCAGCTCGATGGCCGCACAGAGCAGCTCGCCGGTGACCGGCTTGCCGCTACCGGGTGTGGACTGGTCGAACGCGCCGCGGTAGGCCAGCCGGCGGGCGCTGTCGTAGAGGAAGAAGTCCGGCGTGCAGGCGGCCTGGTAAGCACGGCCGGCCCTCTGGTCGGCGTCGACCAGGTACGGGAAATTCCAGCCGGCCCGGCGGGCCTGCCCGGCAAGCTCGCGCGGCCGGTCGCCGGGGTACGCATCGGCGTCGTTGGTGCAGATGCCCACGACGGCCAGCTCAGGGTAGTGCGACAGCAGCGCGCCCAGCGCGGTCTCGACGTGGCGGACATAGGGACAGTGATTGCACAAGAAGGCGACCAGCAACCCGGGCGCGGCGGAGAAGTCGTCGCGGCCTATCATCGCGCCGGTGGTGTCGGGGAGGGTGAAGTCGGGCGCCTGCGAGCCGAGCGGGACCATCAACGATGAGGCAGCCATGCCGGAACCTTACCCGCGTCCCGCGCAGCAACCGCGCTGGCATCCCTGCCGATCTCCCTGATCTGCGTGCCTTATCTGACGCGCATCGTAGAGCGTGCGGACACACCTAACGGCGGCTCCGGGTGCGTGGTCAGACCGAGCCTGTCATGAGCGTGAGGCCACTGGCGCAGCAAGCCAGGCCTGGCCTTTCTACCGCACCGGTCTATTGCGCCGGGAGCTGGGGCCGATGCGTCGGTCTGCCACAGCCCGAACTCGTTCCCCTGCGGGTCGGTTCAGGCCGAGAACCAGCCCATGCCCGGAACCGGCATCGGCTCGCCTGCCTGCCCGCCAAGTTTCGTCACCCGCGCCGCACCTGCCTTGATGCCGTCGACCGCGAGGTACGGCCGCGTGCCGCGCTCGCCCGGCTCCACGGCGGCGGGCGTCGCCTGTCTGTTGGTCCCGGTGCCCAATAGAGTGACGGTCTATGCCACTGTTCAGCGTCGCGGTCAGAGAGCACACCTACACCGGGCGGTTCTATAGCGACGTTGTGCGGGCCGGGTCGCCGGAGGAGGCACTGCAGGTGGCCGCCCAGCATGCCGTCGTGCCCGGGCCGCCGGCCGACCCCACGCCACAGCACGGGTCCGGTGTCGCGGTGACGAGGCCGACCGCTGCTGGGCGGCAGGAAACAGACGTCGCGCGGGCCGCGCCCCGCGAGGAGCCGGTACGGCTGGCCGCGGCCGGACCGCCGCCTGGTCCTGCGCCGCAGCACGGATACAGCGTCGTGGTCAGAGAGCAAGCCGACGCCGGGCAGGTCCGTAGCGACGTCGTGCAGGCCGGGTCGCCAGAAGAGGCGCTGCACATGGCCGCCGCGCAGGCCACCGCGCCCGAACCCCCGCCCGGTCCCACGCCGCAGGCAAAAGCAGCAGGCCGGTCTAGGTGTGCCGACGTCTGGGTCTATGCGTTGCTGCACTGCGACCTGGAGGCGGGACACGACCCGCCGCACATGGCGGCCGCACGCGGTTACCGACGACCGGTGAGGTGGGTACGGGACGATCTCGGGGTTGCCCATCCGGTACCAGACCCAGCCACCGGCGCTTCGGTGGCTTCCCCGGTCACCCAGCCATCGCCCGCCCCAGAAGGAGAGCCTCGCGAGGCGACGCCGCTTACGGGAGCCGGCCCATAGGTCTGCCTACATAGCCCATCCCGCCAGGTAGTGTGCGCGCCGCCCGCCCGGCTCGATCCGCGACAGCCCGGCATCGGGTCGTGGGCGGATTCGAGACACCTGAACGCAATGGCCAAGCCTGCAGGCCCCGGGCCGGGGCCCTTGGTGACCTTGACGCCAAGCTGGACGGGCCATTGAGCCCGGGAGTGTTACGCGTTCACCGACGCTCGCTTGAGCATCTACCGCCAACTATCGCGTGCACGGCCACGGCGGCGCTGTCCCGGCCGCCGGCGACCGGATCGTAGTCACCAACTCGGTGAGAGCCGCCGCAGCCGACCCGCCGGAACAGCCTGATGGTCACGGCGGGTGTACCGGGTCCGGAGCGGCATTGGAATTGGCGGCCGGCGATCTCATCGCTTCTCGCCGCGGCGTCTTATCGTTGCTTCCATGCGTGGCTGCGCGGCGTGCGGTGAGAGCAACCCGGCGCGGGCCCGTTTCTGCCTTGGTTGCGGGAACCCGCTGGATGACGAGCCGGCGGTGGTGCCGGGGCTGCGCCGGAGTATCTCGATTATCTTCGCCGATTTGGTCGGCTCGACTGTGCTCGGCGAGTCGCTGGACGCCGAGGCCCTGCGCTATGTCACCGGCCGTTACTTCGAGACGATGCGGGCGGTTGTCGAGCGCCATGAGGGGATGGTGGAGAAGTTCATCGGCGATGCGGTCGTGGCATTGTTCGGTGTGCCGCGGGTCCGGGAAGATGACGCGCTTCGCGCGGTTCGCGCCGCTGCTGACATGCGCGGCTCGCTGACGGCGCTGAACGAGGAGCTGCAGCGGGACCTCGCCGTCACGTTGCAGGTCCGCGTCGGCGTCAACACTGGCGAGGTCATCGTCGGGGAGCATCGCGCCGGCGGCTCGCCCGCGACCGGTGATGCGGTCAACGTCGCCGCGCGGCTTGAGCAGGCAGCCGGCCCTGGTGAGGTGCTGCTCGGCGGCAGCACGTACCGCCTGGTCCGGGACCGTGTGACAGCCGAGCCGATTGAGCCCCTGGCGTTGAGGGGCAAGGCCGGGCCGGTTGCCGCCTGGCGGCTGATCGATGCGGCCATATCAGCGGAGACTGTGAAGCAGCGGGTCACGAATCTGTTTGTCGGCCGTGACCCGCAGCTACGGCTGCTTGATGACGCCTTCCGGCGGGCGGTCGGCGAACGGACCTGTCAGCTCGTCACCGTCCTGGGTGCCGCAGGCATCGGGAAGACCCGGCTGGCCGAGGAGTTCGCCGCGACTGTCTGTGACGCACTGGTGCTGGCGGGACGCTGCCTGTCCTATGGTCAGGGTGCCACCTACTGGCCGTTGCGGGAGGCCGTGCTCGGTGCCGCCGGGCTGACCGGCGAGGAGCCTGCTGACGCGGCCGAGGCGGCGTTCGCCGCGGTGCTCGGCGACGGCCCCGATACCGCTAACATTGTCAGCCGGCTGCTCGCGCTCGCCGGGTTCAACCGTGAGGCGCCCGTGCCGGAGGATGGGCCGTGGGCGGTGCGGCTGTTCCTAGAACTGGTTGCGGCACAGCGGCCGGTGCTGCTCGTGGTCGACGATCTGCACTGGGCCGAGTCCGGGCTCCTGGACGTCCTGGAGCATGTCGCTGACTGGAGCCGCGATTCGCCGATCATGCTGCTCGGCCTGGCCCGCCCCGAGTTCTATGACAGCCGGCCGACGTGGGGAGGCGGGAAGCTCAACGCGACAGCGATGCTGCTGTCCCCGCTTGATGATGCCGCCACGGTCAGCCTCGTGGATAAGCACGATCTGCCTGAGGTCATCAAGCGCCGCATCGTTGACACATCCGGGGGCAACCCCCTGTTCGCCGAGCAGCTGGTCGCTATGCTCGCCGACGAGGGCCACGTTGCCCTGGCCGACGGCGTCGCTACCTGGACCGGCGGCCCGGCCGGGGATGTCAGATGGGCGATGCCGCCCTCGGTGTCCGCGTTGCTAGCTGCGCGCATCGACCGGCTGCACGACGACGAGCGCGCCATCGTCGGCTGTGCCGCGGTAATCGGCACGGTCTTCTACGCCGAGGCGATCGCCGCTCTCACCAGCAGCCCGCTGCCGCAGGTGCGGCTGGCACTCGGGCAGCTGGTCCGCAAGGAGCTCCTGCGGACGGCGGCAACAGACCTGCCGGGGCTGTCGGCCTACAGATTCCTGCACGTCCTGGTCCGCGACGCGGCCTATGACGGGCTGGCCAAGGCCGGCCGGGCGGCGTGGCACGAGCAGCTGGCCGACTGGCTATCCTCGCTCGCCGGCGATGCCGTGCCGGAGGAAATCGTCGGGCATCATCTCGCGTCGGCGTGGGAATACCGTGTGCAACTCGGCCCCCGCACTGACCAGGTGAGCGAGCTGGCTGCCCGGGCAGCGCGGAAGCTGGCCGCCGCGAGCCGGCGGCTGGAGCTATCCGACGTCACCGCGGCCGCGGCACTGCTACAGCGGGCGGCGAGCATGCTCGGCCCGGATGATCCTTACCGTGTGGAGTGCCTGCTGAACCTGGCCGCACAGCGAATCGAGCTAGGTGAGGTCGAGGATGCACGGCAGGCGCTGCGGCTCGCCGCGGGTGCGGCGGATCCTGCCCAGGCTGTCCTGGCCGAGGTGCTGATGTGCCGGCTGAAGACCATCACCGCCGAGGGACGTGCCGAAGACAACGAGCGGATCGTCCGGGAGGCGGCGCGCCGCTTCCATGAGTGGGGCGATGATCGCGGCCTGGCGCAGGCCTATCTCGTTCTGGGTGATCTGGCCGCCGTCCGCGGGCACGTGTCACGCAGCGCGAAGCTGCTCGAACTCGCTCTCAGCCATGGCGAGGCGGCCGGTGACGCAGGCTGCGTCGCACGGGCACGCAGCTTGTTCGGGGTGACCTTGCTGTTCGGCCCCGCGCCCGCCGAGGAGGTGATCGCCTCACTCGACCAGATGGTGGCCTCCTCTGGCAACGATCCCCGTGTCCGGGCCGAGGCCGAGCAGGTGACGTGTGTCATGCACGCGATGTGCGGGCGGTTCGGCCAGGCCCAGGCGATCGGCGCCGAGGCCCGCCAGCACCTGACCGAGGTCGGGCTCGGGCTGTTCCTGGCCAACCTCGCGCAAAGCACCGGTCACGTCGCCGAGCTCGCCGGTGATCTGGATGCCGCCGAACGCGAGTACCAGCGGTCCTGTGATGATCTCCAAGCGCTGGGAGAAAGCTCCTATCTCTCCACTGTCGCGGGGCTGCATGCCCGACTGCTCGCACGGCGCGGCAGGCCCATGGAGGCCCTGACGGCGGTGGAGTTGGCCCGCCGGCATGGCTCTCCGGACGACGTTGCGACGCAATCGCTGGTGCGGCAGGCCGAGGGCTTGCTCGCGGCGGCCGCAGGCCAGACGGATCTCGCGCGCGCAGCCGTCGCCGACGCCATACAGCGCGAGCCAGAAGACGAGGCGCCTGACTCTGTCGGTGAGGCCTACCTCACTGCCGCCGACGTCGAGAAGATACTCGGCAACACCGCAGCAGAGCGCGACTACCTGGCTGCGGCGCAACCGTTGTTTGAATCGAAGGGAAACGTAGTGCGAGCGCGGCAGGTGGCCAGCCGCCTCCGCGACCTCCCAGCTGACGGCTGAACCGCTGCCGCCGGGATTGATCCTGACTGGCTCGCCGCTAGAGCCGATCGCATACGACGATCCGGCCAGATCATGACAACTTATGATTGAGCGCCCCGCAGCGAGCCAGGCAACAGGACCCGACGCATAAGTACCTGATCTGCGCGCCTGATCTGATAAGCGATGGGAACCTGCTGGCAGTGCAGATCGGCGGATCTCGCGCGATGGCCGCGGCCAGCGATCATCACGCAGCGCGACCGACAGTCCAGAGCGCGAGCGACCGGAATTGCCGAGTATTTCCTTATGCCGGGCGCATAGGTCGGTCGGGTCTTCTGCGAGCAGGTCATCCATTATCGTTTGACCCCACGGGTGGC
>Ga0306924_10004697_pt1 | contig 13371 bp, 14 predicted proteins | sample sta12Can44000111_FD_203756 | JGI IMG/M metagenome (GOLD analysis project Ga0306924, IMG submission 203756) | Lab enrichment of tropical soil microbial communities from Luquillo Experimental Forest, Puerto Rico - statanox.12C.anox.44.000.111 (v2)... | ecosystem: Environmental > Terrestrial >... | reverse complement strand
CAGATAGTCGGCAAGACCGGCAGCGCCGCCGAAGCCGCCGCGGCGAACCGGCGCCGGCTGCGGCGCCGGCGACTTGGTGCGGCCAGCCAGCGACACGATGACTTCAAGATCGGTGCGCCTGGCCAGTCGCTCGGCCAATTCTCGCGCTTCCGTGGTACCGCCGAGGATAAGGATGCGTGACATGCCTGTCGGCAACGAGCCTTCGATCGAGACGATTTCAGCTGACAGTGCCGCATCGGCGCGCTGGCTGTCCATTGTCGGAATCGGCGAGGACGGCATCGACGGCTTAAGCGCGGCGGCGCGCGGGCTGATTGGCGGGGCCGATATCGTGTTTGGCGGCCGGCGTCATCTTGCGCTTGCGGCGGCGCTTATTCACGGGGCGGCGCGCGCTTGGCCGAGCCCCTTTGACGGCGCCGTCGCCGAAGTCAGCCGCCATCGCGGACGGCAAGTCTGCGTGCTGGCCTCGGGCGATCCGTTTCATTACGGCGTCGGCGCGGTGCTGGCGCGACACATCGATCCGCGGGAAATGATTGTGCTTCCGGCGCCGTCGGCCTTCAGCCTGGCGGCGGCGCGACTTGGCTGGTCGGTGCCGGACACGGTGTTGCTGTCGCTGCATGGACGTTCGCTCGACCTCATTCGTCCGCACCTGCAGCCTAACGCGCACATTCTCGTTTTGACCTCCGGCGGCGACGGCCCCGCGGCGCTGGCGCAAATTCTGGCGCAGAGCGGATTCGGCCAGTCGCGGCTGACGGTTCTCGAAGCGCTCGGCGGACGGCGCGAGCGCGCCCGCAGCACCACGGCCGCCGCGTTCGCGTTCGGCGCCGTGGATGCCCTCAATACGGTCGCGATCGAAGTCGAGGCGGCGCCGGACGCCCGGATCCTGCAGCGCACGGCCGGCATCCCGGATGAGCTGCTCGAGCACGACGGGCAATTCAGCAAGCGAGAAATCCGCGCAGTCGCGCTGTCGTCCTTGGCGCCTCGCCGCGGCGAATTGCTGTGGGACATAGGCTCGGGCTCGGGCTCCATCGCCATCGAATGGATGCTGAGCGATCCAACCATGCGCGCGATTGCGATCGAGCGCCGCGGCGAGCGCGCCGCACGCATCATGCGCAACGCCGCCGCCTGCGGCGTGCCGGAATTAAGGGTTACCGCCGCCGCCGCGCCGGCCGCGCTCGCCGAACTGCCGACGCCTGACGCGATCTTCATCGGTGGCGGCGCGAGTGAGGCCGGCGTGCTAGACGGCGCGGCGCGCGCGCTGCGGCCAGGCGGGCGGCTCGTCGTCAACGCCGTCACGCTTGAAACTGAAACGCTGCTGCTTGGCCGGCATGCGGTGCTTGGCGGCGAATTGCTGCGGCTGGCAGTCTCACGGGCCGAACCGCTCGGCGAGAAAATCGGTTGGCGCGCGGCGATGCCGGTGACGCAATGGAAATGGATCAAGCCATGATCGTCGCCGGAATCGGCTGCAAGCGCGGCGCGGCGGCGGCGGACATCGAAGCCGCGATCCGCGCGGCGCTCGCCCGCGCGGGGATTGGCGCGGCGGACCTAAACGCAATCGCGACCAGCACGGCCAAAGAGACCGAAGCAGGCATTGCAACCGCCGCGTCGATATTCGGTGTCGACGTCGTGCCAATAGCCGAGGCCGAACTTAAAGCCGCTGGCGCGCGCGTGACGACACGGTCCGATCGCGTGCTGGCGCTCACCGGCGTGCCCTCGCTCGCCGAAGCCGCCGCGCTCGCCGCGGCGGGGCCGTCATCGCGTCTGATCGCGTCCCGTCTTGTGGTTGGCGCGGCGACCTGCGCGGTGGCCAGTTCGGGTGCCGCACAATGACCGTGCATTTCATCGGCGCCGGCCCCGGCGCAGCCGACCTCATCACCGTGCGCGGACGCGAGCTGATCGCGCGCTGTCCGGTCTGCCTCTTTGCCGGCTCGATCGTGCCACGCGAGCTGCTGCGCTTTTGCCCGAAAGATGCGCGCATTGTCGACACCGCGCCGCTGTCGCTCGATGAGATCGAGGCCGAGTTTGTCGCCGCTGATGCGGCGGGACATGACGTGGCGCGGCTGCATTCCGGCGATCTGTCGATCTTCTCGGCGCTGGCCGAGCAGCTGCGCCGCCTTGACCGGCGGAATATTCCCTACACGCTCACCCCGGGCGTGCCGGCTTTCGCCGCCGCCGCCGCGGCTCTGCAATGCGAGCTGACGGTTCCGGAAGTGGCGCAGAGCGTAGTGCTCACGCGCGTCGGCGGCCGCGCCTCACGGATGCCGGAGGCCGAAACGCTTGCCAGCTTTGCCGCAACCGGCGCGACGCTCGTCATCCATCTCGCCGTTCATGCAGTTGAGCAGATCGTTGCCGAACTCACGCCGTTCTATGGCCCGGACTGTCCCGCCGCGGTCGTCGCCGAGGCGAGTTCACCGGCGCAGCGCGTCGTGTCGGGCACGCTCGCCGACATCGCCGCGGCAGTTGGGGAGGCGCGGATTGAGCGCACCGCGCTGATCCTGGTCGGCCGCGCACTTGGCGCGCGCGATTTCCGCGACAGCGCGCTGTACGATCCCGGCTACCGCCGACGGTTTCGCGGAGGCGGCGGATGAACGCAAGGAAATCAGACTTTGAAGGGAGCGCGGCCAACCAGATTTTGCTCGCGGTCGAACAGCACGACCTCGATAGCGATGTCGGTGCCGGCGACAATATTCGCCGCGGTTTCCTGCGCCGCCCGCGCAACCTGATCGCCGAGCGCAATGCCGGCGGCTCTCGCGATCGCAAAGGCTTGTGCCGCCGTATTCGCCGCCAGAACGCCGTGCTGGATCCGTTCCCCGGCGCCGGCCGCGGTCACGAACTTGGCCAGCGTCGCGAGATCGACCTCGCCGCGTTTGGAGTGCAGATCGGCGAGTCCTTGCGCCAGTTTGGTCATTTTGGCGACGCCGCCAGCGATAGTGACGCGCGGCACTGGATGCCGTCGCAGATATTTGAGCATGCCGCCGACGAAGTCGCCCATATCGATCAGCGCGATTTCCGGCAGGCCATAGAGTTTCTGCGCCGCGCTTTCCGAATTCGCGCCGGTCGAACCGACGATGTGCGTAAGACCGGCGGCGCGGGCGACGTCGATGCCGGAATGGATCGAGGCAATCCACGCCGAGCAGGAATATGGCACGACAACGCCAGTGGTGCCGAGAATCGACAGACCGCCGACGATGCCGAGGCGCGCATTGAGGGTTTTTGCCGCCAGCGCTTTGCCGCCCGGAATGGAAATCTCGACTTCGGCATCTGCCGCGCATGCGTTTGCTGCCGCAATCTCGGCGATCGCATCGGCGATCATACGCCGCGGCACCGGATTGATCGCGGGCTCGCCCGGCGCAATGGGCAATCCAGCGCGCGTCACCGTGCCGACGCCTTCGCCAGCGCGAAAAATCACGCCGCTGCCGGCGGCGCCGAGCCGCACCGTGGCGCAGATCAGCGCGCCGTGCGTCACGTCGGGATCGTCGCCCGCGTCCTTGATGACGCCTGCAGTCGCGGCATTTCCGTCGATGTGTGTCATGGCGAGCGCAAAGCTTGGCCGCTCGCCGCGCGGCAGCGCCACCGCAACCGGATCGGGAAAGTCGCCGGTCACAAGCGCGGCAAAGGCGGCCTTGGCCGCGGCGGCGGCGCAGGTGCCGGTGGTCCAGCCGCGGCGCAATGCCGATTGTTGTTTCGCCACTTTCGCCATCCCGCTTCCTTTAGTCCCCGGAGCGAAACCCGTCACTGCCAGCAGACGGCGCCAGTGAGTTCGTCATGACCGCATGGGATGCTTTGGCCGCGCGCCGGACCGCAATTCCAGTCTTTGCGCCGGGACATGTCTGGCTCGCCGGGGCCGGACCGGGCGACCCGGGCTTGCTCACACTCGATGCACTCGCCGGACTGACGCAGGCCGACGTTGTCGTCCACGATGCCTTGGTCGATCAGCGCGTACTGGCCTTGGCCGGACCGCAGGCCCGACTCGAATTTGCCGGCAAACGCGGCGGCAAGCCGTCGCCGCTGCAGGCCGATATCAGCGAACGCCTCGTCGCGCTGGCGCGCGCGCGCCATCGCGTGCTGCGGCTCAAGGGCGGCGACCCCTTCGTGTTCGGCCGCGGCGGCGAAGAGGCGATGACGCTGGCGCGGGCCGGGATACCGTTTCGCATCATTCCGGGCGTGACCGCCGGCCTCGCCGCGCTCGCCGCAGCAGGCATTCCGGCAACGCTGCGCGGCGTCAATCGCGCCATCATTTTCGCGGCCGGACACGGCGCCGATGAAGATTTCGATTGGGCGCCGCTCGCCCGGACCGGACAGCCGATTGTGTTGTACATGGTCATGCACAATCTTGAACGGATCACCGCCGCGATGCTCGAAGCGGGAATCGCCGCCAGCATGCCGGCCGCGATCATCGTTTCGGCATCCACGCCGAAACAACGCGTTGTCGTCTCGACCCTGGAAAAACTTGCGGGCGACGCGCGCGCACAAAAACTCGAGCAACCGGCGATCGTGGTGATCGGCGAGATCGTCGGGCTGCGCGATGAACTTGCGGTCGCAACACCAAGCGCGACGCCAGGATTGAAATGACCGGGCGCGGGCTAATTATCGCGGCGCCGCAATCCGGCGCCGGCAAGACCACGATAGCGCTTGCCCTTGTGGCGGCGCTCAGGCGCCGCGGCGTGAAAGTCAGCGCGGCGAAAGCGGGCCCCGACTATATCGATCCGGCGTTTCATGCCGCGGCGAGCGGAGGCGCGGCGGTCAATCTCGATTCCTGGGCCATGCCGCAAGCGCTACTCGATAGACTGGCGACACGCGCTGCGGACAACGCTGACATTTTTGTCATTGAAGGGGTCATGGGCCTGTTCGACGGCGCGGCGACCAGCGCCGGCCGGCGTGGCGCGACCGCCGATCTCGCTGCGCATTTTAATTTGCCGGTGGCGCTGGTGCTCGACGTCGCGCGCCAGGCGCAATCGGCGGCTGCCATAGCGCGCGGCTTTGCTTCGCATGACCCCGCCGTGAAGATTGCGGGCGTCATCCTCAATCGCACGGCGAGCGAACGGCATCGCGCGCTTGTTGCCGACGCCGTCGGCGCCGTCGGACTCCCAATTTTCGGCGTGCTGCCGCGCGATGCCGCGCTTTCACTGCCGGAGCGGCATCTCGGCTTGGTGCAGGCCGCCGAACGTGCCGATCTGGAGGCGCTGATCGAGCGGCTCGCCGCAACGGCGGAACGTTACTTCGATCTCGATGCGATCGTCGCCGCCGCCGCGCCGCTCATGTTGGAGGCGCGGCGCAGCAGTCAGGCTGGTTTCCTCCCGCCGCCCGGACAGCGCGTCGCGCTGGCGCAGGATCGGGCTTTCAGCTTCGTTTATCCTCATGTTCTGGAAGCCTGGCGGAACGCCGGCGCGGAGATCCTCCCGTTCTCTCCATTGGCCGATGAAACGCCGCCTGAGCACGCCGACAGTTGCTGGCTGCCCGGCGGATACCCCGAATTACATGCGCAAGCGCTCGCAGCGGCACGGCAATTTGCAAAAGGCTTGCGCCGTTTTGCGCAGACACGTCCGGTTCACGGCGAATGCGGCGGCTACATGGTTTTGGGCCAGACCATCGAAGACAGCGATGGCCGCACGCAGGCCATGACCGGGCTCCTCGGTCACACGACCAGCTTCGCCAAACGCAAGTTGCATCTCGGCTATCGCGCGGCGCGACTTTTATCAGACGGCGTGCTCGGACCCAAAGGGGCGCACGTGCGCGGCCATGAGTTCCATTATGCGTCACTCACCGCGGCGGGCGACGATGAGCCGTTTGCCGAATTGAGCGACAGCGAGGGGCGCGAGCTCGGCAAAGGCGGTGGCCGCCGTGGCCGTGTCAGCGGCACTTTTTTTCACGCCATCGCCACCGGCGACGCCTAGAGGGCGAAACCCGTTCACGCGCGCAGTAGCCGGCAAAGCTCGGGATCGACTCCAAATTCGGTTCCCGAACACACGATCGAATAACGATTGCTTGTCCCGCGAACCACTAACGCGCGCGCTAGCTCGCCGCGGCCGCTGTTGCGTCATCAGCTGCGGGTCTGTCGGATACGCCAGCCTCGGCAAACGTTGCCATGCCGGTATGACAGGCCAGCGCCGCACGCAAGACCAGCACGGCGAGCGCGGCGCCCGACGCCTCGCCGAGCCGCAAATCGAGATCGAGCAGCGGACGCAACGTCAGTTCGTCGAGCAACATGCGATGGCCGGCCTCGGCGGAAACATGGCTCGATAGCGCATGCGCAAGCGTATCGGCCCGCAGCTTCGCCAGCGGCGCAACCGCGGCGGTGCAGACAAAACCATCAAGCACGACCGGGATGCGCTGGCGCCGGGCCGCGAGCGTCGCGCCCAAAATGGCGGCGAGTTCGCGCCCGCCGAGCGCCGCGGCAACTGCGAGCGGTTCGCGCAGCACGGCCGCATGCCGGGCCAGCGCCTCGTCGATCGCCTGGCGCTTGCGCATCAGGCCCTCCGCATCGATGCCGGTGCCGCGGCCGGCCCAGCGCGCGCCGCCGCCGCCAAATAAAGCCGCGGTAATGGCGGCGGCCGCCGTGGTATTGCCGATGCCCATTTCCCCTAAACAGAGCAGATCGCATGCCGGGGAAACGGCGGTGTAGCCTTCCGTCACTGCGGTGAGAAATTCCTGCTCGGACAAAGCCGGCGCTTGCGTGAAATCGGCGGTCGGCCGATCAAGTGAAAGCGGAATAACCCGCAACCGCGCGCCGGCGGTCCGCGCCAATTGATTGATCGCGGCGCCGCCGGCGGCGAAGTTCGCCACCATTTGGGCCGTCACCTCAACCGGATAAGTGGAGACGCCGCGCCCGGTGACGCCATGATTGCCGGCGAACACCAGAATCTCGACCTGCTGCAATTGCGGCGGCGCCCGGCCCTGCCACTGCGCGAGCCAGCCGACGAGTTCTTCCAGTCGCCCCAAACTGCCCGGCGGTTTGGTCAGCGCCGCTTCGCGCCGCGCCGCTGCGGCGCTTGCCGCGAGATTGCCGCTTGGCAGATCGAGACAGGCGGCGCGAAGCACCGAAAATGAGGTAAAATCAGCCATGTCGATCGACTTCCATGCGCCGGCTGGCGCCCGTCGAGATGTAGCAAATCGCCTGTCTTGTCGCCATCAATAGGCTTAACGCACCATGACACCGATTTCGCGCAGTTGGCTTGAAGATCGGGCCGAGGAGTTCAAGGCGAGCCTCGCCTTCTCGACGCGCTTGCCGCTTACGCCCGCGACATCGCGAACGGCCAAGGCGGTCGCGAACGCCGCCTGGGCCTTCCCGGTCTCCGGTCTCGTCGTCGGATTGATCGGCGCCTTGGTCTACGCGCTGGCGCATCGGCTCGGACTGCCGGCTTGGCCGGCGGCGGCGCTGAGCGTTGCGGCGACGCTCGTTATTACCGGCGCGCTGCACGAAGACGGCCTCGCCGACACCGCGGATGGTTTCGGCGGCGGCGATGCATGGCAAAGCAAACTCGACATCATGCGCGACAGTCGCACCGGCGCGTTTGGCGTTTGCGCTCTGGTACTTTCGCTTTTGCTGCGGATCGGCGCATTGGCGAGCTTCGCCGACGCCTATGCCGTCGTCTGGGCGCTGATTGCATCGCACTGCGCCGCGCGCGCATGCATGGTGATCCTGATGTGGCTGTTGCCGCCGGCGCGCGGTGACGGCCTCTCCTATGAAGCCGGCAGCCCGCCAGGGGAAAGCGCCGCGGCCGCCACGGCGATTGCCTTGGTCGTGCTGCTGTTCTGCCTGCATCCGCTTCGCGGCGTTATCGCCGCGCTCGCTCTGGTCGCAGCAGTCGCGCTGATGGCTTGGCTGAGCATGCGTCAGATCGACGGCCAAACCGGCGATGTGCTCGGCGCTACCGAGCAGGTCGGCGAGATCGTGGTTCTTCTCGTCGCAGTGGCCTGACACGGCCTGTCCGTGCGAGGCACCGATCGCGGGTATCATAGCGCGCGGTAATCGGTGGTGACGAAGTCGGCGCCGATGCGCGCGGCAACGTCGCCGCCGCGATTGTGATTGAGCTCGGCAATGCCGATCCATTCCACCGCGGGATGGCGCGCCGCCACCTCGCCGCGAAACAGTCCGACGCGCCCGGCGCCGATGATGGCAAGCCCGACGCCTTTGGCGTTCTTCTTCATACGTTAAGGCCCGCGCGATTGCGCTGCTTGAGTTCGGCGATTCCGGAAATCGTCTCGTTGGTCAGCGGCAGATCGATCGGTTCGTTGCGGTCGGCCGACAAATCGGCGGCGCTGTAGGTCTCCATCACCCGGCGCGCGCTTTCCGGCGTGACCATCACCGGCGTGCCGCGGATGCAAGCTTCCAGGAAATGCAGGGTCTCGGGGCCGATGCCGCCGGCATAAACATGATCGACCCATTCGCCGGGCATGGTCGACATCGGGAATTCCTGGCCGCGCTTGGCGGTATTGAGCCAGTTGTCGCGCTGGGTGTCGTCGAGGGTGAGCGCGCCTTCGGTGCCAGTGATCTCAATCCAGGTCGAACAATAGTTCGGATAGCTCGGCGGAAAATTCCAGCCGCCGCCGATCATCACCACGACGCCATTGTCCATGGTGACCGTGGTGAACATGACGTCATGGGAGCCATTCACCGGTTTCATGTAACCGTAAGCGCCCTGGCTATAGACGCGGGCCGGCTTCGCCGGCTCGAGCAGCCAGAACACGAAATCGAGATCGTGCGTCGATTCCATCACCACCGGCGATAGACGGACACGGCTCGCGATCTTCTTGCCGAGATCGCGCGAGAGATGGCGGCTCACCAGCACGGAAACGACATTGCCGAGCGTGCCGTCGATGATCTTCTTCTTGGCAAAGGCGATCTTCGGATTGAAGCGCTGCGAATAGCCAATGGTGAATTTCAGATTGTTGCGTTTTGACAGTTGAATGAGCTCGTCGGCTTCCCACAATTCGAGCGCAACCGGTTTTTCCAGCATCACGTGCTTGCCGGCGCGCAGGCAGTCGCGCGCGATCGGATAATGGTTGGCTTCCGGCGTGGTCGAAATGTAGACCACTGAAATCTTGTCGTTGGCGATGATGTCTTTGTAATCGACGATGGCGCTCGCCGGCTTGTAAAGTTGCTTCACCTCGGCGAGCCGGTCCGGCTTGATGTCGCACAGATGCAATTTGTCGACTAGCGCCGTGCGCGAGAGCGTGTCGGCGCGTAGCCCGCCGATCCAACCGACCCCGATCACCGCCGCTTCCACCGTTTTCACTGCGCGCTCCCTGCCCGGTTTGCTGCCGGCGCATAAAGACCATGACAAGACGGAGTGCGCAAATCTTTTGTCATTCCCACGACCGCGAAGCGGTTGTTCGACGGGATGATTAAATTTGCCCCGTCATCCTGAGGTGGCTGCGAAGCGGCCCTCGAAGGATGCAGCCCGAATGCCGAGGCCGTCGCCCTTCAAGGCTCGCTTCGCTCGCACCTCAGGGTGACGGAAATCAGCCATTCATTGCGACGGTTGGTACGACGTATCCAAACACTTTTCTTGCAAATTCCGGGTAAACCTCCGCCAGCATCGGCGTGACGACGTTGCGCATCAGGCGCAGCGTATCGGCGCTTGGCGCGGGCGTGGCCGGCACCTGCGCCGAGCGATCGAAGGCAAAACCGGTATTCTCGACGACCTCCTCGACGCTGTGGCCGGGATGAACGCTCGCGAGACGAAAGCGCCGTTGCGCTCGATCGAACTCAAACAAGCAGCGATTGGTGATGAGCGCGATCGGCCCTCCCGGTCGAACCACATTGTCGGGGCTGCCGCGCCCGGGGCGCTGATGAAATCGACTTTAGGCACCAGCGTGCGGCGTGAATGCTCGGTGCGAAACAGAATGACGCGCGGCACGACATAGTAAAGGTGGGCCGAGCCAAACGAGCCGGGGAAGCGCGCCTTCGGTTTTTCGTAATCGCCGACGCTGACCAGATTGATATTGCCTTCGCCGTCGATCTGGCCGCCGGAGAGAAAGAACACGTCGATGCGGCCCTGGCCGGCGCAGTCGAACAATTCGCGCGAGCCGCCGGTGAAGAAGGCATGCGCCTGGCTGCTGAGCAGCGACACGTAGGGTTTTGCCAAATTGTGAAGATTTGCGTGTTCACGCGCCAATAGCGCCGCGGTCGCCGGGATCGGCGAAGCCGCGCCGACCGCGATATGGCGCGCGTCGCCGATCAATCGGCAGATGACGTCGGCAAGCAATTCCTCGTCGCGGAATGGTTCAGGCTGCGCGACTCTCTCTTTGGTCATGCTCTTTACGCCGCGCGCTTTGCAGAAACATAGCGATCGAGATATTGCGCAAAACCTTCCGGCGTCGCGGCAAGCCGTGCGTATTCGCTCATATGCGCGGCGTCGATGCCGTAGCGATCCGGCAGCGGCAGCGGCCAGGCGCCGCGCCGTTCGGCCGAGACGGCATCGACGTAGAAGCCTGGCAAGGCGCCGGCGGCGAACAGCGGGTCGCGCAGCAAATCCGTTTCGTGAACTTCTTCCACCGTCACGATCGTTCGCGCCGCCGCATGCGCCATGGTGACGAGCTCGCGCTGGGTGCCGATGTAAATATTGCCGTCGCGATCGGCGAGGGCTGCGTGAAACAGCGCGACGTCGGGCTTGAGCGCCGGCAACAGCACGAGCGGATCGTTGTTGCCGAACGGGTTGTCGATGACTTTCCAATCGGCACGATGCGCCACCAGATCCGAGCCGATCAGGCCGCGCAGCGGCATGAACGGCACGCCTTTTTCGGCGGCCTGGAATTGCGCGTGCAAAGCGGGACAGGTGGCGTCGCGCATGTGAATCGTGCCGGCGAGGATTGCAGCGGTGAAGCGTGGCGCCGAACCGAATTCGCCCAGGCTTACTGCGGATGTCTCCAGCGTCTCGACGGCGCCGGCGCCGATCAACAGATCGGCCTGCAAGGTCGAGGTCGGCAGCGCGACCAGATGCAGGCATTTGACGCCGCGGCGAATGAGCGCGCGCGTCGCCGCCATGGCAACGCCGGAGGTTTCGCGCGGCACTGCCAGCATGCAGTCGTCGGTAATCGGCGCAAGCGCCTCATCGAGCGAGCGGGCGATACGAGCCATGCGTTGAAGTTACTCCGTCTTGCTGAAGCCCGCGAGTGGCCATTTCAGCCGTTTCGACGCCGAGCAAATTTCGGCGTCGATCGTTTTTTTTAATCAGCAAATAGGGAAGCGGCATATCAGGGTTCGGCAGCGAGTGAATCCTTTCAAACAACGTTCAACGAAAATTTTTCATCCAACAAATTGACGACGGTCGAATATTTTCGCGGACGTGCGCTGCGCGCGCGCAATGACACTGGTGCAGTCGTTATGGCGATGGCCCGACGGAAGCATCGAACCATAAATGCAACTCGATGCTTCGGGGGCTCACGTGGACACGAGAAGGCTTTTGCTCGGCGGCATCGCCGCAGTCATCACCATAGGCGGCGCGCGGGCGGCGGAGATGCCGGTCAAGGCCAAGCCGGTACAGTACGTCAAAGTCTGCACCCTTTACGGCGACGGCTTTTATTACATTCCTGCCACGCAGACCTGTATGAAGATCGGCGGCTTCGTGCGCGCCGAAATCAAATACGACGCCATCGGTTCGTTCGAACCGGCGATTAACGGCGCCAATGCGCAGTTCTTCCGCGGCGGCGACGTGATCGACACGCGCGTTCGGGCCGGCATTTCGCTCGACGTGCGCGAGCAGACCGCATACGGGACACTTCGCTCGTATCTCTTGGGCGGCTGGCAATACACCAGCAACGACGCCCCGACGCTCAGCCTTCCCGGCGCCGCAGTCCCGACCGCCGGTGGCGCGGCCGCGGCGGGAGCGACGCCGATCGGAAACAACAACGTCTACTTCGCGCGCGCCTTCATCCAGTACGCCGGCTTCACCGCCGGCAAGGCAGCCTCCGCTTTCGATTTCTTCGAAACCGCCCGCTATAGCCTGCAAACCAATTTTATGTATCAAGACCTCGGCCGCTTCGGCATCAACACCTTCACCTACACCGTCCAGTTTGACGACGGCTGGACGGCGAGCCTGGGCTCGACGACCGGACTTTCTACGCACGGCCGATCAAAGATCTCAATGCGGCGCCGCCTGCCGGGGTGATCGCAGGGTTCGGCACGTTCTTTCCAATCCTCGCCTCGGGCGGTCCTACCAACATTCCGTGGAACAACGCTGGCCTGGTCGTGCCGGATATTGCCAGCAATATTCGCGTCGACCGCCTTGGGGCGCAGCGCAAGTCATGGGCGCGTTGCACGACGATCGCGCGCGCTATTACAACACCACGGCCAACGGCGTGATCAGCGGCGTCGCTCACCGGCCGATGCCTGGGGCTGGGCTGGCGGCGCTGGCATGCGCGTGAATCTGCCGTCGCCGGGCGACAGCTTTGACGTGCAAGCCCAGTACTGCCGCGGCTGGAGCGGCCGCTGCATCATCAACAGCTCCTCTCGGCTTGCCGATCAAACTTTCGGTCTCGTCAATGGCAGTAGGATTGGCTTGGCCTGGGTGGACGATGCCTTCATGGCGAACAGTGCCGCCACCGGCGCGACACAGCTCCAACTGATATACGCGGGCATCCAGCATTATTGGGCGCCGAATCTGCGCACCCCGCTCCATGGCGGTTATGTCAATTATCGCGCGGGCTCCGCCGTCGACACGCTGGTCTGCAAGCCAAATGGATTTGGCGCCGGCTGTGCGGATTGGGCGGCCTGGCAGATCGGATCACTACCGACATATCCGTTCGGCGCCGCACTCGCCCGCGCGATCCGGGAATGCCCCCCGGCCACGTCCGATTGGGCGAGGTTCGAGTTTATATGCAACTGTAGAGGTGACATTTGTCAATGGAAATGAGACAAACAATTTTCACCGAGGGTCTCACATTTTGCGCGCAGGCAAGCGTTCGGCAGGCGGCTTGGCAGGTCGCCTGAACTCGGTACCATCTTTTTCCGGAGCTAAAGTAAGGCCAGCCTAAAGTCGGATTGTGGAACAGACCCTGCAAACTCTGTTGCTGTTGCTGGCGGTCATGGTCATCGTGGCCGTTGTCGCGCGGCGCATTAATACCGCCCCCTCGATTCTTCTCGTCATCGCCGGCATCGCGCTGGCAATGATCCCAGGCGTGCCGAGGATCACGCTTGCGCCAGAATTCGTGCTGCTCGGGATACTGCCGCCGCTGATTTATTCGGCGGGCGTCGCCATGAGCTGGCGGGAGTTCCGATTCAACCTGCGCCCGATTGCATTGCTGGCGCTGGGATGCGTCGCCTTCACCGCGTGTGTCGTGGCCGCTCTGGCGCATTGGGTGCTCGGCATGCCAATCGGCGTCGGTTTTGTGCTCGGCGCGATCGTGGCGCCGCCCGATGTCGTCGCGCCGTTA